>Ga0265338_10005487_pt1 | contig 16534 bp, 17 predicted proteins | sample 42126metaG_FD_193579 | JGI IMG/M metagenome (GOLD analysis project Ga0265338, IMG submission 193579) | Rhizosphere microbial communities from Carex aquatilis grown in University of Washington, Seatle, WA, United States - 4-21-26 metaG | ecosystem: Host-associated > Plants > Roots > Rhizosphere... | reverse complement strand
GATCGTGGGCGCTGCAGCTGCACCAGCTCACCGGGCCTGAGGACGCGGTCAAGACTGTGAACTTCTGGCTCGATCAGGGCGTGGACAATTTCAAAGCTTACATGTTCATTACTCGGGCCGAACTGGGCGCGGCGATTACGGCGGCGCACAAGCGCGGGGCGAAGGTTACCGGCCATCTCTGCGCAGTAACGTTTCACGAGGCGGCGGACCTGGGCATTGACGACCTGGAGCACGGCCTTTTCGTGGATACGGAATTTCAACCGGGCAAGAAACCGGACGAGTGTCCAGAGGAGCCGGAGAGTCCTGCGCTCATGGCGAAGCTTGACGTTAATGCCGGCCCTTTGCACGACATGATTGCCTACCTGGTGCAGCATCACGTGGCGGTGACCTCAACGCTGCCGGTGTTTGAAATGGGCACATTCGCGGGGCGGCCGACGATGCAGCGCCGGGTTCTCGAGTCTTTGACGCTGGAAGCGCAGAACGAAGTGCTGAGGAACCGCCTGCGGTACAGCGATGATGCCGCGATTAAGCATCGCTACGGGGCGGACGGCTCACCTCTGCCGGCGGCGTTCAAAAAGGAATTGGAATTCGAATACGCTTTTTCGAAAGCCGGAGGTCTTCTGCTGGCGGGTCTGGACCCGACGGGCATGGGCGGAGTGATTGCGGGCTTCGGCGATCAGCGCGAGGTGGAGTTGCTGGTCGAAGCGGGATTTACTCCGATGGAAGCGATCCACATTGCGACTGCCAACGGTGCGCAGTACCTGGGAGAGCTCGACCACATCGGAACGATCGCGGCTGGCAAGCAGGCGGATCTCGTCGTAGTCAAGGGTGATCCGTCGAAGAAGATTGAGGACATCGAAAATGTCGAGACTGTCTTCAAGGACGGCGTCGGCTATGATTCGGCGAAGCTGATTGAATCGGTGCGAGGAACCGTGGGAAGCCGGTAGGACTTCAGTTGCCAGTTGCCGGTGAGAGCGAAACCGGGAGCTTGCTGATGCTGAGGACACTTCTGTCTGCTCCGAACGCATCTTGGGGATAGGGGGGATAGGGTGAAGTCGTGAGTAAGCTGTCGTTCATTGCAATCGACCACGTGCAACTTGCGATGCCTGCGGGCGCCGAGGAGACGGCGCGCCGCTTTTATCGAGATCTGCTTGGCATGGTCGAACTGCCGAAGCCGGAAGCGTTGGCGATGCGTGGTGGATGCTGGTTCGAGAGTGGAAAGGTTCAGCTGCACCTTGGCGTGGAGGCGGACTTCCGGCCTGCGAAGAAGGCGCATCCAGCGTTGCGTTGCGGCGACTATGACCAACTCATTTCTTCGCTGCGTGGTGCGGGCGTTGAGATTGTCGACGATGACAGTATCCCGGGCATTCGCCGCTGCCACGTCTCCGATCCTTTCGGAAATCGAATCGAGTTGATCAGCTCGTAAGCGTTGCGGACCTTTCGATAGAATCAGACCTCGCATGCTTGTCCTCGCTTCTGCCTCGCCGCGACGTCAGGAACTTCTGCGGAACGCCGGAATTTCGTTTGTCGTGCAACCGGCGGATGTCGATGAGACTCCTCTTGCCGGGGAGTCGCCGCGCGATTGCGCAGAGCGGCTGGCGCGCGAGAAGGCGCTGGCAGTTTGGCGTCTTCGCCCGCAGGATCTGGTGCTGGGAGCGGACACGATTGTCGTGGTCGAAGATACCATCCTCGGCAAACCCGTGGACGCGGACGACGCTGGGCGAATGCTGCGGATGCTTTCGGGGCGTGTGCATCGGGTGATCACGGGTGTGTGCCTGGTGAAAGCGGTGGCGGGGCAGGCACCTCTTGTCAGCGAGGCGAAAACGTCTTCCGAAACTACGCTGGTCACCATGAGCGACATTTCGGACGACGAGATTCGCGACTATGTCGCGACCGGCGAGCCGATGGATAAAGCGGGAGCGTATGCGATCCAGGGAATGGCGTCGCGCTGGATTCCTCGCATTGAGGGCGATTACAGCAACGTGGTAGGACTGCCGGTGGCGCTGGTGTATCGCATGCTGCGAGAGCACGCAAACAAGATCTGAGTGCCTCAGATGGCAGGCGCGCGTTACGAAATCTCAAGGCTTTGGAACTGTTTCAACGGCTGGGCGGGCTAGGACTTCTTCTCTTCGTCCTTCTTCGAGGGATCTTCTTCTTTTACCGCCGACTTGAAGTTCCGCAGGCCTTCTCCGATGCTCTTGCCGAGAGAGGCGAACTTGCTGGGACCGAACAACAGAAGCGCAATGCCAACGATAAGGAGGATTTCCCATAAGCCGATCTTGCCTTCCATGTGAAGACCTCCTCAAGAATCAGGTGCGTTTAAAGACTTGCGGGAGAGAGAAACTCCGCCTGCAAAAATTCTAGGCTACATGCTGTCCGGAGTCAAAACGCAGCCCGGGGGAACTCTAAAACACAAAGAACGCGAAGGATTCGCGAATCGCGCAAAAGCAAGCCAATACGTCTTGAAGGGCAAGCGAGCCCCTCCTGTATTGGGCTGCGAAGAGTAGTTACCAACCCGCCGGTCCGGAGTCTATTCTTAAAGTGCATCCTTGATGCCGAGGTGTAACGAATTATGTTGAGCCTGCGTGTTGTTGCCATCGCGCTGTATCTTCTATCAAGTCTTGTCCCCAGTTTCTCGCAGAGCGCGGGACAAGCATCGGCGGTTGCGCAGAGCCAACAGCGTAAGACCAGCGAACCGTACACCGGCGATCTTTCGATTTTCGAATCACGGGGACGTGACGAGCGGCTTCAGATCAATCGAGTGATGGACCTTCTCGGAATCGCCCCGGGCAAAGCAGTGGCCGACATAGGAGCGGGATCGGGCTGGTTCACGGTGCGCGCGGCCAAGCGTGTGGGGGCGGGTGGCCTCGTGTACGCGGTTGACATTAATCCTGAGGCGATCCGCTACATCGGAGAGCGTGCGCAGAAAGAGCAATTACAGAATGTGAAGACGATCCTCAGCAAGGCCGACGATGCGCTTCTGCCTGCTGGGTCGGTGGACGCCGTGCTGCTGCTCAAGACTTATCATGAGGTTGCACAGCCCGTGGTTCTGTTGCGAAGCCTGAGGGCGTCGCTCCGTTCGGAGGCGAAAGTTGGAATCATCGATCGCAACGGAAACGGCGAGGATCACGGGGTCGCCAAAGACGTCGTGATTCGCGAGGCGAAGGAAGCGGGTTATGCCTTGCTCGAGCAGTACGATTTTGTGAAGGGCGACAAGATGGATTACTTCCTGGTCTTCACTCCAGTACGGTGACCTGGCCCAGAACGAATGGAGCGGGCGACCGCTTCCCAGAGTCAGATGCTTTCGATCATTCCTGCGAGAAGGAGTGCGCGGCACGGCAGCTCTGAGATCACGATCTGCTCGTGGACGGCGTGTGCGCCTTCTCCGACGCCTCCCATGCCGTCGAGCGTAGGGATGCCTATGCCGGCGGTGAAATTTCCATCAGAGCCGCCGCCGACTGCTGCTTCTTCGAGCTTCCAGCCAATCTGCTTTGCGATGGCTTGCGCTTTTTTGTAGAGGGCAGCCACGCCGGCAGTCCGTTCCATGGGCATGCGATTGATGCCGCCCTCGACGCTGAGTTTGCAGTGCTTGTCGAATGGCTTGAGAGAATGGAACTTGCGATCGAGGGCGGCGGCCTGGGTTGCGCTCTTGATGCGGACATCGATTTCCGCAACGGCCTCAGCCGCGATCACGTTGGTGCGGGTTCCTCCTCGAATCACGCCGGGATTCACCGAGATTCCGCGCCGCAAGTCGTTCAGCTTGGACACAACCGTGATTTGTCGCGCCAGTTCAAGGATGGCGCTGTGTCCCTTGCCCGGATCGAGGCCCGCGTGCGCGGCCACGCCTTTCACGGTCAGAATGTAATCCCCTACGCCTTTGCGCGCGGTCTTCACGGCGCCGCGGGGTCCGGCAGCTGGTTCGAGAACGAGCACTGCGGCGGACTCTTTGGCCAGGGCTTCGGTAATTTTGCGCGAAGAGCTGCTGCCGACTTCCTCATCCGAGACCAGAAATACTGTGACGGGCCGGGGAAGTCCGGAATGCCAGGCTTGCAATGCTTCAATCGCGTAAAGCATGAGCGCGATGCCCGACTTCATGTCGAGAACCCCGGGACCGTGCATGCGTCCGTCGGTCTGATGGCAAGGCATGTTGGCGAGGGTACCCAGCGGATACACCGTGTCGAAGTGGCCGAGCAGTAGAACGGGCTTGCCCTTTTCTTGCCCGGGAAAATCGATTTGAAGGTTGTTGCCGAAATCTTCTGCGGGATGCAGACGCGGGCGTCCGCCGAAGGCCTCGAAGCGCTCGGCGAGGAACCGGCCCATGCGGTCTGCCGCGGGCTTGTTGTCGCTGGGAGATTCGATCTCAACGAACTCGCGGATCGTTCTCACCAGCGCATCCTGCTCGGCCTGGAAGTAGCACAGCCGTTCGTGCCACACGCTCTGCGATCGGTCTGAAGTGGTTGCCGTTTTCTTGCCCGACATTGATTTATTTCCCTGTCAGCCCGGGGCAGAGCCACGCCCGCGGGCACAAGTCGTACAGTATAATCTTCACGCTGATTGAGACGAACTGCCTTTAAGACGAACCGTGTTGAAGACGAACACGTTTGAGACGAATCATGAATGAGAGCATGCCTGTGGCGGACCCTTCACCTGCGGAGACGAAGACCGGGCTCGACATCCACGACATTCTGAAGATTTTGCCGCATCGCTATCCTTTTCTGCTGATTGATCGGGTACTTGATCTCAAACGCAAAGAGCGCATCGTCGCGATCAAGAACGTCACGATCAATGAGCCATTCTTCGCCGGCCATTTTCCTGGATTGCCAATCATGCCGGGAGTGCTGATCGTGGAAGCGATCGCGCAGGCAGGCGGGGCGCTGCTGTTGACGGAGGTGGCGGATCGCAGCGACAAGATAATGGTTTTCACCGGGATTGAGCGCGCAAAGTTCCGCCGGCCAGTCAGTCCAGGCGACCAGTTACGGCTGGAAGTGGAAGTGAAGGGCTGGCGGGCTGTTCCGGGCATGACCGCTGCGAAGATGCAGGGGTACGCGTATGTCGGCGACAAGCGCGTGGCCGAGGCTGCGGTGTCGTGCCAGCTGATTGACAGCTCGCGTGGGCGAGGATCGAGCGGCGGCGAGAGTTGAGCTGTCAGCTTCCGATGCCGTCGAGCTGCGCTCGACCGGACAGGCGAGGGCGGCTGTCCCTACACTACTCATGAATATTCATCCCACGGCGATCATTGATCCGCGAGCGCAGGTTGCGGCGTCCTGCAAAATTGGGCCGTATTGTGTGATCGGCGCGGACGTCGAGCTGGGCGAGGGATGCCATCTGGTATCTCATGTTTCCATTGAGGGGCCGACCAAGATCGGCGCCGACAACGGATTTTTTCCGTTTTGCGCGATTGGAATGGCGCCGCAAGACGTTACTTACCGGGGCGAGCCGACGCGTCTCGAAATTGGCGACCACAATGAAATCCGCGAATATGTGACCATCAATCGCGGAACAGTGAAGGGCGGAGGGCTCACGAAGGTGGGCAGCCATTTGCTCATCATGGCCTACACACATATTGGGCACGATTGCGTGATCGGGGATCATGCGATGCTGGTCAACGGCGCGACGCTGGGTGGTCACGTCACCATCGAAGAATGGGCAGTGGTGGGTGCTCTGTGCCCGGTCCATCAATTCGTGCGCATCGGGGCACACTCGTATATCGGCGGCGGCACGACCATTACGCAGGATGTCCTGCCTTATTCCATGACGTCGGCGGCGCGCGACACACACGCGTATGGGATCAACAAGGTTGGCCTGGAACGACGCGGGTTCTCGAAAGAGCGCATCGCGAAGATTCATCATGCGTACAAGACTCTGCTGGCCTCGAAGATGAATACTTCGCAGGCACTGGAGAAGCTGAAGGCGGAGCCGGATCGCGGTGAAGACGTGGATATGCTGATTCGGTTTATCGAGACGGCGGAGCGAGGCGTAGTTAAATAAGTTGCCGGCTGGCAGTTGGCAGTTGCCAGTTGGTGCTTCAGGAGGCGGGCGTGGGGCTCTCGTACCGGGATCTCATCGCGTGGCAAAAGGCAATGGATCTCGTGGAGGAGATTTACACGGCCACCCGTGTGTTTCCCAAGGATGAGCTCTATGGACTGACCAGTCAGGTGCGCCGCGCTTCAGTATCTGTACCGAGCAATATTGCGGAAGGGCAAGGCCGGCTGACGCCGGGGGAGTTCAAGCAGTTTCTCGGACACGCTCGCGGTTCTCTACTTGAGACGGAAACACAGATTTCGCTTGCCGGCAGACTGCACTATATCTCGCCGGAGGACATGAGCCGCCTTCTCAGGCTATCGGAGGAAGTTGGAAGGATTCTGAACGGCTTGATCGCCTCAATTTGAGCCGCCGTTTTACTGGCAACTGACAACCGGCAACTAACAACTGACATGGAACGCATCGGCCTGATCGCCGGCAACGGCAGGTTTCCGTTTCTGATCCTCGACGCGGCGCGCGCGCAGGGGTACGACGTGGTGGTGGCTGCGATTAAGGAAGAAACTTTCCCTGAGATTGAATCGCACGGCGCGACGGCGGTTCACTGGGTTTCTCTGGGGGAATTGTCGAAGCTGATCGAGATGTTTCAGCGAGAAGGTGTTCGCCGCGCCATCATGGCGGGACAGGTGCGGCACAAGCAGATTTTTTCCAGCATCCGACCGGACTGGCGGCTGGCCAAGCTTTTACTTTCACTCGCGACACGCAATACCGATTCGCTGCTGGGGGCGATTGCGAAGGTGCTGGCCGAGGAGGGCATCACACTGGAAAAATCCACGTGGCTGCTCGAACCACTTCTGGTCAAGCCGGGCGTGCTGACGAAGCGTGCGCCCTCCGAGCAGGAGCGGAAAAATATTGAATACGGGCGCACGGTCGCCCAGCAACTGGTCCAGCATGACATTGGGCAAACGGTTGTGATCGCGGAAGCCGCCTGCGTTGCGGTGGAAGCGATGGAAGGCACCGACGCGACCATCGAGCGTGCGGGACAGATCATGCGGTCGCTCAACGAAACATCGGACCGCGACGCTTCCACCCTCGACACTTCGACCCTGAGCCGTGCTCTCACCGTGGTAAAGATCGCGAAACCGAATCAGGATATGCGATTCGATGTACCAGTGATTGGAGTCAAGACGATCGAAGTCATGCACGCGGCCGGAGCCACCTGTCTCGCTGTGGATACCGGCAAGTGCCTGCTGCTGGACGGCGATGAAATTGTTAAAGCAGCGGACGTGGCAGGAATCGCGCTTGTTGCCGAGGGAAGGTAGAAGGCAGATTTATGAAACACGAGCAGACAGAAGCACTGTCCGAAGCCAGCCGTATTGCCAAGCTACTGCGCCACGCATTCGAAGGCAGCGCGTGGCATGGGCCTGCCCTGCTGGAATTGTTGGAGGGGGTTGATGCAGCTACGGCTGCTGCCAAACCGTTTCCCAAGGTGCACAGCATTTGGGAGCTGGTGCTGCACATTGCCGTTTGGGATCAAGCGGCGATGGTTCGCCTACGAGGAGAAAAGACTCAGCCAAGCGGCGAGCTGAATTTTCCGCTGGTACGGAAGTCGACCGAAGCCGCGTGGCGAAAGGCCGTTGCGGAAACGAAGCGCACACACGATGCACTGGTGAAGGCCGTCGCTGCGTTGTCCGCCTCGCGGCTTCGCGACCGCGTGCCCGGCAAACGGTACGATTTCTACCACATGCTGCACGGGATCGCACAGCATGAGCTTTATCATGCGGGGCAAATCGCGATTCTAAAAAAAGCATAGCGGTAAGAAGCCTTGGTCGCAAAGGACGCTAAGGGTTCGCGAAGGGCGCAAAGAAAACAACATGGCCTTCACCACTTCTTGAAGATCACCGCTACGGCCGCGACGATCAAGCCAAAGCCTACCAGGTAATTCCAGCGCAACGGCTGGCCCAAGTACAACACTGAAAAGGCAGCGAATACCGCGAGCGTAATCACTTCCTGGATCGTCTTGAGTTGTGCGGCGGTGAATTCGTAGGAGCCGATGCGGTTGGCCGGTACTTGAAAGCAATATTCGAAAAACGCAATCAGCCAGCTGACCGCGATCACTTTGTAGAGGGGGACTTCGCGGTACTTCAGGTGTCCGTACCACGCGAAGGTCATGAAGATGTTGGAGATGGTCAGCAGAGCGATCGTCCGCATGGGGCGAGTTGGTCCTTTCTGGGGTTGATATGTCGTAATGCGCGTGCCGCGCGGGCTAGGTATTACATCAAGCTGTTTTAACTCGTGCGGTAATCCTGATGCTCTTTCCACCGTTTCCGTTTACAATTTCTTTCCGGCAACCGGCCATCGAGAATTTCTCCTGCCATCTCAAGATCCGATTACTGTCGCCGTGGTGGGCGTGGGCGTTTTCGGACGCAATCACGCCCGAGTGTACAAGGAACTCGAACAACAAGGAGAGGCCGTCCGCCTGCTGGGGGTGGTCGATCCTGATGTGAGCCGCGCGGACGAGGTGGCGCGCGAGTTCGGCTGCAAGGCTTTCGGCTCCGTCGAGCAGATGCTGACGACGCACAGCGAGGTGCAGGCCGCCTCGATCGCGGCTCCGACGGTACATCACCTCGCGGTCGCGAGAGATCTGATGAAAGCCGGGATTGACGTGCTGATCGAGAAGCCGCTGGCGGCGACGTTGGCTGAGGCGGAGGAACTGGTCGCGCTGGCTGCGACGCACAAAAGGATTGCCCAAGCTGGGCATCTCGAGCGATTTAATCCCGCCGTGCGGGCCACCGTGCCACTGCTTACGCAGCCGATGTTTTTCGAAGTGCACCGGCTCAGCGTGTTCACCCCGCGTTCGCTCGATGTGGATGTGGTGCTGGATCTGATGATCCACGATCTTGACATTGTGCTGGCGTTTGCCAAGTCGCCGGTCAAAGAAGTGCGCGCGGTTGGCTTGCCGATACTTTCCGGCAAGGTTGATATCGCCAACGTGCGGCTTGAGTTGGAATCGGGCTGCATTGCGAACTTTACGGCCAGCCGCGTTTCCACGGAGCGCGTGCGCAAACTGCGATTTTTCCAGCCGCGGCAATACGTGTCGCTCGACTACGGGCGCCAGGAAGTGTTGGTCTTCACTGTGAATCAGGACGGAGCGGCCTCTGGATCTCCTTCGGCGAATCCGCAGATCGGTGTGACGAAGCCTCCGGTAGCTTCGGAGGAGCCATTGCACGCCGAGCTCAAGTCGTTTCTGCATGCCGTGCGGCAGCGGTCTGTGCCCGTGGTTCCGTTAGAAGATGGGCGGCGCGCTCTTGCGTTGGCGCTTGAAATCGTGGCTGCGATTCGCGATCACGGAAAGAAAGTGGATCTCGCAGGCATCGCCAAGACAACGCACTGAGCAGACCCGTTTTCTGTTGCGCTCCTTCCAATCGAGAGGATTGGTGGCTGTTTCCGCCGCATATTGGCGGCGGCACTCCCGCAGCGGCCCTTCCTCCTCTGTTTACATATGTTTACATAGCCAAGTCGTGGCCCATTTGTGGAGGAGCAGAATCGCGCGAAAGATGCGAAAATAGAGTTAACTTGGCTGTAACGCTCCGCGCAGATTTGCATCATTTCCAAAGAGGCCGGATGCAACGCCGTGAGTGGATTTCGTGTCTAACGAGCAGCGTAGATACAGCTAAAGCGAATTCAGTTAAACGTACTCGTTAGACGTATTCAGTAGAAGTAATCGTTAAACCCAGCGCATGCCGATCACACAAATTCCATTTCAGGATCCGGCAGCCCCGCCTGAGAAGCCGCAACCGGAACAACTCGGCCTGTACGACACGCAGGACTGGGAAGAGGCTTATCGAGATCTCGATGCGCATGTACCTCACCTGCTCATCCAGTTGCAGGATGATCTGGAGCGTTCGCGCTGGCGCGAGGCCATCTGGATATCGATCATCGTTCACCTCGTGCTTACGATCGTGTTATGGAACCTGAACCTGATTGAGAAATACATACCGTGGCACACCGCAATGATCGTGCCGGTGGACTCAACCAAGGATAAGAACCTGACGTTCCTGGCGCTGCCGTCGGACTTGCAGAAGCCCACTCGCCGGCCCAATACCAATATCGCGTCGGATAAAGATCGCATCGCGATGTCGCGACACCCGCAGCTTGATGCAAAGGAGTTGCGGAAGATTCTGGCGACACCGCCTCCGGGTGCACCTGGGAACGGGCCTCGACCCTCGCAGCCCGCGCCGGAAGCCATGGCACAAAATCAACCGCAGCCGCCTAGTCAGCAGCCGGCTCAGGAAACGGCTCGTCCGCAATTCCAGAGCAATCAGACCGCCCAGTTGCAGGTGCCCGCTCGGCCGAACAACTCGTTCAGCAAGTACAGCACGGGCATGAGCGCGGGCTCGGCGATCCAGCAAGCGACCCAGGCAGTCGCGGCTAACCGCGGAATGGGCGGCGGTCAGGACGGGAACTTCGGCTTGGGAACCGGAGCGCACGGAGCCCAAATGGGCCCCTTCGAGGTGCTCAGCGATACCCAGGGAGTGGATTTCGGTCCGTACCTGCAGCGGATCGTGCAGGAGGTGCGAGAACACTGGTATCAGTTGATACCCGTGTCTGCCGAAATGAAGAAGGGGAAGTTGGCAATCGAGTTTGCGATCACAAAGGACGGCCAAGTGGCGGGTCTGAAACTGGTGGCCTCGTCCGGTGACGTGGCCCTTGACCGCCCGGCGTGGGGCAGTATTACCGGATCGAATCCGTTCCCCCCGTTGCCCCCGGAGTTCAACGGACCCTATCTTGCGCTTCGATTCCGCTACTACTACAACCCTGACAAGGCCGATCTGCAGTAGGCGGCCCTCGTTTTCCTGATCACGAATCTTTTTATCTCCGCATTAATCAAATAGTTAACAGGATCAATGGACCGGAAAGAGTCCGAAGCCGGGGCTCCGGCAGAGAGGGGTTGCGTTGGAGAGGATGCCAGTTCTGTTCGTCGGCCACGGATCGCCGATGAATGCGATCGAACACAATGCATTTACGGAAGTATTGAGTGGCCTGAGCGCGCACTTGCCAAAGCCGAAGGCAGTCTGCGTGGTCTCGGCGCACTGGGTAAGTTCTGGGGCGCAGGTGCTGGCGTCGGCTCATCCGCGAACGATACACGACTTCTACGGATTCCCGCGGCCGCTCTACGAAGTGCAATATCCTGCGCCCGGATCGCCCGCGGAAGCTGAGAAACTTGCCACCAATCCTGCGATCGCTCTGGATGACAAGTGGGGGCTGGATCACGGTGCGTGGAGCGTGCTGCGCCACCTCTATCCGAATGCAGACGTACCTGCGTTTCAGTTGAGTCTGGACGAGCGCCGCAGTTTCAAAGAACACCTTGAGCTGGGGAGGGAGATTCAGTCTCTGCGCGAGCGGAGAGTTCTGATTCTGGGAAGCGGCAACATCGTGCATAACCTGGGGCGCATCGATTGGGAGAAACCTCACGGCGCCTACGACTGGGCGGTGGAATTCGATACCAGGGTCAAAGATGCGGTCGGGAGCAGAAATGTCGAAGCGCTCACGGCGCCACAAAAGTGGGGCAATGCTCTGCTGGCTACGGCGCATCCCAGCGTGGAGCACTATCTACCCTTGCTCTACTGCATGGGCAGCACTGATGAGCGCGATGCTGTGTCGTATCCGTATGAGGGGTTCGACTTCGGCAGCATCTCGATGCGGATGATCTTGTTCGGCGACCCGCGCACCGCCCACGAGTAAGAAGTTGTCGCCGGCTGACGACAGCCGCCCGGCTCAGCCGTGCGCTTCCCAAAATCGCACGCGCTCCTACCAGACGCGGCAGCGATTTGCATTCACCATGGGTGATCCAGCCTTGCAGTGGAAGGCCTGCTGAAATTCTGGCATGTTCGAGACCACGCCATTCGTACGATATTTTTCAGGAGAGTGTGGATCGACGGTGGCTCGCATGCGCTTGGTCTCATCGCGAGTTTGGCCGCACCAGCTCTGGCCGTAGCCGACGAAGAAGCGCTGGTCCGGGGTGAGGCCATCGAGCGGCTCCAGCTTCTGGTTCTTCGTATCTTCTTTCCAGGCCATGTAGGCAAGGAGAAGACCACCGAGGTCGGCGACGTCTTCGCCTAGAGTGAGCTTCCCGTTGATCTTGATGTCATCGACAATGGTGTAAGTCGAATATTGGTCCGAGATGCAGCTGGCGCGCTTCACAAATTCTTTGCCGTCATCGTCCGTCCACCAGTCGCGCAGATTGCCCTGAGCGTCAAACTGGCGGCCTTCGTCGTCGAAGCCGTGGGTGAGTTCGTGTCCGACAGTGCCGCCGGTGTCGCCATAGTTGGGCGCGGCGTCAGAGTCCAGATTGAACGCCGGGGGCTGCAGCACGCCGGCAGGAAAATTGATGTCGTTCATCTGCGGGTCGTAGTAGGCGTTGACCGTGGGCGGAGTCATGTCCCATTCGCCGCGGTCGACCGGCTTACCGATCTTGGCCAACTGACGATTGAATTCGAATTGACGGGCCCGTTCCACATTGCCCAGGTCGTCGCCGCGCACGATTTCGAGCTTGCTGTAGTCGCGCCACTTGTCAGGATAGCCAACCTTGTTGGCCATGCCATGCAGCTTGACCAGCGCCTGCTGCTTGGTTGCAGCAGACATCCAGGGCAGGCCGTTGATGTCCTGCTCCATCGCCGTTTGAATTTCCTTCACAATCTTCAGCGCCTGCTGCTTCGCCTGAGGGCTGAAATATTTGTCGACGTACGCCTTGCCCAGAGCTTCGCCGAGGTAGTCATCGACATCCTCGGTGCAACGCTTCCAGCGCGGCTTGAGTTGCTGTTGGCCCTGCAGAGTCCTGCCGTAAAACGCGAAGTTCTCATTCAAGAAGGGCGAGGAAAGGTGCGCGGCGTTGGTGTGCACCAGATGCCAGCGCAAGTAAGTCTTCCAATCGGGAAGGCTTTCCTTTTCGATCGTCTCGTTCAACGTCTTGAAGAACGCGGGCGCGGACACATTCAAGGACGACAACGAGGGCAGCCCCACTTTGGTGAAATAAACCTTCCACTGGAACTCGGGGCTGAGTTTCTCCAGTTCTGCCGTGGCCATTTTGTGGTCGAGACTCTTGGGATCGCGGCGCTCCACACGCGTCATGGAGCCCTTCGCCAGCTCCGTTTCGATGCGCATTACAGTATCGGCTTCGGTTGCCGCGGTGGCCGGCGGGTCGCCCAGCAATTCGAGCATCTTTTGCACGTGAGTCACGTAGGACTTCCGCAGCTCTTGAGACTTGGCATCTTCCTTGGTGTAGTAGTCGCGATCCGGCAGGCCGAGGCCACCCTGATCGGCATTGGCGATGACCTCACTGGCATTGCGGAAATCCTGGATTGAACCAAACCGGAAGAGGACGTTGTCGCGGATCATCGCGGCGGCCACTGCGGCGATTTCTGCCTTGGAACCGATTTTTGCAATGTTGTCGAACTCCGGCTTGAGCGGTTCGGCTCCCTTGGCTTCGATGGCTTTCTCGTCGGTGCAGGAGGCGTAGTAGTCGCCGATCTTCTGTTCGACTGCATTCCGCTTGGGATCATTCGCGGACGCCGATTCCAGAATTCCGCGCAAACGTCCCACGTTCTCATCCTGCATTCTGGAATACGTGTCCCACGACGATTGGTCCGGCGGGATGGGATTGTTCTTGATCCAGCCTCCGCAGGAGTAAGCGAAGAAATCTACGCAGGGATCAATGCTGCGATCCATCGAGGTGACGTCCAGCGCCGGCTCAGGTTTCGCCACGCTGGTTTGCTGCGCACTAGCCAGGGAAAGAAACGAAGCGACCGCCAGGGCGGCAACGCTCAAGCGCACAATTACCATGGGAACCCCTCGTTCTGGGATGAAAGTGACAGCGGACCCAAAAGTATAAGCCTTGGCGTCAACTCGTATGTCAGATAGTGGTCAGAGGTCCGAGGCCTGAAACCCTGCCGCCCGTTCTAGCTCTTTCGGAGATGAATGGACCCATCGCCGGTACGGATCGTGAGCAGGCTGCCGCCACCGTTGAGCTTGCCGCGCACTTCGTTCTCGCGAATCTTGCCTGCGGTTGCGACCGGCATGTCGAGATCAATGTGGCCGTCGTTGGTGTGCAGGTCTACATCGGCGGCCAGTTCACCGGGGAGTTCGAGTGAAACGTTGCCGTCGCCGGTCTCAAGCCTCCAACTCGATGCGAGTGAGGAGCCGGCGGCAGCGCGCACGTCAACGTGGCCATCGCCGGTCTTGAGTTCGAGTTCGTCAAAGCGTCCACTGGCCGTGATGTGGCCGTCGCCGGTATAGGCGTGCAGCTTACCGGCGACGCCGTCGAGGCTTTCAGAACCGTCGCCGCTGTGCAGTTCCATCTCGCCTTTCAAGCCGGCGATCTCTATCTTCCCGTCGCCGGTCCGCAGGTTGACCTTACCCTCGCGCGGCATGCGGACCTCGATGTCCACGCGGTGCTGGCCCCACTCGACGTTGAAATTGTGGTGCGGGTAGCGGACTTCAATTTCGACGGTGTCGCCGTTCTGGCGCTCTTCTACGCGGATGCCGCCTTCGCCAATTTTGTAGCGGGAGGTGGTGACCTTGGCCTCAATGGAGTTCTGATCCCACGTGGAGACACGGATGTTGGCGTCGGAGGTCTCAATCCGCAGGTCGGGCTTGCCGGTAAGGTTGTAGGTCTTTGACCACTCGTCGGCGCGAGCCGGGAGTGTGGCCGCCAGGCCGAGAGCAAGAATGGCGAGTGCAATTCGTTTCATGGGAAGTCCTCCGCGCCGGGCAAGCAGACCTCCGCCCAGCCTCTTAGACGGGGGTACGTGCGGTTGGTGAGGTTGGTTCCATGGAAAGCTGGACGCTCTCTAGTTTGGTGGGGCGACGTATGCCATCCGGATCAGGGTTCGTTCGGAAAATGGTAAATACAGCAACGCCGCGCTGGCTGCGAAGGCGGGGCCCAGTCCGATCTTCTCCATCAACAGGAATGGCGCAACGGCCCAGAGCTGGTCGAGCGCGAGTATGAACGGGAAAATCTGGCGGAATTTTTCGCCCAAGCGCTGGTAGTCGAAGCCAACCGCCGACATCAGGTAGCAACGCAGGGGAATACCCACGCCCGCGGTGATCATCACGGCGCTGGTGAGGGTCGTCGCGCCCCACAGCGGAAGAAACGAATCTGCAATGCCCTGGATCGCCCGCAGCCGGAAGAGGGCCGCTAGATAAAAGCACAGGTACATCACCTGAATCAGAGCGAAGAGTCCGCGAGTTATGGCTCGGTGCGGGATCGGAACTTCGAGCTCAGGATGGATCGCAACCGCAGGTGGATCCGGCGCGGCAGCTGGAGGAACGGAGTTCACCCTGGGGGACGGCGCGTCGCCCTGCACAGGGGCGATGAAGCGGTATCCGCGGCGAGCCAAGGTCTCAACATAGCGTGGGCTCGACGCTGAGTCTCCCAAAGCTTCGCGTACTTTGTTGATGGCCGTGTTCAGGCTGTGGTCGAAGTCGACGAAGGTGTCGGAGGGCCAGAGCTTCTGCTGGAGCTCTTCGCGCGTGACCACGTCGCCCGCACGTTCGAGCAGGAGTGCCAGCACCTGAAACGGCTGCCCCTGCAGGCGCAACTTTACTCCGCTCTTGCGCAATTCGCCCGCGCTGAGATCGACCTCAAACACTCCGAAGCGCGCGACTCGGCTATTGTTTTGCAGTGCGGCCATGGACGACGGGGTAGTTTAGCACCGCGGAGGGGATCGGGCGTCGGGCGTCAGGCGTCGGAGATCGGGGCAGCGCTACAATATGCCCGTGCGGGATCCGCAGGGCCAATCCGACTCCCCACCCAAAGACCACCGTCACGTGGTCTATGCTTCGGAAGCCACGGGACTGATGCTGATCTCGCTCCTGCTGCTGGTCCTGACCCTGATTCGCTACTGGCACGAGATCCACTGGAGCTGGCGCTGAACGTGGGTCCCACGCATCGCGAGATCGGAGCGGCCGAACCGCTGCTGGTGGTGATCCTCGGCCCGACGGCGAGTGGGAAGACGGCGTTGTCGCTGGCGCTCGCCAAGAAGTTCGACGGCGAGATCGTCAACTGTGATTCGGTAGCCATGTACCGCGAGTTCGATATCGGCACGGCGAAGCCGAGCGCGGCGGAACGCGCGCTTGCTCCCCATCATCTCTTCGATTGCGTGGACCCAACTCAGGAGATGACCGCTGGCGAATATGCTCGCCGTGCACGTCAGGTGCTTACAGAAATACGCACTCGCGGTCACTTGCCGATCGTTGTCGGAGGCACGGGGCTATACTTGCGCGCTCTGCTGGAGGGACTTTTCTCCGGCCCGCAGCGGTCGGAGGAAGTGCGGGAGCGCTTGCGTGAGCGCACCGCGAATCGGGCGCCAAACTATCTTCATCGCATTCTCGTTCGCCTCGATCGTGCGGCAGCAGAAAAAATCCACGCCAATGACATACCCAAGCTCATTCGTGCAATCGAAGTTTGCCTGGCGTCACGGCAGAAGATGAGCGAACTGTGGCAGCAGGGGCGAGACCGGCTACAAGGGTTCCGGATTCTAAGGCTCGGCCTCGA
>Ga0265338_10005486_pt1 | contig 16537 bp, 16 predicted proteins | sample 42126metaG_FD_193579 | JGI IMG/M metagenome (GOLD analysis project Ga0265338, IMG submission 193579) | Rhizosphere microbial communities from Carex aquatilis grown in University of Washington, Seatle, WA, United States - 4-21-26 metaG | ecosystem: Host-associated > Plants > Roots > Rhizosphere... | reverse complement strand
CCGCGCTATCTGGTGTGGGGTACACACGACCGCCCGCTTGCCTTTGTTTGTATGCAGACGATCCGATTCGGATCCGCACAAATTGGTCTGGTATTCCGCGGCCCCGCAGTCCTCGAGCAGGTAGTCGAGCTTCCGCCCGACGCGTTCGTTGCCCTGTTCGATTGGGCGCAAGCTCAGGGATGCATCTTCCTCCGCTTCACTCACTCCGATCCCCAAATTCTGACCCAGCTTGCCGCCGCCGGCCACGCCGAGGATTTCGACGCGTTCCCGTACTTTCTGGACTATCCGATCCTGTGTCCGGACTACGTTGTAGAAATGCACGACAACGATGACGACACTCTGGCCAGCCTCGACCGCGAAGCGCGCCGCAAGATTCGCCGCGCCACCGAACTAGGATACGAGTTTCGCTGCGACGATTCCCCCGAAGCGTTGGCGGACGCGTGGCCGCTGTACCGCGAGTGTGCCCGCCGCAAGCATTTCCGCCTGGAGCGCCCACTATCGGTCTACATGCAGGCCATGCGCCTGGCTCAGCCGCATAATTGCGTGCGCCTCTACTCCGTTCATCTCAACGGCAAGATAGTGGGCAGCACGCTGGTCTTTCGCGATCGCACGACCGCGCACTGCCAACTCGCCGCCTTCGATGCGCGGCACAGGCACTCCGCCGTTCTTCTGCACTGGCATTCCATGTGTGACATGCGTCGCCTTGGCGCCCGCCGCTACAACCTAGGCCCCGGGCCGGGATCGCTCGCGCGCTTCAAGCAACAGTTCTGCCAGCACCCGGTAGCGCTACCAGGGCCGTTGACGATCGTGCTGAAGGAGAATTGGTTTCGGCTTTGGAGGAAGCTGGTCTTTCCCGTGGCTACTCGGCTGCGGCCAACGCTGCGCAAGATCGTGACCCGCATCAAACGCTAGAGGCAGGTGGTAAATTCTTGAGTCCGACAAACGGGAAGCGTTCCAGCGACCCTAGTCGATCGACTGCAGTTCTTTCCCCGGCTTAAAGCGCACGGCCCTTCCTGGCGGAATGGACACTTCGGCTCCGGTACGCGGGTTGCGCCCGATCCCGGTTTTGCGCGGACGCACATTGAACACGCCAAATCCCCGCAGCTCAATGCGATTGCCGCCGGCCAGCGCCTTCTTCATGCTTTCGAAAACGGTTTCCACCGCCAGCTCGGCCTTGGTCTTGGTAATGCCGGTCTTGGCGACCACTTCATTGATGATGTCGAGCTTAATCACAAGCGGCTCCCGCGTGCAGGGTGAAGATGATCCTTCAAGTCATTGATGCTATGGGAGATAAGTGAGATTGTCAACGGGAGCATCTATCCCGTAAACTGGCAAGCACACCAGCCAGAGCGATTGAGTGATTGGGTGATCGGGCGATTGTGTCATTTTTGCGACCTTAGCTGTGCCAGCGTCGCACCGAAACATTCCCAAATCGCTCAATCACAAAATCACCCAACGACTCAATTCTCTCAAGGAGTTTCATGCTGAAGAGTGACCGCTGGATCCGCAAGATGTCACGGGAACACGACATGATCAACCCGTTCTCCGAAAAGCAGGTACGCGAGGGTGTGATTTCCTACGGGCTGTCGTCCTACGGCTACGACCTGCGCGTGGCCGACGAATTCAAGATTTTTACCAACGTGAACTCAACCATCGTCGATCCCAAGCACTTCGACGAGAAGTCGTTCGTCACCGTGCAAACCGATATCTGCCTCGTTCCGCCGAACTCGTTCGCCTTGGCCCGCTCCGTCGAGTATTTCAAGATTCCGCGCAGCATCCTCACGATTTGCGTGGGCAAGAGCACCTACGCGCGCTGCGGCATCATCGTCAACGTGACCCCGTTCGAGCCCGAGTGGGAAGGCTTCGTCACCCTCGAAATCTCGAACACCACGCCACTGCCGGCGCGCATCTACGCCAATGAAGGCCTCTGCCAGATTCTGTTCTTCGAGTCAGACGAGATCTGCGAGACGAGTTACGCCGACCGCAAAGGCAAGTACCAGGCCCAGAAGGGAATCGTGCTGCCGAAGCTATGAAAGTTGTCAGCCATCTGTTCGCACCTGGATGTCGAAGTGAGGTTGGAAGTAGCTGTGAGAACTGGACTTTCCTTGAGCATGGTGAGGCGAGCTCCGCCGAACACCAGTCGCGAAACGGCAGCATGTGATAGCCCGGCACGGAAGTGCCGGGTAGCATAGTCGAAAAAATCGGAACCGAGTCCCGCTTGGGACGGCCCCCGTCTCAGCTCCGGGGGCAGAAGCGCGATGTAATTTTGATTTGTTGCTTACGCGGCCTTGAAGAGTCCAGGCCTACGTAACCTTCATATACGTCGAATACTGCTCGTCCCCGATCGCCGTGAACGGCAGCATCTTCACCGCCCCACTCGACGTCTCGACCTGCCAACTCTGTGCGCCAATTCTCTTTGCCGCCAGCAACTGAGCACGCGTCATGGCAGGTTGTGAATCCGTAACAGGGAAAAGAACGATCGGCCCTATCAGCAGCGCAACCGTGTCCGCATGCTTCGGATCAATCGCCTCCAGGCGCGTCTTCATCGGAAGTTCGAGATCAATCCGGTCCCCGTTCTTCCACTGCCGCTGCAAATGCGTAAACGAACTCGCAATCGCCGCCTCCCGTTTGCCATTCACCGCGATCGAGGCTCCCTCCGCCCACGCCGGAATCCGCAAATTCACACCGAACTCCGCCGCCTTCGACGTCTTCACCTCAAACTGCACGTGCGTATTGAACGGATACTCGCTCTTCTGTGTCAGCGAGATCTGCGCTCGATCCTGCGTCCATCGCGCCGTTGAAGGTATGTAGAGATTCACATATACGCCGCGCGCATCGCGGAAGTAAGCGTTGATCCGGTAATCGGCCGCCACCTGCGGCATCGTTCCTGAGCAACAGGGCCAGCCGTGTGGCGAATAAACCTTGCTCCCTTTGAAGTTGTAGTCCGAGTAATAAAACGTGCGCCCGTCGCCTTCGAGCGGCTTCGCACCAAGGATGGTGTTGTACATCATCCGCTCCATGCTGTCGCCGTAGCGCGGATCGTGCGTCACCCGCAGCAAGTAGCGCGTCAGCTTAAAATGCGCGTAGGAACCGCACGGAGTTTCAAAGCTGCTGTGGGACCCGGTGAGGCTGTTGTAGACTTCGGGGCTTCCCGGCGCCCGCAGCATTTCGTCCGCGCCCCAGCCTCCAGTGGCGAAGCTTTGCGCGGCCACCATGTCAAACCCGTTCTTCGCGGCCCGCAAATGCTTTTCACTTCCCAGCGTGAGATACGCTTGCATGGCGGAAGACAGCGAATTTACGTGGCTGTACGCGTGCCGCCCCTCCAAATTGCTCTTGCCCTCCGACAGTGGATCGTAATATTCGTTATCCAGGTACTGGATTCCAAGTGCGCGATACCGGTCTCCCGCGCCGCGCTGATACGCCAGAAAGAGATTTTCCGAAATCGTGTACGACTCGTCCCACGTATAAGACTCATCTGTCCCCGGCCGCCAACTGCGCCCGTGTTCGACTGCCGTCTTGGGCAGGTAGGGCAACGCCGTGTTAGTTGTTTTCTCCAGGATGGCAAACGCTTCCGGATCGCCCACATACTTGTGCGAATCAATCAACCCGCACACCAGCTTGTCGTAGCAGTATGCAGGAAAGCGATTCTTGATTCCGTAGAATTCACCTTCGATCGTCTGCGCGTACAGCCGGTTCAGGTGCAGAACTTTCTGCCGCGCAGCCTGCGAACCGGTGATGGCGTATACCCGCGCGAGCGCCGAAACCCATTGTCCAAACGTCGCCGACGGCGCGAAGCCCGCGTCAAACGTGTGCCAGTCGTACTTGGGATCGTACTTGTACCAGCCTCCCAGCTCTTTGCCGGGCGCGGGTTGTCCTACCATCTGACGAAATGGTTTGAGCAGGCTGTCTTCGCTCAGTTCCATCAGCACCGCATGTGTCTGTTGCAACTGTTGCTCGTGGAGGAAGCTGTCGAGCGTCACGTCGCCATAACCGAATTCTTCGAGCAGGCCGGGCTTTAGAGAATCGGATTCGACCGGTACGGAAGTCGGGCCGAGGGCCGACTTTCGCAATGCGGGAAGCACACTCGCGGCGGAGGCCAGCGTTGCCGACTGCAGGAATTTTCTGCGGGACAATGCGTGCAAGGGAGACATTCTTCCTCCCGATCTTTAGGATTTGGACCGGCGGCGAAGGAAGTACGGAAGGGCTACCGCTGGTTCTCCCCTTCCTTATACATGTACTTGATGGCTGGTTTGTAGATCATCAGGTTCGGATCGCCACTGTCGCGGTTCACTTTAATGCAGGTCTTGTCGTACCACTCGATGATGCCGTGCACTTCCTCGCCGTCACGCAGCACAATGACCATCGGTGTTCGCGACTGCATCTGCTTCTGATAATAGAAATTCTCGGCGTTGGTCTGCTCTGGCGGCGCGACCTTTCGTCCGCCTCCGCCGCCCATCGAACGCTCGCCACGTTCACCACCCCCGCTTCGATCTCCGCGTTCCCCGCGGTCATGTCGCTCCGGGCGCTCTCGTCGCTCTTGCATTTGAACTGGGGCGGCTGTGTGATTGCCGTGATTCTCCGTGCGTGGCAGGCTCGGCCTGATCAGCTTTCGATTCGAGAAGTTTTCCTTCTCAACCGATTCCCCCGCAGAAACGGGATCCATAATTTCCTTCATAGTGGCGCTACCTCGGATACACGCATTCGCGCAAAGCACCACACTCGGGGACCCTATGAATGTAATCAACGAAGGCGTGAAATTTTACCTAACGTACCACAGGATTCCTCTCGTGACAACCTGCAGCGAAAATTAACGCCATTGCAATGTGACAATTCTTGCACACTCTAGAATATCGATTCGCCTCGTCTTGTCAGCGCGTCTCCGTCATATCTGCGCCGCGCTTTTCTCCGCCGCTCAGCGTGACAAGCGCTACCAGCGCGGCGACAAGAACAACCGTCCACGCGAATACCGGAGGATAGAAGTTGCCGTACCGCCGCTCGGCCATTTTTGCCTGGATTACCGAACTGCGCGACGCGAGCAGGTTTCCCACCTGGTAGGCGAAACCCGGGAGCGTGCCCCGCACCGCCGGGGGCGAGAGTTCGTTCAAGTGCGCCGGAATCACTCCCCACGCACCCTGCACCATGAACTGCATCAGAAAGCCGCCAAGCGCCAGCATTGGTACCGTCCGTGAGTAAACCCACAGCGGAATCAGCGGGATCGTGAGCGTGGCCGCAATTACGATCGCGCGGCGTCGTCCAATTCGCTCCGACCACGTCCCAAACAAAATCCCTCCCAGCAGGGCACCAACGCTATACACGATCGCGATGAAGCTGACCGTCTTCGGCGCAAACTGCAGGTTCTTTTGGAGAAATGTGGGATAAAGATCCTGCGTGCCGTGGCTGAACAAGTTGAACGCGAACATCAGCACAACCAGGAAAAGAAAAATGCCCGCGTGCGACAGAATATCTCTGCCCAGGTGGCTCTCTGCTTTCCGCGACACCTGCCCCTGCAGCCACGCCGGTGATTCCTCCACCTTGCTGCGGATATAGATCACCAGAAACGCAGGCAGTGCACCGATCACGAACATCCCGCGCCAGCCAAAGATGGGGAACAGCGTCCCGTAAACCAAGGCCGCCATCAGATACCCGACGACGTATCCCTCTTGCAGCAGTCCTGAGAAAAATCCGCGGCCTTCTGCCGGCAGCGTCTCGAACGCGAGTGCCGCCCCCACGCCCCACTCTCCCCCCATCGCAATTCCAAAAAATGCACGCAGGATGAGGAAGACCTTCAATGACGGCGCAAAAGCTGATGCCAGCTCAAACACCGAATACGCAATAATGTCGACCATCAGCGTGGGACGCCGCCCGAACCGGTCTGCCATCACTCCAAACAGGAATGCCCCCACCGGTCGCATGGCCAGCGTCAGAAAAATCGCCTCCGAGATTGCCGACACCTTCGCCTGAAACTGCGTAGCCAGTGCGCTGACGCAAAAGATAAGAATGAAGAAGTCGAACGCATCCAGCGCCCACCCCAGAAAACAAGCGATGAACGTGTTCCGCTGGACAGGAGTAAGCCGCCGAAAATGCCCGATGAATTCCAAGTTACTGGGTTTCCTTCGTGTACTTTAGTGTCCTTAGCGGTGAATGATCTTTCTCTGGTCCGCAAGAAGTCCTGTGGATGCTAGCATAGCCTTTCAATCACCAATCTCCCATGCCCGACCTTGATCTACCGCAACGCCAATCTCCCGACGCTCTCATGCTCACCGGCTTCTGGTATCGTGTCCTGCCGGCCGATCGCGTTCACCGCAATCAGTTATACAAGGCGACGCTGTTGGAGATTCCCCTGGTAATCGGCCGCGACCGCATTGGCCATCCCTTCGCTTTGCGCGACGCCTGCCCGCACCGCGGCATGCCCCTGAGTTGCGGCAAGTACGATGGAGAAAATCTCGAGTGCGGATATCACGGCTGGAAATTTGATGTCCACAATGGCCAGTGTCAGCAGATCCCCTCTTTGACCGCTGATCAGAATCTCAAAGTCGATCGCATCTACGCCGGCAGCTACAGCTGCGAAGAGCAAGACGGTTTCATTTGGGTCTACATCCCCGATCCGCTCCCGCCTGGCGCAGGATTCGCCCCGCCCACCGAGCCCCCCGACGAAGCTCCGCAGATTGAAAAAATTAGTAGCAAGTACAAGCTCGCTTACCTGCAAGCAGAAATGCCCGTCAGCATTGACCACGGCATCATCGGTCTAATGGATCCCGCGCACGGACCGTTTGTTCACCAGGCATGGTGGTGGCGCACGCAGCACAGCATTCACGAAAAAAAGAAGAACTTCGAGCCCATCCCAAACGGCTTCCGCATGGCCGCGCACACCCCCAGTTCGAACTCCGCGCCCTACAAGCTCCTTCGCCTTTACGCCGACGCCGATTCCATCACCACTACAATCGACTTCGTCCTGCCCAACATCCGTACCGAAACTATTCGCGCCGGCAAATACTGGTTCTCCAGCCTGACGACGGTCACGCCGATCACACGCAATCATTGCCGCATCGATGTCGTCGCCGCGTGGAACCTGTTCCGCTGGGTTCCCTTCGTTCCCGACCTGCTGAAATTTGTCTTCGGTAAATTCGTCGAGCAAGACCGCCGCACCATGGAACTGCAGGCCGAAGGCCTGCAGCACAATCCGCACTTGATGCTGATCGACGATGCCGACCGCCCCGCGAAATGGTATTTTCAACTAAAAGCCGCATACCTGGAAGCCAAGCGTGCAGGCACCGAGATGAAGCACCCGATGTCAGGCCCAGTCACATTGAAGTGGAGAAGCTGAGCCACGGTTCCAGCCAGCGCCAGGTACGTACTCGGCAATGAGATACAAGCAGCCCTGCGGCGAGTTTCCTCATCGAAGCACAATGCCCACCACGCGCAGGAAGACGTTTCTCCAGCATCACTCGCTCAGTATCGTGAGCGGTTCTGTCTTGTCTATTTGGATCGTCCTGTATATCCGGTCGAATCCCGGCACGCATCTCGGCGCATTCTTTGGCAATGCCATCGCTGACTGGACGGGGCTTCTCGTCACAGTGCTCGCTACTAAGTTTCTCTACGAGACCGGCTCTGTCGAGAGTCGGAAGCCTCCTCGTCATTGGCTCAGTCCGGTGGTTGAAGCGCTGCAGGACCACTCTCTAACTATCTTCCTGGTTGTAACGGGCGCTGGATGGGTCTGGCTGTTTGCCGCCTCTGATCCAAATTCAAAGTGGGGGCAAGTCGTGGGCAACATCGTCTCGGAGTGGACCCAGATCTTCGGCGTAGTCGTGCTAACCAAGCGCCTGATGGAAGCACATTCGAAAGAGAGCCATTGACGAGAATTTGCAGTGAGGACTCTCTCGATCCATCCCTTCGCGCTCCGTCGTTAGAACGCCACGCAAGCAATCATTTACCGTCCGGACTCACCAGCCAATCCATCGCCTCTTCGCGCGTCTTGAACGTGGGGAACTCGCGCTGCGAGAAGTTCTTGAAGTTTTCGTAGAACACGTGCGGCAGACTCTCCGTCCCCACCCACGCTGATCGCTTCACGTAAGGACGATCGAGCGTGAGCACTTCCTTGATCCGTGTTGCCACGCTCTTGTCGATCTCTGCCCCAGCAAAATCCGCAAGGGTCAGCATCGATCCGGGTGCGTGGCGGGCGACGTGTACTCGAGTCATCTCGACAACTAAGAGCATCTCCTTCGCCGTGCAGTGGCTGAAGTCAATTACAAAGATGGCTTGCCCCTTGTGCTTCACGAACTGCAGCCGTTCGTCGAGAGAGCGCCCGGCGGTCATCCGAGCAGTTCCTCCACCACGCCATAAGCCCCGTCCAGAGCCGCATCCAAAGCCGATGCGTCCTTGCCCCCGGCCTCTGCCAGGTCGGGCCGCCCTCCGCCCTTGCCACCAACCTTCTGCGCCACCGGACCAATCACCTTTCCCGCCTGCACGCGGCCGGTCAGATCTCTTGTGACTCCCACGATCAGGGCCACATTCCCATCCGAGGCCGATCCAAGAACCACCACGCCCGAGCCAATCTTGTCGCGCAATTGATCGACCAGCGTCCGCAACTGCGCCCGCTCCAGATTGTCGACACGATGCGCCAGCACCTTCACGCCCTTCACTTCCTTGATCTGGTCGCCGACGTTCGCAGCCGAAGACGAAGCCGACTTCATCCGCACCGAGTCGAGTTCCCGGGTGAGCCGCTTAATCTCCGAGTCCTTCTTCTCAAACTCCGCCCTCAACGCGTCAGCAGGAGAGAAAGAAGTTTCACTGTCGGGCGGTAAATCAGACGAGGGTGCCCCATCCTTGCGCGTCTTTTGCGCAAGAGCCTGCCCCGAGCGTGCCGAGGGGGTGGGAGACACGAATGCAGACACTACGTTCTCGAGTTGATGGTCTCTCCTGAAGTGCTGCAGCGATCCCTCACCAGTGATCGCCTCCACTCTGCGCACCCCGGAAGACACGCTGCCTTCCTTCAGGATCTTGATCAGCCCAATCTCCCCGGTGGCCCCAGCGTGCGTCCCGCCACAAAGCTCGGTGGAGAAATCTCCAATGCGAACCACCCGCACCTTGTCGCCATATTTCTCCCCAAACAATGCCATCGCGTGATACTCGTTCACCGCCACGTCGATCGGCACGTCGGCAATGGTCTCGACCTTGCGGTTGCGCAGCACTTCCTTGTTGATGATGTCCTCAATGTCCTGCAACTCCGCGTCTTCCACCGCCGTGAAATGCGAGAAATCAAATCGCAGATGCCCCGGAGCCACCAGCGACCCCGCCTGCTTCACATGCTTCCCCAACACCTCGCGCAGCCCCGCATGCAGCAAATGCGTAGCCGTGTGGTTGCGCATGGTCGCCTCACGAACGTCGGTATTGACCACGGCATCGACGCGATCACCGACGCGAATCGCTTGCTTGGCAAGCACCTGGTGCGCGCGCACACCTTGAATCGGGTAGTAGCACCCCTTCACCTCGGCAACGACAGTATTGTGGTCGTCAGAGTAAAGCCATCCCCGATCCCCCACCTGCCCGCCCGACTCCGCATAAAACGGCGTGTGATCAAGAATGACCTCGCCCTCGTATCCCGCCTCAAGTTGCTGCACGCCCTGCCCGTTGTGAATGATGGCGAGCACCTCACACCCGTCGGATCGAGTCTGCCGGTAGCCTTCGAACTCCGACTTCGGAAGCTGCTGATATGCGGGATTCGCCGTCTGCTTAGCTGCGCCCTTCCAAGAGGCGCGAGCGCGTGTCTTCTGCTCTTCCATGGCGCGGTCGAATCCGGTCTGATCGAAGACGATGCCCTGATCGCGCGCCGCGTCCTGCATGAAGTCGAGGGGCATGCCGAATGTGTCGTAGAGCTTGAATGCGTCCTCTCCCGCGAGTTTCTCCGGAGAACTCTTGAGAAGAACCTCTAGCTTCTCAAGACCCACATCCATTGTGTGCGCGAATCGCGCTTCCTCAACCTGTACCGTCTTCGAGACCCTCTCCGCCGTCTCCTCCAACTCCGGATATGCAGTCGACATCAGATCCCGCACGGCAAGCACCATCTGATAGAGAAATGCCTTCGTCTGTCCCAGCAGTCGACCGTGAGTGATGGCCCGCCGAATGATTTTGCGCAGCACGTACCCGCGTCCTTCATTCGAAGGCAGCACTCCGTCCGAAAGCAAAAATGTCGCCGCCCGCGAATGATCAGCAATCACCCGGAGCGAAGCAGCCGACTTCGTATGCGCCTCTTTGTTCAATTCCTTCTTGAGTGATGTCCCCGTCAACTCCGCCGCCCGCTTGATCAGTGGCGTAAACAAATCCGTCTCATAATTCGAAATCACGCCCTGCAGCACCGACGCCACCCGCTCCAGCCCCATCCCCGTATCAATCGAGGGCTTGGGCAGCGGCGTCAGCTTGCCCGACGCATCCCGGTCAAACTGCATGAACACCAGATTCCAGATCTCCACATACCGTCCGCAATCACATCCAAACGCGCAATCCGTGTGTCCCTGATCCGACGCTGCCACGCCCATGTCGTAGTGAATCTCGCTGCATGGCCCGCACGGCCCGGTGTCGCCCATCTGCCAGAAGTTATCCTTCATCCCCATTTCGAAGATGCGGTCCTTCGGCACACCCTGCGCGGCCCAAAGGTCATACGCTTCGGAGTCACGATCCACGCCGTTCTCGCCTTTGAAGATCGTCACATACAGCTTGTCCTTCGCAATTCCGAACCACTCCGGCGAAGTAATCAACTCCCACGCGCAGGCAATCGCATCCTTCTTGAAGTAGTCTCCAAACGAAAAATTCCCCAGCATCTCGAAGAACGTGTGATGCCGGTTGGTGAACCCGACATTCTCCAGATCGTTGTGCTTGCCGCCGGCGCGCACGCACTTCTGCGAGGTCGTGGCCCGGGAGTAGTCGCGCCTCTCCAGCCCAAGAAAGACGTCCTTGAACTGGTTCATCCCCGCGTTCGTGAACAGCAAAGTAGGATCGTTCGCCGGAACCAGCGACGACGAGTGCACTTCCTTGTGCCCCTTCTGCACAAAGAAGTCCAAAAACTTGCGGCGGATTTCAGATCCAGTAAGCATGGAAAGCTAATTCTAAATGATAACCAGCGGCGATCAGGCGCTTCCGAAAAAGCGACAACCACAGAGCCCCGAGGGCGCAGGCAATTCCTCTGCGCTCCCAGTGTCGTCTGTGGTTGAGCTGAAGGGCAGAGCTACTTTACTGCATCGGCGGTCTTCTCGGCGCCCTTCTTGACGTCGTGGCCCGTATCCTTCGCCCCGGTCTTAACCGCGCTGCTGGTCTTCTTCGCAGCCTTCTTCGTTGCCGCTCCGGTCTTGTCAGCCGCCTTCTCCGTAGCTTTTCCGGCTGTCTTGGCGCCCTTTTCCGTGTCCTTGGTCGCAGTCTTTGCACCCTTCGTAGTGTCCTTCGCCACCGTCTTGGCGGCACCCTTGGTGACGTGTCCGGTTTTCAACACCGCCTTCTTGGTCGCACTGCCCGTCTTGTCGGCGGCCTTTGCGGTGTCCTTCCTCGCTGTTTTGGCGGCATTTTTCATTTCAGTGCCGGCGCCCTTATCCTTGTCCGAGCTGCCCGCATCCTGACCGTAGACCGCGGGCACCGCCGCGAGTAAAACAGTCGCAAACATAACTGCCAGCTTCGTCCCCATAGATTCCTCCTGTTTTGGTTGTGGCCGGGATTTGCTGCGAGTATGCAACATTCCCGAAATCGACGCAATTCGTCGGTACAGACAAGAACTGGAAAGAAAGCAGATCCCTCTACGCCCCTGTGTCCTCTGTGGTTGTTATTTGTGCTCAGCCTGTGAGATGCGGAATCCCAATGTCGGGATAGACTTCTTGGCTTCAAGCTCGCGCAGCAGTCGAGTCCTCGACGCGTCGTCCCGGCTGCGTCCGGTAGTCCTTCGCCCTCATGCGGTTTCGCCTTCCAGGGCGCTCAGCGTTTCATCGTCCACATCCCACTTCTTCAAGATCGTGAAGATGGTCTTCGTGCCGAATCCCGCGCGCGCCAGCTGACGAAAAATGCGCGCCGTCTCCTTCTGGTCTTTCGGTTTCACCAGCCGCTTCTTGCGCAGAAATTCGCGGGCCTGTTTCTCGTCGCTCACGCCCTCGTAAGCCGCTTCCACCGCTTTCTCGATCACCGAGCCATGCACGCCGCGCGTCTTTAGCTCCGTAATAACCCGCATGCGTCCTACTTTCTGGTTGTCGCGCCGGAGCGAGGAGTAGTAAGCCGCATACTGCGAATCATTCAGATATCCCTGATCCTTCAGTCGCCGGACCACCAACTCCACCAGCGTCTGCCCATACTCCGAATCGGGATCTTCAACTCGCGCCCGCATCAGCCGCTTCAACTCGGCCACCGTCCGCATCCGCCGCGCCAGCGCACCCACCGCGTACTCGTACATTTCATCCTCGGAGTAGGTCCTGCGCTTGGGACGAGAGAACGCCATGGTTTACGATACCGCAAATCAGCGCTCAGGATTCGGGGATCTGGCATGCTAGTGGACCGTTAACCATTCGCACTCCAGCCGCACAGGGCTGCATGTGAAAGCAGCACGGGGGCTCCGGGAAAGCGAGAGAGGGAAGGCCGAGTCCACTGCATCCGACGTACGATTTCGCCAACGTCTCACCACATGCAAACAAACCCAGCGCCTTACTTCGAATCTCCAACATATTGCGCATTCCGAGCCGGCGCGCGCCGCCGGACCTCCCGTGCCATCTTTCGCAGCCAGCGCAATTCCGTGCGAAGTTGCTGGATGGTCAGGCTCAGCATCCAGACCGCTTCGTGGAAACGATGCCCCACTTCCGCTCGGACCGAGCGTAGCGCAGCCTCTTCCCGCGCCAGTTCTTTCTTCACAAATTTCTCGCGCATCCGCAACTGTCGCTCAAACACTCCCGGACGCGCCTGCCACGAAAGGGCAATCCAAGTCAGAAACGGAGGCCGCTCCCGGCCCGTCGTCCACTCCTCGCGCTCCAGCCCATCGGCGAGTGCGGCACGCCCAGCTGCGGTGCTCGAGAAGACGCTGCGCTCCGGTCCTGCCACAGGTTCATCGCTTGTCGCGCCCCGGATTAGTCCCAGCCGCGCCAGCTTTTCCAGCGAGTAATACACCTGCGGACGCGAAATTCCCGCCCAGTCCCGCACCTGCCGCCGCTCCAGTTCGAGATTCGCTTGATACCCGTGCATCGGGCGCTCGGCCAGCAAGCTCAACAGCACGAGATCCGGCGTCGTTAACTCACGTCTTTTAGCTTCGGCCATCTTCTGCTTTCCGCCGCCGGCTCCAATACCACCACTGGCTCTTCTCCCGTGAAAGATGTGGATCCCGTGCCTGGGCCACGGCTGCGCGAAACACGTCGAGACAGCAGATGTCCTGCGCCTGTCCGGTGATCTCGCAGAGCGTTTCATACAGCTTTTCAGGATTGCGTCGCGACAGCTGGCCAACGCTGCGAATCCCCAGCAATTTGAAATCCCGGACCATTGCTGGTCCGACCGAAATCAAATCCTCCAAACGGCGCGCCTGTGTCGCCATACAAATCCTCCTTGACAGGACGGAAAGAGTTTATTACTGTCAGCTAGTCTAATTTAGACTACAAGCCTTGGCAAGGAGTAAATCAATGCGCATAGCGGCCTTGATTTTGATCTCCGCCGTACTGCTGGCCCCGTTCCTTTGGCAAAGCCCAAGGCAGAGGAGAAGAACAAACCTATGAGCGTGAAGAGAATTACCCCAGTGCTATTCGTCCAGGACGTCGAGCTGTGCGTGAAGTTCTGGATGGACCGCTTCGGCTTCGAGAAGACCGCCGAAGTCCCTGATGGCGACAAACTTGCTTTTGCCATGCTGCAGAAGGGAAATGCAGAGCTGATGTACCAGAGCTTTGCCAGCGCCGACAAAGACGTCGGCACTACGATCTCGCAGGTGGTCCGCAAGGGCCCCACGTTCCTCTATGTGGAAGTCGACAACCTGGAAGAGGCAATCACCGCGGTGAAAGGCGCGGAAGTCGTGATGCCCAAGCGCAAGACTTTTTACGGATCCACCGAAATTGGTGTCAAGGATCCTGCCGGGCACTATGTGACATTTGCGGAATTCGCCACCTCAACACAAAAATAAGAGATACCAGGGCCAAAGAAAAGGGCGCGATCTCTCGCGCCCAATTCAACCCGAGACCCCAGCACCAACACCGAAGGCAAAAGCCCGATGCCCGACGCCAGTTCTACCGTCCCCCAAACCCCGCCGACTGCATCGACTGCCGCGAAATATCGGCCGTCGAAGCAATACCCTGCATGCGCAGCTTGAAGTCGTCGGCGTTGGAAGCGTTCTCCAGCGCGGTTTCGTAATTCACTAGTCCAGCCTGGAACAGATCCCAGAGCGACTGGTCGAACGTCTGCATGCCGTACTGCGAAGTGCCCGCCGCAATCGCGTCGCGAATCGATCGTGTCTTTTCCGGAACCAGCACGCACTCACGAATGTAAGCTGTGTTGATCATCACTTCCACCGCGGGCACGCGTCCGTCAGAATCGCAACGTCGAACCAGGCGCTGGCTCACAATCGCGCGCAACACAGCCGCAAGCTGCATACGGATTTGCTTCTGCTCCGGCGGCGGGAAGATAGAAATGACGCGGTTGATGGTTTCGACCGCATCCAGAGTGTGCAGAGTCGAGAAGACCATGTGACCCGTTTCGGCGGCGTGCAGCGCGGTCGAAATCGTCTCCAGGTCTCGCATTTCGCCCACCAGAATCACATCCGGATCCTGACGCAAGGAAGCCCGCAATGCCGCCCCGAACGACGGCGTATCCACTCCAATCTCGCGTTGGTTGACGTATCCCTTCTTATCGCGATGCAGAAATTCGATCGGGTCCTCAATCGTCACAATATGTTCCGCACGTGACGAGTTTACGCGGTCCACCATGGCGGCCAGCGTAGTCGACTTACCGGAACCCGTAACACCCGTGACCAGCACCAGTCCACGGGGCATGTCGCAGATCTGCTCCACGACTTTGGGCAGGAACAGTTCGTCGAGCGCGCGAATCTTGGTGGGAATGACGCGAAGTACCAGTCCCACGTTGCCGCGCTGCTGGAAGATGTTCACACGGAAGCGTCCCAGGCCGGCGACGCCGTACGCCATGTCGATTTCCGTGGTCTCTTTGAACTTTTGCTTCTGTCGCGCCGACATCATGCTGAACGCCATGTTCAACATGTCTTCGGCGCTGATGCGAGGCTGGTCGGTCAACGGCATTAGTTCGCCGTCAATGCGCAGGTGAGGATAATTTCCCACCTTCAAGTGCAAGTCGGACGCTCGCCGTTCCGTCGCAATCCGAAGCAGGTCATCAATATTCATGCGGAGTTCTTCCCCGTAAAGCTCTCTAGCATGATGACCCGAATCGTCACCTTCCCCAAGATGACCTAGGTAATGGCCTCTCCTTGGCGACTGGACACCGCCTTAAGTTTGGGTGCGGAATGCTGTTACAACCACAAGGCCGGATTTGCGCACGCCCGGGTCTTACACCCGGAGAATCATGACCTCGGTCGCCTTGATGAGAGCTGCAGCGGTCTGCCCGGTTTTCAGGTTCATTTCGCGGGCCGAGCCTGCCGTAATGATCGCGGTGATCTGCTGATCGCCGATGGAGATTACGACCTCCGCCATCAGTCCGCTGATGCGTACGCTGTCGATCCGCCCGACCAGCTGGTTCCGTCCACTTACACGGCGAATAACGAGATTTCGCTCAGGGGACGTCCGGCCTCGCGTTCGGAACAAAAGCCGGTCAATCTCACCTTGCGGAATGCGGTGATGTCCGCCCGCTGTCTGGACGCTGCGAATCTTCCCTTTGTAAATCCACTGCTTGATCGTGGGGACGCTGACGCGCAGCTCCAGCGCCGCCTCGCGCAGCTTCAGCAAGTCCTCGTGGTTTTCCTTCGGAGGTCGCGCCTTAGCCATTTCGAACCGAATCCTAACCGTGAATCGATCCCCCGTCAATCGTGCGCGCTCCATTTGGTCTCACGGAACTCGTGCTGGAGTCTGGGGACCGTGCGAATCCTCTGCGGTCTCTGCGATTAAGTTGTTAGTTTCGACGCTTCCCAAGAAGATAGCGTCAGCGAAATCAATCCCGCAAGAAGGAATGAACCTTCTATTGCGTCATAAACATCCAAAAGCGTATCAAAGTCGACATATGAATCGTCGTTGATATACACTTCGTAATTTCTCACTCAGATCGCTTTTTAGGATGGGGATCGCAATGAATGACGTCCCTTTGAGTCTGCGCCGCTCGCCGATTTCTCCACCCTTGCGCCCCGCGAATACAGCCAATAGATTTTCGTTCCTCGTATTGCTCCTGCTGTGTCTAAGTGTCCCGTTCGCATGGACGCAGGTATCGGCCACTCTCTCCGGGACAATCACCGATCCCACCGGAGCAGCCGTCTCGTCCGCTGCCGTGACCGCGACGAATACGGATACGGGCCTCTCGCGTGAAACGATTACAGACCAGTCCGGACACTATCGATTGTTTGCTCTGCCCGTAGGGCAGTACGAAC
>Ga0265338_10005485_pt1 | contig 16542 bp, 14 predicted proteins | sample 42126metaG_FD_193579 | JGI IMG/M metagenome (GOLD analysis project Ga0265338, IMG submission 193579) | Rhizosphere microbial communities from Carex aquatilis grown in University of Washington, Seatle, WA, United States - 4-21-26 metaG | ecosystem: Host-associated > Plants > Roots > Rhizosphere... | reverse complement strand
TGGTGGATTCGCGCACGTGCCAAGGGGTGTCAAAATCCGGTTCGCCGATGCCCAGACTGATGACGTCCTTCATCGTGCTGACGATGTCGAAAAAATCGCGGATGCCGGAGCGCGGGATGTCGCGCACAGTCGCGTTGATGCGACTACGGAGCGACACTGAGTCTTTGTTCTGCATGGCCGGATTCCATCAGCACGCCGAGGCGCTTGTAGGTTTTGAGCATGAAATGGGTGGACGTGGACAACACGCCTTCAAGCGGCGACAGGTGTTCGCTGACGAACGTGGCCACCTCGCGCAGATTGCGGCCCTCGACAAACAACAACACATCGTAGGTGCCGCTCATGAGATAGGCCGAGCGCACTTCGGGAAACCGGCTGATGCGTTCGGCCACGGTGTTGAACCCGCCTTCGCGCTGGGGTGATACCTTGACCTCGATGACCGCCGTGACCGTGTCGAGGTTCAGCAGGTCCTCATTCAGGATGGCCTGGTAGCCGCGGATGATGCCGCGCTTTTCGTAATCGGCGATGCGCTTGGCGACCTCCGCGACGGGGAGGTTCAGCATCCGGGCGATGTTTTCGTGCGACTCGGTCGCGTTGGCCTGTAAAATCTTTAGTAATTCATCCATAATTCACCTCGGGGTGAGACGAACGGGAAAGTAACGGCTGGAGACGGATTGGTCGAGCGCGAATGCATTTGTTGCCGCATCCGCCGCCGGGTGGTTATTGGGCTGGTTTCGATGCTTCTGGCTGGGGCGGAGCAGGCACTTTCGGTGGCGGCGGAGTTTGGCGGGCTTCTTCCTCCTTCATTTTCAACATGCTGGGCGTGGGCGTTTTGGCCCGCCGCTTTTTGACGGCATCAACGCGTTGGTTCATCACCGTCTTGTTGATGCAATAAAGAATCGCCGTTTCCTCGGTGATCAAATCCTCTTCGTAGGCCTTGAGCAACGATTGTTCGAAGCTGTGCCAGCCGGAGGTGTTGCCCGCTTCGATGATATCTGTAAACCGGCGGGATTCACTTTCCCCGAGGGCGATGGCTTCACGCGTGCGCAGGCTGCTGCCCATCATTTCGGTGACGAGCAGCCGCCCGCCGCATTTTTTGGGCACCAGGCGCTGGCTAATGACATAACGCAAAGCCCCGACCAAGCGTTCGCGCACCTGCTGTTCCTCATCGCGGGTGAACAGGCCGAGAATGCGGTTGATGGTTTGTCCGGCGCTGATGGTGTGCAGGGTGCTGTAAACCACATGGCCGGTTTCGCCGGCCGTCAACGCGATTTCCATCGTCTCCCGGTCACGGATTTCGCCGACCAGGATAACTTTGGGGGCCTGGCGCAGGGCGGCGCGCAAGCCGGCCGGAAAGTTGTAGAAGTCGCGCCCCAGCTCGCGCTGGCTGAACGTGGCCTTGAGATGCGGATGCAAGAATTCGACCGGATCTTCCAGCGTGACAATATGGACTTCGCTGGTTTGGTTGATTTCGTTGAGCAAGGCGGCCAGGGTGGTTGTCTTGCCGCTGCCGGTGCCGCCGGTCACAAAAACGAGCCCGCTCGTTTCCTTGATCACTTCCCGGAACACCGGCGGCAAACGGAGCGCCTCCAGCGACGGGACCTGCGGCTGCAGGCGGCGCAACACCATCGCGTGATTCCCGTTCTGGCGGTAAATATTGACACGAAAGCGGCAATGTTTCTGAAGGGAATAACTGCAATCGCAGGAACCGGTATCCGCCAGATTCTGGATCAGTCTGGGGTTGTCATTGATGATCGTCCCGGCCAGCCCTTCAACCCGCGCACCGGTGAGAACGGACTCGGACGGTTCAAGGGCAAACGGCTTAAGCCGGCCATGCACCTCCACCTGGGGCGGCTTGCCCACCACAAACAGCAGGTCTGAAATCCCTTCGGCACTTTGAATCATGGCCGCCAGCAAGCGGTCGAGTTCGTCGGTTGAGATCGTTTTTGTCATTCAATTCCACAGGCGCCCATCCTGTGCAATGTTCAAATTGATTGATTGCGTCGGAGAATCCCGTTCCTTGAAACCTTACAACCCGCTGAACCCGCCCGACAAGTCAAAAAATAATGCAGATCATCAAACTTGCTTCTCAAGCGGACGAGGATCTTTTTATCGCACGCAGGATATAATACGCCACCGGTGTTGCCACCAGCGACAACAGCACGGAGATGCACAGCGCGCCGATGACCGCGATGGCCAGCGGCCGCAGCATCTCCGCGCCCGAACCGATGCCCCAGGCCAGCGGCAGCATTCCCAGCGCGGCGGCGAGCGACGTCATCAGCACCGGGCGCAGGCGGCGGTGGCCGGAACGCACCAGCGCCTCTACCAAATCCACCCCTTCCGTTTCCAGTTGTTGGACGAAATCGAGCATGAGGATTCCGTTTTTGGCGACGATGCCGACACCAATGATCGCGCCTAAAAATGAAACAATGTTCAGCGTGATGCCGGTGATCCAAAGCGCGGCGACGGTTCCGAACATCGCAAGGATTGCACCAAAAACAATCGCCACCGGCTCGTTGAACGAACGGAACTCAATCAACAGCACGGTAAACACGAGCAGAATCGCCGCGAGCAAAACCATCACGAGGTTGTGGAAGGATTCCTGTTGCTGCTGGTAAAGACCGCCGTATTCAATCGTGCCGGGCGGCAGCCATTTGTCCTGGCTCAATTTGTCCTGAATATCCCTCATCCCGCCGCCGAGGTCGCGTCCTTCGAGCCGCGCGGAAATGATGACGTCCTGCCGCAAATCATCACGGTCCAGTTCCACCTCGCTGGGCTCGGCGCTCACGTCGGCGACCTGGTCCAGCCGCACGATCGCGCCGTTCGCGGTCCGTAAAGGCAGCTCGCTCAAAGCCGAAACTTGATTCACGCTCTTGGGGTCGGCCAGAACGCGGATGTTGACGATGCGGTCGCCCTCCAAAACATACGACGCCGTCTGGCCAAGCAAGGCAGTGTTCACGGCGCCGGCAATGTCCTGGACGGTGATGCCGAACCGCGCAGCGTCAACCGTGCGCACGCGGAAATTGATGGACGGGCCGGTTTCCGTCAGGCCGTCGAACGTGTCCACAATGCCGGGGATTTTTTTAATCTCCGCCTCGACGCGCGGCGCGGTTTGTTTCAGCCATTTCAAGTCGGGTGAAAACAATTTGATCTCGACGGGGTCGGGCGTCAGTTGCAAATCGCCGATCACATCGGTGAGAATGCCGGGAAAATCCCAGCGGAACGCCGGAAATTGTTTGGTGAACGTGTGGCGCAATCCGGCGATGACCTCGTCGGTCGAATGTTTGCGGTCGCGTTTGAGCTTCACCGCGAAGTCGCCGCGATACGGCTCGGTGATGAACATGCCCATTTCCGCGCCGAGCCGCCGCGAATAGCTTTCCACGTCCGGATCCGCGGACAAAATCGTTTCCACCTCGTCAAGCTGGCGCGAGGTCTCCGTGAGGCTCGTCCCCGGCGGCGCCCAGTAATCAATCACAAAACCGCCCTCGTCAAAATCAGGCAGAAAATCGGAGTCCAACTGCCGGTAAACAAAAAACGATGCGACCAGCACTCCTCCACAGGCCAGCAACGTGAGCCAGCGAAACCGCAATGCCGTGCGCAAGGCGCGTTCGTAAATGCGGATGACACGCGTCAACAGCCAGCCGCCTTCCTGATTTTTGGGCGCATGGCCGTGCTCCATTTTATCGCGGTCGCGGATGAACCACGCCGCCAGTGACGGCGTGAGTGTGAGCGCCAAGACCAGCGACGTGAGCAGCGACACGACCATCGTCAACGCCAGCGCGCGGAAAAACACACCCGTGATGCCGGACAAAAACGCCAGCGGAATGAACACCACCACCGGCGTCAGCGTCGAGCCGACCAGCGGATAAAAAATTTCGCCGATGGCCTCCTGGATTCCCGCCAGCCGCGGCCGGCCGGCGGCAATTTTCACGCACATTGCCTCAACGACAACAATCGCGTTGTCAATCACCAGCCCGATGGACGCCGCGATGCCGCCGAGCGTCATCATATTGAAGCTCATGTTCGCCAGCTTCATCGCGACGAGCGTGATCAAAACCGTAATCGGAATCGTGACGATGGCTGTCCACACGCTGCCCCAGTTCTTCAGGAAAAAATAAAGAATCAGCAGCGACAGAATCAGCCCGAAGACAATCGCGTCCCACACGCTGCCCACCGAATCGCGCACGAAGAGCGACTGGTCGTAAAAAAACGCGAGGTGCATGTCCGGCGGCAATTCCCGCCGGAGTTGCGCCAACTGTTTTTTTAGCGCGGTGGCGATCTCGAGCGTGCTGCCGTCCGCCTGGCTCTGGATGTTCAGCAGCACCGCGTCGCGGCCCTGCGCGGTGACGGACAGAAAGACCGGCTCCGCCCCGCGTTCGACGCGCGCCACGTCCTTGACCTGCACCGGATGACCGCCGCGCGCCGTGATCACCAGATTTTCAATGTCTGCCGCCGAACGGACGCGCCCGTCCACCGTCGTCAGGTAAAGATGGTAATTTTCCTCCATCATGCCGGCCGGCGCGACAAGATTGTTTTCGGTCAGCGCGGTGCTGACATCCGATATGCCGAGGCCGGCGGCCTGCAATTTCATTGGATCAACGACGATATGATATTCCGGCTCGCGGCCGCCGGTGATTTCCACGCGCGCGACTCCGGGAATCTGGAGAAAGCGCGGCTTCAATTCATAATTTGCCGTCTCCCAAAGCGCGGTGATGCCGCGGTTGGAACTCGTCAGGCTGATGCCGATGATGGGAAACGCCGAGAAGGTTACCCGCTCAATTTCCGTGGCGGCGGTCGCGGGCAGGTCGCTGCGGATTTGCGAGATGCGTCCCAGCACATACAATTCCGACTGCTTCATGTCCACGTTCCAGTTGAAAAAAACATTGATCTCCGCCGAGCCGCGTTTCGTGGCTGATTGAACCGTGACCGTGCCGGGAATGTCCTTCAATGCCTCCTCGACGGGGCGCGTGATCGTCGCCATCATTTCATCGGCGGGCATGATGCCGTTGTCCATGAGAACGACGACGCGCGGAAAATTCGTCTGCGGAAAAACCGACGATGGCATCCGCAGCGCGCAGAAAATCCCCGCCAGGCACAACGCCGCCGCGATGAATGCGATGGACAGCGCGTGCCTCGTGGCGAACCGGCCCAAAGGCGAAATGGCGTCGGGCTTCATTGGGCGTCAGGCGAATTGGTGGACGTCCCGCCGCCCGGAGAATTTTGGACGCTGATTTTGGTTTTCGCCGGCAGGCCATAGGCGCCGACGGTCACGACGACGTCGCCCGCTTTCAGTTCGGGCGCGGAAACCTCGGCCAGACCATTTTCGCGCAAGCCGGTTTGCACGGGCGTCTGCGTTGCCTCGCCGTTTTGGACCAGCGCGATGACGCTTTTGCCGCTTCCGTCCGTGACCACGCTTTCGGCCGGCACGGTGAGGCAATTCGCGTGCACCGCCGTCACGATGCGCAGCGAAACAAATTGCCCGGGCCGCAACCCGCTGTTCTTCGGCAACAACGCACGCACCAAAACCGTGCCGTTGTCCTTGTCCACGTTCGGGCTGACAAACAAAAGTTCCGTCGTCACCGGCGGCGCGACCGGGACTTCGACCGGACTGCCGGGTTTCAAATCATTGGCCTCCGCCGACGGAATTTCTGCACTCACGGCGAGCCGGTCCAAATCCATCACCTCCGCGACCACCGTGGTCAAATCCACCGCCTGGCCGGGCTTGACGTTGACCCGCGCGACCGTGCCGGACAACGGCGCAGTGACGCGCAGCAGGGCCAGTTGCGCCTCGGCCTCCTGTAAATTTTTCAACGAAGTGTTTTGTTGTGCGTATAGTTTTTCCTGCCGCTCCACTTCCTGTTCCGCCGCCTCCGAATTCAGCTCCACCAGCACATCGCCCTTTTCGACATGCTGCCCCTCGATGACGTCCACTTTGGTCACGACGCCGGCGGACGGCGCGGCCAGTTGTGCGCCGGCCGCGGGTTGATCCGCCGTGGCGGGCGCGGGTTCAACCGTGCCATAGCCTTGAACGTAACCATGCAGCGTGGCCACCGTGACTTGGCCCACCTGGACGGAAACTTCGGTGACAACGCTTTCTTCCACGGCCGGCTTGTCATCGGCGTCGGCCAGGACGCGGGCCGCACCCAGCCAGATCATTCCGCCGCACACCGCGGCCAGCAACGGGATTGTTTTATTAAGGTTCATGTTTTGAAGTTGGTTTCATTTCCCGTGGGGGGTTTTGCGTTTGCTGGACGGCCGAATCGGGCAAGGTCAACGGGCTTTGCAGCGCGTCTTCCAGCGTGCCGAGCGTGGCCTGAAATTTCGCCTGCCCGTCGAGCTGCGCGAGCCGCGCGCTGTTCCATTCCGCCTGCGCGCTGACGGAATCCAGCATGTCCGCCTCGCCAACCTTGAATTGCGCAGCGGCCGATTCCCGCTGACTTTGCCCGGCGGCCAGCAGCGCGTCGCCGGTTTTCAATTGTTCATCGGCCACCCGGTAGCCGGCGACAGCGCGGTCAATTTCGCCGATGACTTTCGCCTGCAACGCGGTGAATTGCGCGGCGGCCAGTTCGCGCCGGGCCTTCGCCTCGGCAATCGGCCCTTGATTTTGGTCGAGAACCGGCAGTTCCAGCGTCAGGCCGAGCGACCACTGGCTGTCGCCGGCGTTGCCGTTGTTCCAGGCATAGCCGGGGCCGAGATGCAAATCAGGATACTGTTTGGCAATTTCCAGACGCAAATCGTCCTGCGCCGCGGCGTAATCCGCCAGCGCGCCGCGAATGTCCGAACGCCCGAGCAACGCCATGCGGCGCGCCGCCGCCGAAGTCAGGTCCTCCGGTGCGCGCGCCGAAAAGTCAAACGCCAGATTCATTCCCTCCAGCGCGGCGGTGCTGATGCCGAGCGCTTCCGCCAGCCGCGACCGCGCGTCGGCAAGCTGGCTTTGCGCGTCGCTGTCGTCCAGCCGTGTTTTGTTCAGCTCGATTTGCGCCGTGGTGAGTTCGGGCCGCGAAATTTCGCCGGCGTCCAAACGTTGTTGCAGCAATTTGACGATTTGTTCCTGCGTGGAAAGCTGGTCTGCCAACAAACTGGCGCGCCGGCCGGCGACGGTGAAGTCGAGCAGGCTCGCGCGGACGCCGCTGCGAATCTGCCATGCCGTTGTGATAAGATTCCAATGGGCGGATTTCGAAACGTTCTGCGCCTCGGCGATGCGTTTGGCGCGTTTGCCGGCAGTCTCGATGGGAATGTCAAAACTCACCGGCACGAGCCACGGACTGTAATTGCCGGGAATTTGCGAATCGTAACCGGGCGTCAGCGACACGGATGGGTTCGGGCGCGCACCGGCGGTTTTCACGCCGGCTTCCGCGAGGTGCCATTGTGCGCGGGCGACGTCAAGGTCGGGATGAAAATAAAACGCAGCGAGCGTAAGCGTGTTCAAATCCCATGCCGGCAATGGCCAGACCGGCAAATCATGGCCAAGACTTTGTTCAAGAAACTTTTCAAGCCCGGCGTCATCAAGCCGGCGCGATTCCAATTGAGCGGCTGATTTTTCCGGCGAAACCGGTTGCGGCTGAAATTGCGCGCAGCCACCAAGCAGGGTGATTGCTAAAATGAGTGGCAAATATTTCATGCGGTCTTGGCCGCTGCGCCAAGCGACAGACGGACGGTGACGGTTGTCAATCCCGACGGCAAGGATTCGATTTGAATTGTTCCGCCGTGGGCGGAAACAATCCATTGCACGATGCTCAAGCCGAGGCCGGAGCCGTCCACCGCCTGGCTGTGCGCCGGGTCGCCGCGAAAAAACCGGTCGAACACGCGCGGAAGAATTTCCGGCGGGATGCCTGCGCCGCTGTTGGCGACGGTCAATTCAGCCAGGTCTCCGTCGCGGCACAGACTCATCGTCACGCGGCCCTGCGGCTGGTTGTATTTTACGGCATTGTCGGCCAGGTTCAACAGCAGCTGGCGCAAACGATGGCGGTCGCCGTGCAGGGTGATTTCCTCGCAGGCGGTCAACTCAACCCGGATGCCTTGGGGCTCGGCCAGGATTTGCGCGTCGGCAAAGTTGTCGCGGACCAGTTCGTCAAACCGCACCGGTTCGAGCTTCAATGCCACCTGGCCCGCGTCGGCCTTGGCCAGCAGCGTGAGGCCGTCCACAATGCGCGCCAGGCGGCGCAACTCGTCGAGCAGGCTCGCGGCGCGCTCGCGTTCGGCGGACGTGAGGGTTGCGTCGCGCAATGCGGTTTCCGTTTCGCCGCACAGGATGGTGAGCGGCGTCTTGAGTTCGTGCGAGGCGTGCAGGGTGAATTCACGGGTGCGATTGAAGGAGTCGTCGAGCCGCCCCAGCATCCCGTTAAACACCTCGGTGAGACGGTCCAGTTCATCGCCATTGCCCGTGCGTGGCAATCGCCCGGCCAGATTGAACGCGCTGATCTTTTCGGCGGCCTGCGTGAGCCTGGCAACCGGCGCGAGGGATTTTTTCATGAACCACCAGCCGCCGCCAATGCTCAACAGCACCGCCGGGATGACACACCACATCACGATGCCGGTCACGTCTTCAAACATGTCCTCGTCATTGGCCTGTTCCGTGTTATGCCGTTCAGGATGCTTGTGCGCGTGTTCGCGGGGTTCAATGATGATCTGGTAGTAGAGCAGGACGCCCATAACCATCAAAGCGACGAACATGATGGTCGCATACCACAAGCTGAGCCGGGTGCGGATGGTCATGGCTGGTCCTTCAGCAAATACCCCGAACCGCGGACGGTGTGGAGCAATTTGGTGGCGAACGCCGCATCAATCTTTTCACGCAGCCGCCGGATGTAAACGTCCACGAGGTTCGTGCCCGGATCGAAATCATAGTCCCAGACTTTCTCGAGAATCATCATCCGCCCGCAAAGGCGGCCCGGCGAACGCATGAGAAATTCCAGCAGCCGGTATTCGCGGGCCGTCAATTCGATGTCCGCGCCGCCGCGTTGCGCCCGGTGCGTGACGGTGTCCAACGTGAGGTCGGCCACGCGCAGGATGGTGGACTTATTTTCGCCGCTCCGCCGCGTCAGGGCCCGCACCCGCGCCACCAGTTCCGCCAGTTCAAACGGCTTGGGCAGGTAATCGTCCGCACCGGCATTGAGGCCCTCGACCCGTTCGTTGACTTCGCCGCGCGCGGACAGGAGCAGGACGGGCGTGGCATTTTTGCGCTCGCGCAACTGGCGCAGCACGCTCAGGCCGTCGCGCCCCGGCAGCATGATGTCGAGCACGATGCCGTCGAAAGGCGTGGCCCGCGCTGCGGCCAGGGCGTCATCGCCGTTGTGGCAAACGTCCACGGCAAAGCCTTCGGCCTGCAGCGCCTTGCGGACAAATGACGCCGTCTTCTTCTCGTCTTCAACCACCAGCACGCGCATGAATTCAGGATTGCCCAATTGCAGAACGGTTCAAATCGAAAAATGGCTTTGCCCGCAGGCAAAGACCGGGTGCTTTGCAGTGCCCGGCTCGTGAAATGTTGCGGAACAGGCAGGTTACTCCTTGTCTTCTTTTTCCGCCGATTCCTTTTCCACGGAAACCACATCGCCGGTGACAGCGTCCACATTCACCTCGGTGATGTCCTTGGTGTCCGGGGTGGTCATGTCAAATGACCAAATCAACTTCCCATGTTCCTTTTCCAATTCGGCTTCCTTGACGGTGCCGTTGGTCACTTTGGCCAGGGCTGTTTTTTCCGCGTCATCCTTGCTGACCTTGGCCAGGGCCAGTCGCTTGGCCTGTTTGGCTTCCTTGTGCTGCTTTTCACATTTTTCCGAAACGCAGCCGATCAGTGAACCGGCGGCAAGGAGGAGGATCAGAGTTTGAAGGATGGATTTTTTCATGGCTGGCTTTTGGTTTTAGGTTTGATGGTTTTTTAAAATTTGAACGCCGTCATGAAACCCGCTCGGGATGAACGCCCGCTGAACGGCAGATGACAGTTCTGTCATTTGCCGGTCGGGAAATCCGGACGCAGTCAACCGGCCAAAAAATGGCTGGATCAGTTTTGCCGGCCTGATGCTGAAACGGTTTGCTTCACCAAATCGAACTGGTCCGTGCGGAAGGGCACGGCCGGCAAACCGGCGCCATTGAAAAGATTGGGCTGGGCGATTTCATCCCAGGCAAACCGCACAGCCACAGGCTTGGCCACGTCCGGCGAGGATACCACAACTGTTCCATTGGTGATCATCGCCTGGGCCGGGACAAATTTCTTATCCGCGCCGGCGATTGTAAACCATGTCAACGGCTGGCCGTCCTTGCTGGCCAATCCACCAGCGGTGTCCTCGAACGACAAGACCGCCTGGCCGTCATGAATTTCCATTTTTTGGTACATCGGGCCGGAACAAACCAGGTCCTTGCGCCCGTACGTCTTGTTCAGCGCAATCATCGCGAGCCGTTTGCCGACGTCCAGTTTGTCGCGCGGGTGGATGTCTTTGACATCGTCCGCGAGGTCGGTGGTCACAATCATCCCGGTGTTCGGAATGCGCAGGGCGCGGGTCTGCGCCTCCCAAAGCTCCGGCAGGGCGTCGGCCGAAACGGCATATTGATGGCTGCCGCTGAAATATTTGAAGGGCGCGATTTGCACGTAATAGAACGGAAAGTCGCCTTCGTCCCAAAGGATGCGCCAACTGCGGATGAGCGCTTCCATCTTGTCGGTGTAAATTGCCCCGTCGGGCTGCTGGCCCATGCAGTTGGATTCACCTTGATACCACAACACACCGCGCATGGCAAAATGCGCCAGCGGAGCGATCATCGCATTGTAGATCGCCATCGGCATCGTATTGGTCAGCTTGTTGGTCGGGGACAACGGCGTGTCCAGGCCCGCCAGCGAAGGCACCAGATCAAAACCCAACGGCGGCGTCCACGGCTCAATCCGCGTACCGCCCCAGGAGGATTCCACGAGGCCGACGGGCACTTTCAACTGGTTGTGAATCTCCCGCCCAAAAAAATAACCGGCGGCGGAAAATTTGATGGCCTCGAGCGAATTGGAGCTGCACAGCTGCCAGCCGCTCGGCTTGTTGACATCCCGTTGCGGTGCGGCGGCCAGCGCGGTGTGGGCTTTGAACAGCCGGATCTCCGGAAAATCGGCTGCCGCCAACTCCTGCTCGTAATTGAGGCAGGGCTTCTGGCCGGGTTGCTTGCCGATGGGCTTCTCCATGTTCGACTGGCCGGAGCAAAGCCAGACTTCGCCCACCAGAATATTGGTCAGGGTCCTGATCTCACCCGCCTCGACGACCAAATCCGCCGGCTGGCTGGAAGCCTGGAGTGATGCCAGGCGCGCTTCCCAGCGACCGTTATTGCCAGCACGGGCGTGCTGGACCTGGCCGGCAAATTTCACGGTCACGTCTGTTCCCGGCCGGCTCCAGCCCCAGACCGGCACCGGCTGGTTTTGTTGCAACACCATGTTATCGCCGAACACCGAAGCCAATTGAAATGCCGGCGGCACCGTTACGCTGGCATTCGTTTCAGCGGCCGCCCCGGATATCTGGGTGCGGCCAAGGTTGGGGACCAGCACAAGGCTGATGGCCGTGCCGATAAAGAAATTGGTGAAGAGACGTTTCATGGTTTTTTCCTGGCGCCTAATCCTGGTGGAAAACTTCCTCCATGTCCGACCACCACTCGTCCGGGGCGCGATCGTCGAGCGGCTGTTGGCAGGGCTTGCACACCGACCACCAGCGCTGGGTGGTCGGATCGGCGGCCATCTTCGCCATGTCGGCGGCAAAATCGGTTCCGTTGTATTCAAAATAGGCGAACAGGCAATGCTGCCCGTTGATCTGGCGCAAATAGATGGAGTAATTCCGGATGTGACAGGTTACGATCATTTTCAACACATCCGGCCAGACGGCGGCGTGAAGTTTCTTATACTCCTCCAGTTTTTCCGCCCGGAGGCCGATGACGGAACCGTAGCGTTTCATTTGGATGTCTCCGGTTGGCCCGCGACGGCCTTGGCCGCCTGGGCCGCTTGATCGCCCTGGTAATTGCCGTAGGTGAGTGACAGCACCGCCGCCGTCAACACCAGCAGGGCGAAACTGATGGTCGCGTGCGTCAGCCGCCGGCAGGCGCGCCACTCGCGCAGCACCACACCCACAAGGTTGCTGAAAAGCACGAGCATGATCATGTGGATGGCCCAGCTCGTGAACTTGTATTCCCCCAGATGCACGTGCCCGAGGTTGTAAAAGAAAAACTGGCCGTACCAGAACACGCCGGTGACGATGGCCATCGCCCAGTTCAAGGGGAGGCTGGCCTTTTCCGGCCCGGCCGGCAATTCAATGAGTTCACCAAGCGTCTTGTGCTTCCGGTGCAGGTAAAGACAGTAAATGGCCGTGGTGATGAATGCGCCCGTGTTGGAGAAAATATAAACCACGTTGCCGCGCCAGATGCCGGCCCCGTGCGCCGAAGCCACGTCGGCAATCGGTTCGCCGGCGTCCAGCGCAAAGCCGTACACCGCCGACAACACCCCCGCCAGCAGGGACAGCAGCAGCCCTTTGGTCAGGTTGAACTCGCCCTTGCCCTGCTGGGCCGCGAGATCCACTTCCTTGAGCCGCCCGGCCAGGCCGGTGCAGGCGATGCCGAAGGTCCCAACCACAATACCGGTGATGATCCAGCCGGCACCCGGTTTGCTGAGTGTGGTGCCCAACGTGCCATGGACCAGCGGCGGAATGAGCGTGCCCAACACGCTGGAAAGGCCGACGGCGATGGAATACGTGAGCGAAAACCCTATGTACCGGATGGAAATGCCGAAGGCTGTGCCGCCGATGCCGTAGGCCGCCCCAAGCGCAAACGATTTCCACATGGCGTCCCGCGGCGCCTCGCGCAGCACGTCCATCAGATGCGGAATCGTCAACATCGCGCCAAGGATCGGCAGCAGAAACCAGCAAAACGACGCCTGCGTAAGCCAGTAGGTCTGCCACGACCAGCGCTTGACCCGCTTTTGGGGCGTGTAACATGTCGCGGCGAAGCTGGCGCCGATGCCGTGCAGAAACACACCGAGCAGCGGATTGGACGAAACGGGATTCATGGGTTCTTTCGCCTAGACAAACTCATTGGCCGTGGACGTGAACATTGGTTTCGTTGATTTTGACACAAGGCCCCAGCCAAAGTCGAACCCAGATTCATTGAGCCGTGTCCATTGAAACCCCGCCTTCCGCGTCGGCACGGTAACAAGCCTCCACCAGCAGCATGGTTTCAAACGCGTCTTCGACCGACGACACCAGCATTGAATCTTCGCCGGCGGCAAACCGTTGCAGGTTCGACATCGTGCCGACGAACCCGTCGGGGAACCAACCGCCCACGAGCGGGACTTCCTGCCATTCTTTGGTCGAACGGCCAAAGACTTCCAGGCGGTCCGACCGGCCGCGTGGATAATCCATCAGCAACCCCAGAGTCGCGATGGCGCAGCCTTCCGTGCCCTCAATCCGCACCGAGGCGTCAATGTGTTTCGTGCCGAACGAATGACAGTGGTTGAGCGAGAGGCAGCAACGGACCATGTCGCCGTAATCCAGGATGATGCTGGAGCGGGTGTTGGCCAGTTTGGGAAATTTCGGGTGCTTCACTGTCCGGGCAAACACCCGTCCCGGATTGCCGAGAAAAAGCCGGATCAGGTCAAGGTAATGGACGCTGTGCAACAGGATTTCCACGCGCGGTTCCGTTAACAGGAACGGGAAAACGTCCCATGGCGTCTGCAGGTTCAAATGCACTTCCACGTCCACAATGTCGCCAAGTTCGCCCCGCCGGATGAAGTCGTGGACGGCGAGCATGAAGGTGCTGAAACGGAGCTGGAAATTGACGGCGGCCTTCAGCCGTTTGCGCCGGCAGATGTCGCGGATGGTCCGGGCGGCTTCCAGCGTGTTGCCCATCGGCTTCTGGATGATGACCACCGCGTCATCGGGCAGCTGGGCCAGCACCTCCTGGTGCGCCTTGGGCGGCGTGGCCAAGTCGAACACCGCCCCCGGCTGGGCCGCTGCCTCCGTCAGGCTGCCAAACACACGCGGTAGATTGAAATCCGCGGCCCGTTTCTCGGCCACTTTTTTGTCGAGATCGTAAACCCCGGCAACCGCAAACCCAGCCTTGCGATACGCCGGCAGGTGGGCGTCACGCACGATGTCCCCCGCCCCAAGGATGACGATCGGCCGCGGCTGCGACGGCCGAGGCCAGGTTTGCTGAAGCTGCTTAAGATCGAAAGCGCTCATGTCAGCCGATAAATCCGTTCCGCGTTGCCCGCAAAAAATTTCCCCTGCCGCCCGGGTGATTCAGCCTGGACAATTTCCTTCGCGATTTCAACCCAACGCCCCAGTCCGACCGTCAGATTGCACACCGGCCAGTCGCCGCCGAAAATCACGCGCTCCCAGCCAAAGCATTCGATGCAATGCTCGATGTATGGACGGATGGCGGCAGCCGTCACGTGCTGCGGATCGGCATAGGCAACCACGCCGGAAATTTTACAGGCGAGGTTGGGCAACTTCGCCAGCTCGCGGATGTGCTGGCGCCAAGGATCGAGTCCGCCGCCCTTGATGTCCGGGATGCCGCAATGGTCGAGCACAAACTGGACGTCTGGCAACTGCTGGACGAGTTTTTCGCCCAAGAGCAGCTGCCGCGGCAGCAGGCACAAATCAAACGTCAGCCGGTGTTGCGTCAGGCGCGCGAGATTATTGGCGAACAATGATGATTGCGACAACTCGTCCGGCTGGGTGTGCAAAACCCGGCGCAGGCCCTTGAGTTTCGGGTGCAGTATGGATTCGAGCTGGGCAGAAAAATCTGCCTGTTCCGGGCGGCAGGCCGCCAGCACGCCGGCGATGCCTGATTCCGGCCGGGTGGCGAGCTGGAGAAAAAAATCCGCCTCGGCCTTCATCTGCGGCTCGTCCACGTCCGCTTCCATGAAGAGCGTTTCCGTGATGCCCGTCACTTGGGCGGCGGCACGGTACTCCTCGAGCCGGAATTGTTTACCCTCAAACGCCGCGATCCCCCGGCACCACGAATATGTCAGGCAATCCGGGTAAAGCAGGTGTTGGTGGGTGTCGATTATTTTCATCCGCCCCCGAAAAATTCCTTCCGCACGGCTGCGTTATGTTCGCCGACCTTGGGCGCGCCCAGCGGCGACGTCAGGATTTTTCCATCCACCCGAATCGGACAGCGCGTCGTCTCCAGGCTCGCGCCGTTGGCCCGGCTCACCTTCTGCGTCATGTTCAATACTCGAAATCCTTCGTGCGCCAGCAGCCGCGGCCAGGTCAGCACGTCCGCGCACCAGACATCCGCCGGTTCCAGGATCGCCAGCCAGTGCGCTGTACTCTGCGTCTTCAAATGCCGCGCCAGCTCGGACTTGATTTCATCGCGCTTGGTGAACCAGGTTTTCGGATCGGAATAATTCAACAGCGGCTTGCAGCCGAGCAACTCGCCGAGTTTCAAAATTGAACCCATCGCCACAGCCAGATGCCCGTCGCTCGTCTGGTAAAGGCCGTAGGGCGCGCCAAGATACGCGTGCCCGTTGTTGACCGCGCTGCGCTGCGGCAGTTTGCCGCCGTCGTTCAAGTGCGTGGTCACCACCTCGAACTGAAAATCAAGCACCGACTCGATCAGGCTGACTTCCACCAACCCGCCCTTGCCAGTCACGCCGCGCCGGACGAGACAGGCCAGAATCCCCTGCACGCAATGCGCCGCCGTAAACATGTCTGCGACCGACAATCCCATGGGCACCGGGCCTTGCGTGGCGTCGCCCGTAAGCCACGTCAGCCCCGAAATGGATTGCGCCAGCAGATCCTGGCCCGGCTTGTCGCGCCACGGTCCTTCTTTGCCATAGCCGGTGATGGAGGCATAAACCAGTTTCGGATTCCAATGCTTCACGACGTCGTAATGCAGGCCGATCTTTTCCATCACGCCGGGCCGGAAATTCTGAATGAGCACGTCCGCGCGCTCGATGAGCTTGCGCACGGCGGCGAAGTCGTCCGGGTTCTTCAGGTCGGCGGCAAAGCTCTGTTTGTTCCGGTTGATGGAATGAAACAGCGTGCTGTCACCGTCCAGTTCGAGGTTGGAAATGTAGAGCTGGCGGCCCAGATCGCCCGCGCCCGGCCGTTCCACCTTGATGACGCGCGCGCCCAGATCGGCCAGCCGCAGCGCCGCGCTGGGCCCGGCGAGAAACTGGGCGAAATCCAGGACCAATAATCCTTCGAGCGGTTTCATGTCACAAAGTTTTGCAGGCGGCCACGAGCGCCTTCAGCTTGGCGCGGGTGATTTCGAGCGGCACATGGCCGAAGCCGCATTCGCTGGTCAGCACCAGCCGTTCGCGCGGGAAATGTTTCAGCGCGGGCTCGACGCGCTTGCGGATGACCTCGGTCGTCTCGATCTCGTCGCTGCGCTGGTCAATCACGCCGAGCGCGAGGTCGCCCTTGAACTTCCAAAGCTTCCACAAATCCATGAGGTTGTAGCTCAGCGTGCAGTGTTCGAGCGAGACCTCATCAATCTTTGCCTTGGTGAACGCCGGCACCAGGTCGGTGTACTTGGTGAAATAAACCCGTTTGCGCCGCGGATTGCCGCCGCAGACGTGCAGCCCCA
>Ga0265338_10005483_pt1 | contig 16544 bp, 10 predicted proteins | sample 42126metaG_FD_193579 | JGI IMG/M metagenome (GOLD analysis project Ga0265338, IMG submission 193579) | Rhizosphere microbial communities from Carex aquatilis grown in University of Washington, Seatle, WA, United States - 4-21-26 metaG | ecosystem: Host-associated > Plants > Roots > Rhizosphere... | reverse complement strand
CGATCGCCCGCGCGGCGAGGCTCAAGCGTGCGGTTAATCGCTTCAGCCTCGCCGCGCGGGCGATCGGCGGTGACGATTACCTGGTCGTTCGCATTGGCAACCGCAAGGGCTGCATCCACTCGTGCTGTCTGTCCGGCGACTACTGTTACGGTGCTGGTATAGTCCGTGAAGCCGACGTAGGAGATCGTGACCTTGTATGTGCCGGGCGCGATTTCGTTGATATTGAACTCACCCAGTTCATTGGTGCTGATGGGCCTGATCTGAGGCTGAAGCTGAACCTTCGCGCCCTGAAGAACAGCGCCGGCCGAATCCTTGACGACACCGATGATGACGCCGTTGCTGGACTGTCCAAATGCAGGGATCAATGTGAAAAGGCACAGACACAGAATCGAGAGAGACACAAATGGTTTTCGCATGGCACTCCTCATCCGGGCTACGCGCCGGAAATTTAAACAAGTTCGAATTATTTTGCCGATCATGTCTGTAACCTAGGGAATCGACATTAAAGCGCGGTGACAAAGTCGTAGATTGTCCCGGAGGTCGACCTGACCGTGAACCGCGGCACCATTGCGTGCCTCCTGAAGCTGGTATCAGTCGATAGCAGGAACGTACCTCTTTAGGGTGCGGCTGCAACCCTGAAAACCAACTGAAGGTCCTGTAACAATCGTGTGAATTTGCGGTTACAGCGCTTTAACAGCTCGCGCCTGCGATCGCGCTCGAATAAACTTCGAACAGAAGACCGCGCTCCGCGGCGCATCGAACCAACGGCGCCCAGGCTCCGGGTTGTCTTCAGTTTGCGGAGGGCCGAGTGCGGGTACTTGTGGTGGAAGATCATGCCGGGCTGGCGCGCAACGTGGCGCGCGCGCTGCGGGAGTCTGCCGGGTATGCGGTAGATATCGCACTCGACGGCGAAGACGGCCTGTTTCTGGCTGAAACCAACCCCTACGATCTGATTCTGCTTGACTTGATGCTGCCCAAACTCGACGGCCTGGGAGTGCTGCGTTCGGTGCGCAAAAAGTCAATTAAGACGCCGGTAATGATACTCACTTCGCGGGATGATAAGGAGACTACGGTGGCGCTGCTCGACGCCGGGGCTGACGATTATTTGACCAAGCCATTCGACGTTGGCGAAATGGTGGCCCGTTGCCGGGCGCTGGTTCGCCGCGCCCATGGCATAGCGTCCGCGGTGATCGAAGTGGAAGATCTCGCCATCCATCCCGATGAGATGACTGTGACCCGCGCCGGCAACCCAATCACGCTGACTGCAATGGAGTACCGGTTGCTCGAGTACATGGCGCACCGTCCTCGCGCCGTGCTGTCAAAGAGCGAGTTGCTTGAGCACCTTTACGATCATGATTGGGAAAAATTCTCGAACGTGATCGAGGTCTATGTCTCATCGTTGCGCCGCAAGCTCAACCACGAGGGAGTGGCACCGCTTATCTACACCCTGAAGGGCCGCGGATACGTTTTGCTGCTGCAATAGCGCGGCCTTTGTAACAATTCATTCACAATCGGCGGTCGAACTGCGGCCTACAATTGCGACAGTTCGCTCCGAATAGATGCACCTTCCTATCCGAATCCGGCTTTCGATCAGCTACTTTGTCATCTTCTCGGTGGCGGGTGTGCTGCTGTGTTGCGCCACGTATTTTATGGCCCGGCACAGCCTATACATCGCCCTCGATCATGAACTCGAAGAGCATGTTGACGACGTGCGCGACTTTTTTGCCGCCCACAACCTTGCCAAAGATGGTGACCGCGCCCGCCAGGAAGCCGCAGACGAGTTCGGGTTGAAGGACGATGGCAAATATCTGCAGATTGCCGACGAGCAGGGGCATTGGATTTACCGCGCGCGTCGCATGATGATTGCTCCGCACGATATGCCGGCAGCAACGGCGCTTCCGCCGCAGGGCAGCTATATTGAGTATGGCGCTCGACCTAAAAGAGTGCGGGCCCTGCGCCGCGCCTTTAAGCTTAATGGCCACACATTTGCGGTTGAGACCGGTTCTACGCTCACCAAAACTGACCAGACCTTGCTGGTCTTTCGCAATGGACTTCTGCTGATTGTGCCGGCGGTTTTTCTGATGGCTGGATTTGCAGGGCATATGATGAGCCGCAGCGCGCTTGCGCCGGTGGCTGCCATTGCGCGTGAAGCCCAACGCATTCACGATGGGAATCTTGAGAGCACCCGCCTGCCGCAAGTGGAGACTCGCGATGAGCTCGCCCATCTTTCGTCGACGCTGAATGAGATGCTGGAGCGAATCGAGAGCGGTGTGCGCAGCGTTCGCGATTTTACCGCTTACGCTTCGCATGAGCTGCGCACGCCGGTTGCCATGATTCGCACTGAGGCCGATCTCGCTTTGCAGCAGCCGCGTTCAAACAGCGAGTATCGTGAGGCCATTGAAGTTATAGGATCTGAGGCACAGCGCATGTCGGCGCTGCTTGACAGCCTGCTGTTTTTGGCCCGCGCCGATGCCGGAGCCGAACAGGTGCAGCTTGAGCCGGTTGACGCGCGCCGCCTTTGCCTGCAGGCTTTCGACAAATTCCGGCGCGACTTTAAGCGGGCGGGGATTGACTTTGTTGCCGACCTGCCGCAGGGCCGCGTAATGGTGATGGCCGACGCGCCCTATTTGCAGCGCCTGCTGAATATCGTTCTCGAGAATGCCGCCAAGTACACGCCCGCGAACGGCAAGGTTGCGCTCACTCTCGACAGCTCGCTTGATTCTGCTCGCTTTGAGATTTCCGACACCGGCATCGGCATTCCGTTGATGGACCGGATGCATATTTTTGAGCGCTTCAGGCGCGGCGCAAACGCGAGCGACGCGCGTGTGCAGGGTTCGGGGCTGGGCCTGGCGCTGGCTGCATGGATCGCCTCACATCACCACACGCAGATTGAAGTTGAAAGCGATGTGGGCGCTGGATCGAGTTTCTCGTGGAGTTTGCCGCTGGCGCCCGGCATGCAAGCGGAAGGTGCGATTTCGCAGGCAGTTGCTAATTCGCTCACTTCGACTCGCGCCTAGTCATCGCAACCCCAGCTTGCGCTGCTCATAGCGCGCAATCGCGAACAGCACGACCCCGCCGCCCAGCAGCACGACTGTTAGCCCGATAATCTTCACGACAGCCAGCGCGGGATGAGGATCGTCGTCCGCGGGAATTGTTGAAAGCACAATTGTGACAACTGTGCTGGCGAGGCCCAGCGTTGCCAGCGCGATGGCAACGGGCCTGCCTCCCGGCACGCGCATCACGCCCGCCTCGGTAGCGCGGCTTTGCACTCGAATCATTGCGCCGAACATAAACAGGAAGGGAATAAATGTAGTGAGCACCGACATGCCAACGAGCGCGTCGTATGCGCCGCGCACATTTGTGCCCGCCTGCCCCAGCAGCGCCGTCAACATGCCGGCAAGGCCATAAACGCCGATTGCTACCCACGGTGTTTTGAAGCGCGGATGAATTTTGCCGAAGACCGGAGGCAGGTAGTTATGGATGCCGGCAACGAACGGCAGCCGCGATGTTGAGGAAAGAAACGCCGCCGCGCCGCCCACGCCATTCAGTGCAACAAGGAGCGCCATGGGGGCCAGCAGCCACAGAACTCCAAGGTGCGTGCACAGCGCGCGCACGCCATTCACAAATCCGTCAGGGCCGCTGACCGCATCGGCCGGCACGGCGACCAGCATGGAGGCTGTACCCGCAATGTAGCCGATGGCCATCACGCTGCCGCCGGCCAGAATTGCCCATGGAATCGTGCGCCGGGGATTGCGAATTTCGTCGCCCATTGCCGAGCCCGATTCCATACCCACAAAGGCGAAGAAAACGGTCGACCAGAAGATTGCGTTCTTGATTGAGAATTGCGGCGCAATGCTCGCGGCGGTGAAGTGAACCGCGGAGCCGAAGCGCGAATACGAGATTGCGCCCAGAGCAATGACGATCGCGAGTGGCAGAATTCCGCCTAACGATGAGAAGTTATTGAACCACTTGCCCACATCGAGGCCCACAATGTTGAGCAGCGTGATGATGGCGAGCCAGACCACTGCGTAAATCATGAAGTAGGCCGGGCTGCCTGCGAGGCTTTGTGCGTGTGGCCCGAATGCGAAGAGCGTGGACGCGGCGCTGAAGTAGAGCACCGCCGCAAAGAACGGCAGGTTGCACATCCAGTAGGTCCACGCGGTGATAAAGCCGGCAAACTCCCCAAAGGCCTGCTCGGCCCAGATGTATATGCCGCCCTCTTGCGGATAGCGGGACGAGAGTTCCATGACGCAGGCGGCGAGCGGAATGAAGAAGCAAAGCAGCGCCACAATCCAGATGACGAGAATGCTCGGCCCGGCCGCTGCTGCAGTCGCGATCCAGCGAATGCTTAGCCCGCTGACCACGTAATACAGGGCCATGTCGCGAAACCCGATGGTTCGCTTGAGACCGGCGGATGAAGACATTTAGCGGAGGATAGCAGAGGCGCAGCCGGGAATTGAAGGAATATCTAGCGAGCGCTGTCCTTGAGAACCGCCATTGCCGCGTTGCGGCCGTTGATGCCGATCACGCTGCCTCCTGGATGAGTGCACGCTCCGCACAGATATACACCTTTCATCGGCGTGCGGGCCGCAAGGCGGTTGGCCCACATATACGGCGGCAGGCATTCGCCCTGGAAGATGTGGCCGCCGGTGAGGCCGACTTTTTCTTCGATGTCGGGCGGGCCTAATACCTGCGCGTCGATCACCGCGTCGGGAATGCTGGAGCAGAATCGGGCCAGGGAATTCATCGCAAGTTCGCGTACTTCATTGCGGCGCTTGTCCCATGTGCCGCGCGCAAACTTGTACGGCACATATTGCGCAAAGATGCTCATGGTGTGCGTGCCTGCTGGAGCCACGCCTGCGTCGTGCACGCTCTGGAAGTAGAGCTCGCACCACAGATGTTCCGGAAGCTCTCCGCGCTTTGCGGCCGCGAATCCGGCCTTCCATTCGGTCTTCGTCAAAGGCGCATTGATTTGCCCATAGTGATGAGGCTCATTGGTTCCCGGCCGCGCGGTGAAGTTTGGCAGCTCGCGCAGGTGCACGTTCAGCTTCACCGTGCAGCCCTCAATGGGGACTCGCTCAATTTGCTCGCGCCATGCTGCGTTGGCTGCGTCGCCCAGCATTCGCAGTGTTCGGCGCGGGTCGGCGTTCGAGACAACATTTCTGGCAGCGATTCGCTCGCCGCCTTCGAGCACCACACCTTCACCGGGAATGATCTGTTCGACGCCGACGCCGACGGCCACTACCGCGCCGGCCTCGCGGGCCGCATCGCAAAAATAGAACGAGACCATGCCCATGCCGCCTTCGACGTATCCCCACATGCCCGGCATGCCGCCCAGCCGACCCGATGCATGGTGGAAGCGAATCGATGCCGTCCCTTTGTCGAATGGGCTCGCGTTGGTTCCGATAACGCCCTGGCCTAGATACGCGGATTGCAGGCGTTCATCAGTCAGGTAGCGGTCTACCAATTCTGCCATCGACCAGTCGAAGAGCAGCGCGCGGGCTTCGTCATCGGCGCCAAGGCGCTGCTCAATCTGCTCGCGTGTTGGCGCTTCGCCGATCCAACAGTCGCGCTCGCCCACAGGCCGCAGGGCGTCGCGCAATCGGCGGATCACTTCGTTCATCGCGCGCCAGCCTTCTACGTCGCGTGGCGCAAGCCTGCGCACTTCGGCCTCGCAAAGTTCGTCGTCATCCCAGAGTTGAATCGACTCGCCGTCGAGGAAGGGAACGAAGAGGCCGTTCACAGCGGGAGTCCATTTGAAGCCGCGCCTCGGCAGGTTGAGTTCCTCAACAACCAGCGGATGGAGCAGCCCGGCAAGATACGCACACGGTGACATTTTTACGCCGGGAAACGGCTCTTCGATAGTGCAGGCGCCGCCCACGCGCTTGCGGCTTTCAAGCACCAGGACCCTCTGGCTGGCGCGCGCAAGATAAGCGGCGCAGGCCAAGCCGTTGTGCCCGGCGCCAACGATGATGGTGTCCCAGGTCATTGCAGCGAGTTCGCGGATCGAGTACCCTATACCTACTTCGCCGAGTACTTGTGCGGTTGGAGAGTTCATTTGCGTCTTAGATAGATTTGCACAACGAAAGCAAATGCAGCGAGTGAGCGACGCCATGATTTTGGCGTCCGATGTTGCTTTTCGCTGACCCTCTATTGGATGTTCTCAGGGCTATCGAGTGCCGGCATGGCGGCGCAATAGACGGGTTTTGCGTGGTCGGAGGCATTTTTTGCGGGTCATGAAGTTGTCGCCCTTGCTCTCGATGTAGAAGTCAAATGCGCGCTTCCAGGCGGCACGGCATCGGCGGATGGCGGCCTTGGAACTGGAACTGGCCGGAAGGGGTTCAAGGTTGGGGCTGGTAATTGGCTCGGGGGCCATCAAGGCCTTTTCGAGTGCGCTCAAGCCACGTCCGTTATCTTGCATGAGAGACTCCTTTTCTCATTCCAGTGTGCTCGCATTGGTCGTAATTACCTTCAAAAAGAGACGAACTTTTTTCACCCAGCTTCTCACTGCCAGGTTTGTGGCGACGGGGCGGGAAGTTTGTTGGGGTGAGGTGCGGATTGGTGGCAAATCAGGAGTTATTCCACAACCTCGACGCCAATTTCTTCTTCAAGCGATGACCGGAAATGGCGTTTTAGGCTTAGTTCAAACGGGGAACTGACATTAAATCGAATCTCCAACTTTTTCAGGTATCTGTTGGTCAGCGGCAAATTCGGCCTCGAAGGAAATGGGCTTGGACTGCTGGTTGCGGTCGTCTTTATTCTGGCTGCATAAGCTCACCCGCAGCTTTGTGGACACGTCTCTCGCACGTCTCCCATTCCTGTTGATCGCATTGCCCCTTACGACAGTCGAATACGCAGACTTCACTGTCTTCGGGAGCATCTTGGATGAACTGGTCCGAGGCCCAGCGCCAAAGCCGCATCAGATAGCTGTTACTTTGTTGCATGTTTGCACCTGTTGTTTGGGTCAGTTTACCTGAAATTTCCTTAATCGGGGCCGATTTGGCTGAATTGTACTGTTCCCGGGTGGATCTGCATGATCGGCGCTGCATTCGCAGTCGAGAAAACGTGCTAATCCAAGCTGTTCTGTACTCCCTGTGGTTTAGATCTGGTTCCGGTCGGTTGGTCGGCAATTCGGAAGTATCGGTGGGTTTAAATGTGTGAAGAACAACCACGGATCCTCGGCACTGCGAGACTACGGCTTCACCGCGGTTGAGGATGACACCTCATTGGGGAGACGAGACGGAATTGCTGATGGGGACGCCGCCCGGCCGGCAGCAAAACTCGAAACGGGAGTAGAATGACGCCATGATGTTGAGGGCAGTAGTCGCCTTGCTCGTGTTCGCCTCCCCGGCTTTCGCGCAACACGGCGGCGGCCGTGCTGGGTCTACCGGGAGTCGTGGATTCGTGGGTCACGCAGGTGTCTCCCGAAGCACCGGATTTTCGCGGTCAGGTAGCTATTCGAGACCTGGGAACTATTCGAGGCCTGCACAACCTTTCCGAAATTTCGCTCCGGGCAATGTGCGTTTCGGGCGGCCCGTCCAACCCGGTTTGCAAGGCCCGCGATTTAACTCGCGAAATAACTACGGAAATAGACTTGCGCCGAACCGGCCTCAGTACCGTCCCGAGTACGTGAGCCCCAATCATCGAGGCGGTGATCGAGATCATGACCGGTTCAGAGGCGGTGATCGGGACCATGACCGCTTCAGAGAGCGCAGGCGCGGATTCAATGGCTGGTACAGTTCGGTCTATCCGGCGTGGCTTAGTTACGGCTATCCCTACTTGCTCAATCCCGGATTCCTCTATTGGGGAAACTCCGACGACTCAACGAATGAACAGGGCAGTGTAGCTCCCAGCTATTCTGACCCGTATCTTGAGCCGGACTATGGATCACCCGAGGGCTATCCTGGCCCGAGTGAAGCCGAGGGCAACGGCTCAGTTGAGCAGTCGGAAGAACCCCAGGTTCCTCTTACTGTGATCTTCAAGGATGGGCGCGCCGCTGAATCGATTGAGAATTACATAATGACCGCGACGGTCCTTACCGATTTCGATTCCCACCACTACGAAAGAATTCCGTTGGATCAGATCGACCTTGTCGCAACTCAGCAGGCGAATCGTGCCAACGGAATTGATTTTCAGATTCCGAATACTCCGGGCGATTAAAACGGCTACTCCACGTGAATGGTCGTATTCAGCAGCATGTCGGCTGATGAGTCGCCGATCATCACTTTTATTGGCTCGCTCTCAAGCTTCCAGCCGGGCTGCTTTTCGTCCCACCACGCCAGCGTTTCGGCTTTCAGAGGAATCTCAACCGTCTTAGTCGCTCCGGCCGCAACCGTGACTCGCTTGAAGCCTTTCAGCGCTTCGTGTGGCTGCTGAACTTTGGTGCCCATGTGCTGCACGTACATTTGCACTACCGTGGCGCCATCGCGGCTGCCGGTGTTGGTCACGTCCACGCTTACTGTCAGCGTGCCATCTTTCGCCAGCTTCGGCGAGCTGGTGCGCAGGTTTGAATACTTGAAGGTGGTGTAACTCAGGCCGAATCCGAAGGGATACAGCGGCTCGCCCTTGAAGTACATGTAGGTGCGGCCGTCACGGATGTTGTAGTCCATCATGGGCGGCAACTGGTCGATCGACTTGGGCCAGGTGACAACGGTGTGGCCGCCTGGGTTGTAATCGCCGAAGAGCACCTGGGCCAGTGCTGTGCCTTCGTCCTGCGAGCTGTGCGTCATGTGCAGAATGGCCGGGATGTGCTCCTGCGTGAAGTTGATGGCAAACGGAAAGCTCGAGATGAGTACCACGATTGTCTTAGGATTGACGGCCCAGACCTGCTTGATCAATTGTTCCTGCTCAAGAGTGATGCTCTCGCGGTCGCGACCTTCGCGGCCATCGCTGGCTACGGTGCAGGCCAGCGTGCCGCCGCCGTCGATAGTCTTTACCCAGTCGTGAGCCATGTCGGGGCCGCAAGTAGGGTCGTTGCCGACTACCACGATTGCAACGTCAGAGTGCCGGGCTGCGTTGAGGGCCGCATTCCCGAGTTCGCTTTCGGCGTAATTTATTTTGACGTTTGGTCCCAGCTCAGCCGTGATGCCGGCAAGCGGCGTCACTTTATATGGCGGAGTGCCGCCGTACCAATCCCAGTGAACCGAGTCAGCCAGCGGTCCGATTACCGCAACCGACTTGATCTTGGTTTTATCCAGTGGCAGCAGGTTGTTTTCATTCTTCAGCAGCACCACCGACTCAAGCGCCATTTTGGTTGAAATCGCTTTGTCCTGGTCGGCCTTCCATGGTTCGGGCTCGCCCTTCATTTTGCCGAACGGCACCATGTCAGGCGGGTCAAGCAGCCCCAGTCTGATGGCCATGCGAAACTTTGGACGAATGAGCGCATCGATCTCAGCTTCGGTAATCGCGCCGTCCTTCACGGCCTGCTTGGTCTGGTCGCGATAGACGTCGAGAAACTGGTTAACGCCGGCTTTGAGGCAGGCGATGACAGCGGCTTTCTGATCAGGGAAGAGATGCCTGGGATCGACCAACTGCGTGACCGCACCGCCGTCGCTCGAAATTACTTCGACGCCCCACTTGTCGACCACGATGCTTTTCATTACCGGATTGATGGCCATGGGTGTGCCATTCCAGCCGTTGTAGCTCGCCATTACTGCCTTGGCGCCGCCTTCAAGAAACGCCATGCGGAAGGGAACTGAGTAGTACTCCCAGAAGAGGCGCTGGTCGAAGTCTGAGGTGGAGCTGTCGCGGTGATTCTCGTTGCTGTTGGCCAAAAAGTGCTTCAGCAGCGGCGATGCCTGCCAGTACTTCGGGTCATCGCCCTCAATACCTTTGCTGAAGGCTACGGTCATGGTTCCGTTAAAAAACGGATCCTCGCCGTAGACTTCTTCGCTGCGCCCCCAGCGCGGGTCGCGAGCCAGATCGGACTGCGGTCCCCATGCCATGAGCAATTGCCGCCCGTACTGCAGATTCTCGGTAATGTACCGCGCCTCGTAGCCCTCGACGAAGCCAGCCTGGCGCACCATTTCCGGATCCCACGATTCGCCCATGCCAGGCGGCTGCGGAAACTGCGTGGTAGTGATTGGCCCACGCGGGCCGCGAGCTTCGCGCTGCACCACTCCGTGAATGCCTTCGGTTAACCCGATATTGGGCACGCCGAGGCGCGGGACGGCGGTGACGGTGCCCAGCGTGTTGATTTTCTCGTCGATGGTCATTAGCGACAGCAGATTGTCGATGCGTTTTTCGTCGGAGAGAGACGGGTCTTGGAAAGGATATTTCTGCGGTTGAGCGGATGGTTGGGCAGGGGGTTGAGCTTGTTGGGCAGAAGCCGAAATCAGGCCGCAAACGGCAAGGCAAAAGGAAAACAGGAGTTTTTTCATGACAGTACCAGTCCGGCGTCCATAGTACAGGGGCCGGGCCGGTACTGCCATCTTGAGACTTGATTTTCTGGTACGGGTGCAATGCTGTTGAATCTTGATATTCAGGGCCCCGGGCTGGAGCCCGGCGCTACCAATCGCGTTACACGTTAACTGCGTCGCCGCGGCAGCCAGTGTGACCACATGTGCATACAATTTCAGTCTTTCCGTCTGTTGCTTCGCAGTGGGGGCTACAGTACTTCGAATCGCTTGCAGCCGCACAACTGCAGGCCGGGTTAGCGCATTTGCTGTTTGCCATTCATTCCTCCGGTTATTGACTGTGGTCTGTTTAAGTAAATTCGCGGCTTGTAATCAAGCCGCTTCAGGCGACTTCGATGCCCTTGCGGATTGAAAGGATGTCGCTGCTCGTTTCCTGGCCGCAGTTCCGCAACTCCGAGGGCCGGGAGGCCCTCAGTACAGCCGGTCAGGACACCGGCGGTACAATTTCAGCCGGCTTGCGGGAAAATGCTTGCCCGACGCATTTCCCGGGTAAACAAAGGCGGTGTTCTTATCACAATTGGGTTGGTATACTTAAGGTGTGACCACAACCGCCTTCGAAACCATCTCCAACGGTTCCTCTCACTCGTCTTCCCCAGGCCAGAAGAGGGTTTTGCTGCTCAAACCGCGTGGTTTTTGCGCGGGAGTGGTGCGCGCCATCGACATTGTAAAAATCGCGCTCGACACGTTTGGCGCGCCGATTTATGTGCGCCGCGAAATTGTTCATAACCGCTATGTTGTGAATGAGTTGGCGGAGAAGGGCGCTATTTTTGTCCACGAGATCGAAGAGGTCCCGGACGGGCAACGGGTTATCTATTCAGCCCACGGCGTTTCGCCCGCGGTGCGCGAGATGAGCAAGAAGCGCAATCTGAAGGTGATTGACGCAACCTGCCCGCTGGTGACCAAGGTTCATATTGAGGCCGTCAAATTTGCCAAGCAGGGCTATTCGCTGGTGCTGATTGGCCACCGCGACCACGACGAGATTGAAGGCACTCTTGGCGAGGCGCCTGAAGTTACCCAAGTGGTGTCGAATGTGGCGGAGGTTGAGGCGCTTGAGGTGCCGGACCCCGATCGCGTGGCGTATCTGACGCAGACGACGCTTTCGCTTGACGAAGCGCGCGACATTATTCACGCGCTCAAAATCAAGTTTCCCAATATCGTAGGGCCCCACTCGCAAGATATTTGCTATGCCACTGAAAACCGGCAGGTTGCGGTGCGCAATGTGGCCCACGATGCCGGACTGGTGCTGGTGGTGGGTTCAACCAACAGTTCGAACTCCAACCGCCTGGTTGAAGTTTCGCGCAATCTGGGCACTATCGGCTATCTGATCGATGACTCACAAGCGATCGATCCGAAGTGGCTTGAAGGTGTGGAGAATGTTGCGGTTACGGCTGGAGCGTCAGCCCCCGAAATCCTGGTGGAAGACGTGGTAAATTATTTGCGTCAAAACGGTTTTGCCAACGTCGAAGAAGTAGAAGTAATGCCGGAAAATGTGCGCTTTGGCTTGCCTCCTGAGATTGTGCAGGCCATCGGAAGCGCAGGCGGCGAACAGTCGGTTCCCGTTCGTTGAAGACACATCAAACAGGTCCGTCCGGCGAAGCAGCGTCTAACCATTTACCGCGGAGAGGGGCGCAGTTGTCAGCAGGCGCTCTGGACAGTTCTCCAGTGAGGAATTGAGACGTTTATCGACAACCGCATGAGTTCTGAGCAAAGTAATTCGCAAACTGCAGCACCCGAACTAGTTCGACCGCGATTCGGCCGGATTGATGCGGATATAGCCGACGTTGATTCTGCGATCGCACGCTCCTGCGACTACGTTCTCTCTCGACAATTTCCTGAAGGCTACTGGAACGGCGAGCTTGAAGCCGACGCCATGCTTGAGGCTGACTACATCTTCCTGCATACGCTGCTCGAATCCGGCGACCCCGGCCGAATGCAGCGCGCCTGCACTGAGATGATGCGCTACCAGAACGAAGACGGTAGCTGGAGCATTTTTCCAGGCGGCCCGGGCAACATTTCGCTCTCGGTCAAGTGCTATTCCTCGGCAAAGCTCATGGGTATATCTGCCGACGATCCGCGGCTGGCCAAGTGTCGAGAATGGGTGCTGGCACATGGCGGAGTGACCGCCTGCAACACCTTCACCAAGATGTATCTGTGCGCGCTGGGCGAGTACGACTACGACGCAGCGCCGGCGATTCCGCCTGAGATTGTTCTTTTTCCCAAGTGGTTTTACTTCAACATCTACGAGATTTCGGCGTGGTCGCGTTCGATTCTGATTCCTCTTGCCATTATTTATGCAAAGAAGCCGTACAAGAAGATACCGGCGGAGCAGGGAATTGATGAACTCTTCGTAGGCGGCCGCGCCAACTCCATCATGCGCCTGCGCGGAGACCGCAAGCACCTCTTCTCCTGGCGCAACCTGTTCCTCATCGCCGACCGCATGACGCACTGGTTTGAAGCGGTGCACATTCGCCCGCTGCGCAAGCTGGCCATCAAGCGCGCTGAGACGTGGATGCTTGAGCGGCTTGAAATGACTGACGGCCTTGGAGCGATTTATCCGGCCATGCTGAACGCCATTATTGCGCTGCGCTGCCTTGGCTACAGTGAAGACGATCCGCAGGTGATACGCGCCCGCGATGAGTTTGAAAAGCTGGGAATAGAAGAACCGCCGAGCGCGGAGTTCCCGGAGCCGACCTTCCGTATGACGCCGTGCATGAGCCCGGTGTGGGATACGGCGCAGGCAGTCTTCGCGCTGGGTGAGGCAGGCGTATCGCGCACCGATCCGCGCATGCTGAAGGCGGTTGATTGGATGCTCGCCAAAGAAGTTCGCCACAAGGGCGACTGGACTGTGAAGGTCCCTAACACCGAACCGGGTGGTTGGTACTTCGAGTTCAACAATGAGTTTTACCCGGATACCGATGATACGGCGCAGGTTCTGCTGGCGCTGAAGCAGGTGGACAATCCCCGCGAGCGCTACCAGCACCAGGTTGCACAGCGTGCCATCGAGTGGGAATTTGCCATGCAGTGCAAGAACGGCGGCTGGGGCAGCTTCGACAAAGACAACACGAAGATGATCTTCCAGTACATTCCGTTCGCCGATCACAATGCCATGCTTGATCCGCCGTCGGTGGATATCACGGGACGCATGCTTGAGATGCTGGCGGCCTACGGATACACGCGCGACGACAAGCGGGTGCAGAAGGCAATCAAATTTATCTTTGCCGAGCAGGAGCCTGACGGAAGCTGGTTTGGCCGCTGGGGCGTGAATTATCTCTACGGCACGTTCCTGGTTCTGCGCGGGCTTGAGGCTATCGGGATCGACCACCTGGAGCCGCAGATTCAGCAGGCAGCCGAGTGGATTCGCATGGTGCAGAACTCCGACGGCGGCTGGGGTGAAAGCTGCGGAACTTACGACGAGCCTGACACGCGCGGCATTGGCGTGAGCACTCCGTCGCAAACAGCATGGGCGATGCTGGGACTGCTGGCCGCCGGCGACGACCGGTCTGACTCTCTTGCCAAGGGCGTGCGCTGGCTGTTAACCCGGCAGAGACCTGACGGCAGTTGGGATGAAACCATGGGCGAAGGAAGCACTTGCCAAAGTATCATTACAGGTACGGGCTTCCCCAAGGTCTTCTACCTGGCGTACACCATGTACCGGCACTACTTCCCGCTGTTGGCGTTGACCACCTACAAGCGGGCGATGGAAAAGCCAGCTACTAGCTACTAGCTTGTTGATGCAGACGCTGGGGCACGATTTTTGTTTGGTTTGGCTAGAGGCTAGGAGCTAGAAGCTAGCAGCTAAGTTTACGGGGCTTCTGCCCCTGAGGGATAAAACAGGATGGCGATTCCTATTTCGCAGGTGTGGACGGTTGCCACCTATGTGTGGAAACAAAAGCTCAAGGGCAACAAGCGATATCCGCTGGTGCTGATGCTTGAGCCGCTTTTCCGCTGTAACCTGGCCTGCGCCGGCTGCGGCAAAGTGCAGTATCCGCCGCATATTTTGAAAAAGCAGCTTTCCCCCGAAGAGTGCTTCGCCGCGGTTGAAGAGAGCGGCGTGCCCATGGTCTCCATCCCCGGCGGCGAGCCGCTGCTGCATCCGCAGATTGTCGAAATCGTCAACGGGCTCATCGCGCGCAAGAAGTACATCTACCTGTGCACCAACGCGCTTGAATTGAAGCGCCGCCTGCCCGAGTTCACGCCGTCAAAGTACCTCACCTTCTCGGTCCACCTTGACGGCCAGCGCGAGCATCATGACTTCAGCGTGTGCCGCGAGGGCGGCTGGGACATCGCGGTTGAGGGAATCAAGGAAGCAGTGAAGCGCGGCTTCCGCGTAACTCCCAATTCAACTTTCTTCGACGGCGTAGATCCAAACAGCGTGCGCGCTTACTTTGATGAAGTGATGGCCATGGGCGTCGAGGGCATCGTGCTTTCGCCCGGTTACAGCTACGACAAGGCGCCCGACCAAAGTCACTTCATGGGCCGCGCCAAGGTTCGCAGATTGTTCCGCGCCATTCTGTCGAACCGCAAAAAGAGTTGGAAGTTCAACATGTCGCCGCTGTTTCTTGAGTTCCTGATGGGCGACCGCAATTACGAATGCACGCCGTGGGGCTCGCCTTCCTACAGCATCTTCGGCTGGCAGAAGCCCTGCTACCTGCTTCAGGATGGTTACGTCGACACGTACAAGGAACTGATCGAAACTACCAAGTGGGAAGAGTATGGCGTGGCCTCGGGAAATCCCAAATGCGCCAACTGCATGGTGAGCTGCGGCTATGAGCCCACTGCTGTGATCGATGGCTTCCTGAGCTGGCGCGGCTTCTGGGCCATGGCCAAGGGCAATTTCAACGCCTACAAAGACGAGCACGCGCAGAAGGTCCTGAATGACTTCAAGCCCGAGGGGCATGTGCCATTGGTTCAGATTGAACAGCCCGAGCGCGAACTGGCCAAAATGTAATTCTTTTCACACTGCGCCGCCTCTGCGGCAGCATCGCCTGGTCAGGTACACTTTCGAACTGAGTGTATTCGGTTGGTGTAGGGCCGCGGTACGTTCGAGCAGCAGTCTGAAAGGATATTGAATTCATGTTCCATTCTGAATGGAAGAAAGCTCTCTGTTCACTGGCGGCGTTTGCAGTGTCTGCGACTATGGTTTGTGGCCAGTCGGCACAGCCTGCTCCCCCGGCGGGCCAGCCCGCACCCGCAAATCGGCCCGCATTCTCATTCCCGGCGCCCGCAATGACTGCACTCGGGCAGAAGGCTGCTCTGGAAGGCACGCTGAAGTGGGACAAAGTACCTGACCTTGAAGGCAGCGGGCCATTCCCCGCAAGTTATGCTCCGGCTCCCGATGGATTGGACTACGTGATTTATCAGCCAAAAGACCTGGCTGGCGCCGAAGCCAAGGGCAAGCTGGGCGTCTACGTCTGGGGCAGCGGAGCGTGCTCAGCCGATGCCGCCGGTTCGCGGTTTCACTTGGCTGAGATTGCAAGTCATGGCTATGTGGTAATCGTGCCGGGCAAGATTCTTAGCGGACCGAAAGCGGAGCCGCTGCCAGAGGGAGCAAAGCCGGCGGGCGGCATGCCTGCAGCGGGAAGCGGCGCGACGGCGGAGAAGATGACTGCCGGGATCGATTGGGTCCTCGCGGAGAATCAGCGTCAGGGCAGCCCCTACTTCGGCGCGATCGATTCACGCCGAATCGCGGTTGCAGGTTTCAGTTGCGGCGGCCTGATTGCCCTCAAGGCGGGCATGGACCCGCGCGTATCCGCGGTTCTGATTGAGAGCAGCGGAATCTTGCGGAGCATACCTCCCGGGATGGAGAAGTTTCCGCAGATGACTTCGCTCAAGAAAGATGATCTGGCGAAACTGCACACTCCGGTGATTTATCTTCTGGGTGGTCCTGAAGACATTGCCGAGCCGAACGGGCTCGACGATTTTGAGCACATTCAGAACGTGCCGGTGTTCGTTGCCGATCAGCTCGGTGCGGGCCATGGAGGCCTGATCTCCGTGCCGAATGCGGAGGGCACAAAGGTTGAGCTCGACTGGCTTGACTGGCAGTTCAAGCACGATGAAGTTGCCGGTAGAACCTTTACCGGCCCTGATTGCGAACTCTGCCGCGATTTCAGATGGCAGGTTCACCGCAAG
>Ga0265338_10005482_pt1 | contig 16548 bp, 15 predicted proteins | sample 42126metaG_FD_193579 | JGI IMG/M metagenome (GOLD analysis project Ga0265338, IMG submission 193579) | Rhizosphere microbial communities from Carex aquatilis grown in University of Washington, Seatle, WA, United States - 4-21-26 metaG | ecosystem: Host-associated > Plants > Roots > Rhizosphere... | reverse complement strand
ACCCCCCGGCGCGAGCAGCGGCCAGAGCGCGCTGAGGAGCTTGGCCTGCAGCCCGGCAGCGGTAGCCACCTCCTGCGGGGTGCGGCGCAGCTTCACGTCGGGATGGCGGCGCACCACGCCGCTGGCGCTGCAAGGCGCGTCCAGCAGGATGCGCTGATAAGTTTCCCCGTCCCACCAGTTCTGCACCTCGGCCGCGTCCGCCACCTTCAGCGTGGCCTCCAGCTTGAGGCGCGTGAGGTTCTCGCGGATGCGTTGCGCGCGGCGCGCCTCCAGTTCCACCGCGGTCAGGCTGAGCCTGTGCCGTTCCAGCAGATGGCAGGTCTTGCCGCCGGGCGCGGCGCAGGCATCCAGCACGCGCATGCCGTCCGCCGCGTCCAACAGCTGCTCCGCGAGTTGCGCGCCCTCGTCCTGCACCGAGACCGCACCTTCGGCGAAACCGGGGAGTTGTTTCACGTCCATGGCCGACTCGAGGATCACGCCATCCGGAGAATGCACACAGGCCTGGGCCGCGATGCCGAGCGCGCCGAGCTCGGCCAGGTAGGCGTCGCGCGCCTGCACGCGGCGGTTCACCCTGAGCGTGAAAGGCGGCCGCTCGTTGCCGGCCTCCAGCATGGCCTGCCAGTGCTCCGGCCAGTCGCGCTGTACTTCCTCCATGAACCATTTGGGATGCGCGTAGCGCGCTTCGGGGCGTTCCGCCGTGGCGGCTTCCACCTGGGCCTGCTCGCGCTGGAAGCGGCGCAACACCGCGTTCACCAGGCCGGCGGCCCAGGATTTACCGAGGGGCCGGCAGGCCTCCACGGTCTGCTGCACGGCGGCATGGGCCGGCACGCGCAAGTAGGCGAGCTGGTAGAGGCCCAGCAACAGCACGAACTTCACGTCGACGTCGGCAGCTTTGAGGGGACGCTCCACCAACTTGCCGAGCCAGGCTTCCAGGCGCGGCTGCCAGCGCAGGGTGCCGTAGCAGAGTTCTTTCACCAGCGCCGCGTCGCGGGGATCGCTGCAGGCGGAGGCGGCCTTCTCGGCGGCCTGGGTGAGGGTCTGGCCCTCCACCGCCACGGCCAGCAGCGCCTGCACGGCGAGCACGCGCGGCGCGCTCATCCGCCGAACCGCGCGCTGGCGAGATCGCGCCCGTTGGCGAAATCGGCGGCGCTCTGCACGCGCCCGCCGGCGGCTTGCAGTTCCAGTATCCGCAATACCCCTTCGCCTGCCACCACATCGATGCCATCGCGGCCGGCCTTGAGCACCGTGCCCGGCGCCTGTGCCGCGGTGGCTGTCACGGGTACCGCGCGCCATATGCGCAGGGGCTGGCCGAGATGCAGGGTGTAGGCCACCGGCCAGGGGTTGTAGCCGCGCACCGCGCGCGCCAGTTCCGTGGCGGTACGGGTCCAATCGAGCCTGGCTTCTTCCTTGCTGAGCTTCGCGGCATAGGTGACGCCGGCCGCGTCCTGCCTGTGCGGCGTCACCCCAGGCAAGGCATCCAGCACCTGCATGAGCGCCTCGGCGCCCAGCCTTGCCAGGCGATCGTGCAGCACCTGTGAAGTGTCTGCATCCTCAATGGCCGTCCTCTTCTCCAGCAACACGTCGCCGGTATCGAGACCCTTGTCCATCTGCATGATGGCGACACCGCTCTCGGCGTCACCCGCGAGGATGGCGCGCTGGATGGGCGCCGCGCCGCGCCAGCGCGGCAGCAAGGAAGCGTGGATGTTGAGGCAGCCGTAGCGCGGGATGCCGAGCACGGACGTGGGCAGGATCAGGCCGTAAGCCACCACCACCATCACGTCCGGCGCTGCATCCCGCAGCGCCTGCTTGGCTGCATCGGTCTTGAAATCCTCGGGCTGCTGCACCGGGAGCTTCAGTTCCTGGGCGCGTAGTTTCACCGGCGAGGCGGCGAGCTGGCGACCGCGGCCTGCTGGCCGGTCCGGCTGGGTCCACACGCCCACCAGCGTGTGCTGCGAGGAGGCGATGGCATCCAGCGCCGCGAGCGAGAACTCCGGGGTACCGGCGAAGGCGATGCGCAGGGCTTGTGACACCGGACGCCGCTCGGGCGTCACACGCGGGTCGGAGACTGGGAAAGGCGTTCCTGACGCTCGCGCTCTTCCTTCTCGATGCGCTTGCGGATGCGTTGGCGCTTCAGGTCCGAGAGGTAGTCCACGAACAGCTTGCCGTCCAGGTGGTCGATCTCGTGCTGGATGCACACTGCCAGCAGGCCGTCCGCATCGAACTCGCGGGTCTTGCCGTCCAGGTCCATGGCCCGCACCCGCACCCGCTCGGCCCGTTCCACATCCTCATATACACCAGGCACGGAGAGGCAGCCCTCCTGCGTCACCTCGGTGCCTTGCTTGGAGAGGAGTTCGGGGTTGAGGAAGACCTGGGGTTGGTCGCCGTCGTCGGAGACGTCCACCACGATGAGGCGTTGGTCCACTCCCACCTGGGTGGCCGCCAGGCCGATGCCCGGGGCGGCATACATGGTGGCCAGCATGTCCGCAGCCAGGACCCTATGCACCTCGGTCACAGCCGGGATGGGCTTGGCCTTGATGCGCAGGCGGGGATCGGGGAAATGCAGGATGTCCAGGAGTGCCATAGTGGTAAGCGTACAACAGTGTCTATCTAAAGTTAGGGCCGGTCAGGCCAGTCTCAAGCCGGATGGGTCAAATCCTCACGCACTTTTGCATAAAAGACTGCTAAAGTTATGATACTGTTGAAAAGTCACCCATGCGACCCGACCCCTTTCCGGGGCCGGATCGGGCCTCGGGACGGGGATAAAGAGACCTTAAGGCCGGGTTACGTCACAGCGAGTCGTGGGAGCCCGCATCGATGAACCATTATACCTTCCCCCGTTACCTGGCCGCCGGCGCTGCACTCAGCCTGCTGGCCGCCTGCGCGCACCATGCGGTGAAGCCGGCCCCTGCGGCAGCCGCCGCACCGGCACCCGCCACCGTGGTGGCCCCCGCCGCTGCCACCGTCGCGCCCAACAGCGCGCCGGCCATGCAGCCCACCGCGCCCGAACGCTACACCGTCAAGAAAGGCGACACACTGTGGGGCATCGCCTCCATGTACCTGAAGGATCCCTGGCGCTGGCCGGACATCTGGTACGACAACCCGGCCATCAAGAACCCGCACCTCATCTTCCCCGGTGACGTGCTGATCCTCGGCCGCAACTCCCAGGGCGAACCCACGCTCAGCGTGGAGCGCAACGGCACGCCCGTGATCGAGGCCACCAACGTGACGGCTGCGGCGCCGGCCACCGCTGCAGGCGCCGTGAGCGCCACGCCGGCCCTGACCACGGCAGCTCCGCTGCAGAACGTGAACAAGAGTTCGCTGCCGGTCACCAAGCTCGAGCCCGAACCCCGCTACCATCCCCTGGACGCCGCCGTCACGACGATACCGCTGAACGGCCTGCTGCCCTACCTGGACAAGACCCGCATCGTGAACAGCGATGACCTGGATCAGAGCGGTTACGTCGTCACTGCCTTCAACGAGGGCCCCGCTTCCGGCTCCGGTGAAGAGGTCTACGTCCGCAACCTGAAGGCCAGCGACGGCACGCGCTACGAGATCCTGCGCAAGGGCGACAAGTACGTGGATCCGGACAGCGGCCGCACCCTGGGCTACGAGGCCACCTACATCGGCGATGCCGAAGTGGATGCCTGGAGCAACCCCGCCAAGGTGATGATCCTCAGTTCCACCCAGGAAGTCATCGCCGGCGACCATCTCATGGTCACCCATGGCGATCCCCTCAACATCAACTTCTTCCCGCACCATCCGGCCAAGCCCCTCAACGGGCAGATCATGGCGGTGGTGGGCGGCGTGGGCCAGATCGGCCAGTACGCCGTGGTGGTGCTGAACCGCGGCGGCGACGACGGCATGGACCCGGGCACCGTGCTGGGCATCTTCCGCAAGGGTGACACGGTGAAGGACGCGAACGGCGGCTTCTTCTCCAGCAGCGTGACGCTGCCCACCGAACGCACCGGCACGCTGATGGTGTTCCGCGTCTTCAAGAACGCGAGCTACGCCCTGGTGATGGAAGCCAACCACGAAGTCCACGCGGCGGACTACGTCGGGAATCCTTGACCGGCTGCGGTCGGATGCGCGAGTATCGGACGCAGGGATAGATTGGGTTTGTGACAGCCGGGGCTCCCCTGTACCGAGGGTCCGGCTCACCTGAGGGGAAACCGATAGACCCACAGGATGCATTGGACTGGCTCACGCTGATCCGCGCTCCGCGGCTCGGCACTGCCGGCGCCCTCCGCCTGCTGCAGCACTGCGGCAGCGCCGCCGGATGCTTCACCTCCGATATCCCCGCCTCCCTCGACCTGCACGCCGAGACCCGTGCCTACCTGCGTGCGCCGGACCGTTCCGCGGCCGAGCAGGACTTAGGCTGGATGCAGAAGAGCGGCGCCGTGCTGGTGACGCTCCTGGACCCCGCCTACCCGCCGCTGCTGAAACAGATCAGCGATCCGCCCGTGGCGCTCTTCGCCCGCGGCGACGTGACACTGCTCTCCCAGCCGCAGCTCGCCATGGTGGGCAGCCGCAACCCCAGCGTGGAAGGCCGGCGCAACGCCGAGGAGTTCGCCGCCTATCTCGCGCAATGCGGCCTGGTCATCACCAGCGGCATGGCGCTCGGCATCGATGCCGCCAGCCACAAGGGCGCCCTCAAGAAGGGCCAGACCGTGGCGGTGTGGGGCACCGGCCTCGACAAGGCCTATCCGCCGCGCAACCGCGAGCTGGCCGAGGAGATCGCGGCCAAGGGCGTCGTGGTCACCGAGTTCCCGCCGGGCACGCCGCCCCTGCCCACGCACTTCCCGCGCCGTAACCGCATCATCAGCGGCTTGAGCGTGGGCACCCTGGTGGTGGAAGCCGCCAAGCAGAGCGGCTCGCTCATCACCGCGCGCCTCGCCTCCGAGCAGGGCCGCGAGGTGTTCGCCATCCCCGGCTCCATCCACAACCCCATGGCGAAGGGCTGCCACCGCCTGCTGCGCGACGGCGCGAAGCTGGTGGAATCCGCTGCCGACATATTGGAAGAACTGGCGCCGCTCCTGGGGCTCGCGGCCCTGCCGGCCGCAGCGCTGGCCGCTCCCGAAGCGCAGGCGGCGCCCGAAGACCCCGAGTACAAGTTGCTATTGAACTCCCTCGACTTCGCCCCCACTTCGGTGGATGCGCTGGTGGAGCGGACTGGTTTGACGCCCGATGTGGTTTCCAGCATGCTCCTGATGCTCGAGCTTCAGGGACACGTGGAAGCCTCTCCGGGTGGCCGATATTCCCGCGTGAACAAGAGGTCGTGACGTCATGATCAAAGAAAACGTACTCGACGTTCTGATGTACCTGTTCGAGAACTATCTCGACGATGACGACAACGAGACCGAAGCCGATCGCGAGACCTTGACGGTGGAACTGGAAGAAGCCGGTTTCGCCAAACTCGAGATCAACCGTGCCTTCGACTGGCTGGAGAACCTGGCCAGGAACCCGCCGGAGAACGAACCGGTGGTGGCGCAGCGCGACGCGCTGCGGGTGTACGCGGCGCAGGAACTGGAGAAGCTCAGCGTCGATTGCCGCGGTTTCATCCAGTACCTGGAGAACATCGGCATCCTGGACGCCGCGCAGCGCGAGGTGGTCATCGACCGCATCATGGCGCTGGATAATGCGGAGATCGACCTGGAGCAGGTGAAGTGGATCATCCTGATGGTGCTGTTCAACCGCCCCGGCCAGGAGGATGCTTACGCCCGCATGGAAGAGCTGGTGTTCGACCAGTCCGCGGGCGTGATGCACTGATGGGCACGACCCGCGCCAAAAGCTGTAGAATGCCGCGCCCGCCGGGGGTTTCAACCCCCGGCGGTGCAGGATCAAAGACCTCCACCCGGCTCTCGCCGGGTTTGCTTTATGCGGTGCAGACCGCGAGACTTCGCGTCCTAAATTTGGCCGCGGGATCGGGTCATGGAGCGGAGACGCGACAGACCGGAACTTGCGTAACGAAAACCTTTTGTAGTATTGCTGTATATATATGAGTGCAAACCTCGTCATCGTCGAATCCCCCGCGAAGGCCAAGACCATCAAGAAGTACCTGGGCAAGGGCTTCGAGGTGCTGGCCTCCTACGGCCATGTGCGCGACCTGGTACCGAAGGAAGGTGCGGTGGATCCCGCCACCGACTTCACCATGAAGTACCAGCTCATCGAGCGCAACGAGAAACACGTGGACGCCATCGCCAAGGCGCTCAAGAAGGCCGACGCCCTCTACCTCGCGACCGACCCGGACCGCGAGGGCGAAGCCATCTCCTGGCATCTCACCGAGATCCTCAAGGAGAAGGGCCTGCTCAAGGACAAGGCCATCCACCGCGTGGTGTTCCATGAGATCACCAAGCGTGCCGTCAACGATGCGGTGGCCAACCCGCGCCCGCTGTCCCAGGACCTGGTGTCCGCCCAGCAGGCGCGCCGCGCCCTCGACTACCTGGTCGGTTTCAACCTCTCGCCGCTGCTGTGGAAGAAGATCCGCCGCGGCCTATCCGCCGGCCGCGTGCAGTCGCCGGCCCTGCGCCTGATCTGCGAGCGCGAGGACGAGATCGAGAAGTTCAAGAGCGAGGAGTACTGGACCCTGCTCGGCAAGGCCGACAAGAAGGGCCAGGCCTTCGAGCCCCGCCTGTGGCAGTTCCAGGGCACCAAGATCGAGCAGTTCAGCTTCCGCGACGAGAAGTCCGCCAAGGGCGCCGAAGCCGCGATCCTGAAGTCCGCCAAGGGCCAGCTGAAGGTCACCTCCGTCGAGAAGAAGCAGCGCCGCCGCAACCCGGCCGCGCCCTTCACCACCTCGACCCTGCAGCAGGAAGCCTCGCGCAAGCTCGGCTACGGCGCCCAGCGCACCATGCGCATCGCCCAGCAGCTGTATGAAGGCATCGACCTCACCGGCGAAGGCCAGGTGGGCTTGATCTCCTACATGCGTACCGACTCCGTGAACCTGGCCGCCGAAGCGGTGGTGGAGATCCGTGAGGTGATCGCCAAGCGCTTCGGCGCCGACCACCTTCCCCCGGAACCCCGGGTCTACAAGACCAAATCCAAGAACGCCCAGGAAGCGCACGAAGCGGTGCGCCCCACCTCGGCGGCGCGTGCCCCGGAGGAGATCCAGGGCAAGCTCACCGACGAGCAGCGCAAGCTGTATGAGCTCATCTGGAAGCGCACCATCGCCTGCCAGATGGAGCAGGCGGTGTTCGACACCGTGAGCGCCGACCTGGATGCCGGCGGCGACAGCACCTTCCGCGCCAGCGGCTCGGTGCTGGTAGTGCCGGGTTTCATGGCCGTGTACCAGGAAGGCAAGGACGACGCGCCCGCCGCGGGCGCCGCCGCGCCTGCCGACGAAGATGAGGAGCGCATGCTCCCGGTGCTGGTGGAGGGCGAGAGCATCGCCCTCAACGGCATCCAGTCCGACCAGCACTTCACCGAGCCGCCGCCGCGCTTCTCGGAAGCCAGCCTGGTGAAGGCCCTGGAAGAGTTCGGCATCGGCCGGCCTTCCACCTACGCCACCATCATCTCGACGCTGCAGGCGCGCGAGTACGTGGAGATGGACCGCAAGCGCTTCAAGCCCACCGATGTGGGCCGCGTGGTGGCCAAGTTCCTCACCGAGCATTTCACCCAGTACGTGGACTACGGCTTCACCGCCGCCATGGAAGACGAGCTCGACGCCGTCGCCCGTGGCGAGAAGTCCTGGATCCCGGTGATGCACGAGTTCTGGGACCCGTTCAAGAAGCTCGTGGACCACAAGGAAGAGAGCGTCTCGCGCAAGGACGTGACCACCGAGGCCATGAACGAGGCCTGCCCCAAGTGCACCAAGCCGCTCTCCATCCGCTTGGGACGTCGCGGCCGCTTCATCGGTTGCACCGGCTACCCGGAATGCGACTACACCCGCAACCTGGACGAGACCGCCGAACAGGCCGCCCAGCCGCAGAAGATCGAAGGCCGCCAGTGCCCCAAGTGCAACTCCGACCTCATCATCCGTCGCGGCCGCTACGGCAAGTTCATCGGCTGCTCCAGCTACCCGAACTGCAAGCACATCGAGCCCTTGGAGAAACCGGCGGATACCGGCGTCGAGTGCCCCGAGTGCAAGCAGGCCACTTTCCTCAAGCGCAAGTCGCGCTACGGCAAGGTGTTCTACTCCTGCGCCCGCTATCCGGACTGCAAATACGCGGTATGGAACCTGCCCTTGGCGCAGCCCTGCCCGCAGTGCAAGTGGCCGATCCTCACGGTGAAGACCACCAAACGCAAGGGCACCGAGCGCGTCTGCCCCGTGAAGGAATGCGGCTACGCCGAGCCGGCGCCGGAGCTGGCACCGCCGCCGGAAGAGACGGCCGCACCGGCAGCTTGATGCGATGAATCCCGCCGCCTGGCCACTCCGCCGCGCTGTCGAGACGGTGAGGGCAGGCGGCGTCATCGCCTATCCCACCGAAGCGGTCTACGGACTGGGCTGCGATCCCCTGGAACACGTGGCCGTGCGCCGCATCATCGCGCTCAAAGAACGCGATGCCGCCAAGGGCCTCATCCTCATCGCGTCGGACATCTCCCAGCTCATGCCCTTCATGGCGGAACTGCCCATCGACGTCATGGCGAAACTCGAGGCCAGCTGGCCTGGCCCCGTCACCTGGGTAGTACCCGCCGCGCCGTCGTTGCCCTTCTGGCTCTCGGGCGGGCGCACGACCATCGCCGTGCGCGTCAGCGCCCACCCCGTCGTCTCGGCTCTCTGCGATGCGTTAGGGATGGCGCTGATATCCACCAGCGCCAACCGCAGTGGCCAGCCTCCGGCCCGCACCGCGCTGGCGGCGCGGGTGCAATTGGGCGCAGGCCTGGACTACATCCTGCCCGGCGCCGTGGGCGGCCTGAACAAGCCTACTGAAATCAGAGAGGCCCTCACCGGCAAGGTATTGCGAGCCGGCTGATACCATATCGATCATGGATATCCAGGCCGTCGAGACCTATCTTCGTTCTCTCCAGGACACCATTACCTCCACGCTGGAGAAGCTGGATGGCAAGGGCCGTTTCCGTCACGACACCTGGCCGCGCCAGGAAGGCGGCGGCGGCGAGAGCCGTGTGCTGCACCACGGCGCACTCTTCGAACAGGCCGGCGTGAACTTCTCCGACGTGCAGGGCAAGCAACTGCCCCCCTCCGCCACCGCGCACCGTCCCGAGCTCGCCGGCCGCGCCTGGCGTGCGCTGGGGGTGTCCCTGGTGCTGCATCCCTGGAACCCCTACGTACCCACTGCGCACATGAACGTGCGCTGCTTCTCCGCCGTGAAGGAGGGCGAACCGCCAGTGTGGTGGTTCGGCGGCGGCTTCGATCTCACGCCGTACTATGGCTTCGAAGAAGACGCGCGTCACTGGCATGCCACCGCCAAGGACGCTTGCGACTCCTCCTTCGGCGCCGAGGCCTACGCCCGCTACAAGAAATGGTGCGACGAGTACTTCTTCCTCAAGCACCGCAACGAAGCCCGTGGCATCGGTGGCTTGTTCTTCGACGACCTCAACGCCGAGGGCTTCGAGCGCTCCTTCGCCTTCACCCAGAGCGTCGGCGACCACTTCCTGCCGGCCTATGTGCCCATCGCCGAGAAGCGCCGCGACACCCAGTACGGCGAACGGGAACGGGAGTTCCAGCTCTATCGCCGCGGCCGTTACGTGGAGTTCAACCTGGTATGGGACCGGGGCACCCACTTCGGCCTGCAATCCGGCGGCCGCACCGAGTCCATCCTCATGTCGCTACCGCCACTGGTGCGCTGGGAATACGATTGGAAACCGGAAGCGGGATCGCCTGAGGTTGAGTTGTATGAGAAGTTCCTGAAACCGAGGGATTGGGTATGAGCATGCAACCCTTCCATCTGGCCTTCCCCGTGCGCGATTTGGAAGAAGCCCGCAAGTTCTATGCGGGACTCCTGGGCTGCCCCACGGGCCGGGAATCCAGCGAATGGATCGACTTCGACCTCTACGGTCACCAGATCGTGGCGCATTTGGCGCCCGCCGAAGCCGCGGCTGCAACAAACAAGGTGGACGGCGAAGACGTGCCGGTACGGCACTTCGGCGTGATCCTGGAATGGGCTCAGTGGGAGAAGTTGGCGGAGCAACTCAAGGGCAAGGTGAAGTTCATCATCGAGCCGGGCATCCGCTTCAAGGGCCAAGTGGGCGAGCAGGCCACCATGTTCTTCAAGGACCCCAGCGGCAACGCCCTGGAATTCAAGGCATTCCGGGATATGAAAAACCTGTTCGCTAAATAGGCTCAGCCTGCGTCTTGTCCGGTGAACAAACCGGTCAGGACGAGCGCGATGACCACCGCGCCTATCCCGACATAGAGCCAATCCCTCGCCCGTGCATTCGCCACCACTCCCGACGCCAGCCGCGCCAGCGGCGTGAACAACATCACCAGGATGCCTGCATCCAGGAAAGCGCTGGCGTGCAGGCCCATGGCTTCCTGCCAGACGTAGGCCAATATCGCCGTGATGGGACCTGAGGGCGTGTGAGGCTGGTAATCGGCGCCCTTGATCAGGAACACGGCGAGGCCCGCCGCGATGCAGGCCACCGACAGGCCGATGCTGGTGCGCAGTATCCACACCGTGATGAGCCGGCGCTGGGCTTCCAGGCGTTCGCTCATACACCGACGCCTTTCAGCAGCATGTCCAGGGCCACGAAGCTCAACACCACCGCGAACACGCGCCGGAGCTGCTGCACCGGCAGCGTGGTCATCCAGTGGCCGCCCATGTAGGCGCCGCCCAGCACACCCAGGATCACCGGCCCCGCGATGATGGGCTGCACCTCGCCGTGGGCCAGGTAGTAGCCGGCGCTCGTCGCTGCGGTGATGCCGATCATGAAGTTGGAGGTGGCGGTGGAGACCTTGAAGGGCAGGCGCATGAGCTTGTCCATGGCCAGCACCTTGAACACCCCGGAGCCGATGCCGAGCATGGCCGAGAGCATGCCCGCCCCCACCATGATGCCGAAGGCCGGTGTCACGCCCTGCACCTTGTAGTCGATCCACTTGTCGCCGCTCTTGTAACGGCTGGCGAGGCGCAGGCGCGCCGCGAGAGGCGAGTCCGCCGGGGCACCCGCATCGTCGTGCTGGGTGGGCAGGAAGGACATCACGGCCGAATAGAGCATCACCAGGCCGAAGATCAGGAACAGGACCCGGGCGGGCACGTTATGAGCCACCAGGGCTCCCAGGAGCGCGCCGGAGGACGCGGCCACCTGCAGGAACAGGGCCACGCGTACGTTGGAGAGGCCCGTGCCCACGAAGCGGGGCGCCGCCCCCACGGAGGTGGCGATGACGCCGAACAGGCTCACGCCCACCGCCTGGGGCAAGGGCATGTGCAGCACCAGCGTCAGCATCGGCACGATCACCAAGCCGCCGCCCAGACCCGTCAGGGAACCGATGACGCCCGCGAGCACACCGCCCGTGAGCACCACGATCACCGTGACGAGTGGGCTCACTTACGTTTGTGCCTGAAGCAAGCAGTGGAATGATCGTTGACCATGCCCGTCGCCTGCATATAGGCATAGCAGATGGTGCTGCCCACGAAGCGGAAGCCGCGCTTCTTCAGATCCTTGCTCATCTTGTCGGAGATCTCGGTGCGGGCCGGCACGTGGGCGCCGGTGCGCCAGCGGTTGAGCAGCGGCTTGCCGCCCACGAAGGACCAGATGTACGCATCGAAGCTGCCGAATTCCTTCTTCACTTCGAGGAAGGCCTTGGCATTGCTGATGCTGCTCTCGATCTTGAGGCGGTTGCGCACGATGCCCGCATCCTGCATCAATCGCGCCACGTCCTTCTTGGTGAACTTAGCCATCTTCTTCGCATCGAAGCGGGCGAAGGCCTTACGGTAGTTCTGGCGCTTGTGCAGGATGGTGGACCAGGAGAGGCCCGCCTGGGCGCCTTCCAGGATCAGGAACTCGAACAGCAGCCTGTCGTCGTGTACCGGCACCCCCCATTCTTCATCGTGATACGCGGTGTAAAGCGCATCATCCGGCGGCGCCCAACGGCACCTAACTTTGCTATCGCCAGAAGCTGCTGCGCTTGGCATGACTTTGTTGCGCTCCGGCTCGCGCTCCTCACGTACTGAAGAGTACGCTCCGGGCGCTCGCCTCGCGCGCCTCGTCCTGCCTGCGCTCGCGACGCTTCTGGCTTGCTTTCTTTTCATCAGATTTTGAATGACGGTGGCGTATCACCGACCCGCGCGCTTTTAAACCATTCTTCGAACTCGGCACAGCGGGCATGGCCCTCGGCGGGAGCCCAGGCCACGAAGTCCTTCTCTTCCGTGGGCACGTAAGGACCGTGCTTGCACTCGAACACGACAGTCGAGGGCGCCAGGGTCACGATGCCGTGCCAGGTATTGGCGGGCGTCTCAAGCCCCAAGGTCTCGCCGCCGGCCTTGAGGCGGGTCACGGCGGTGACTTTCCCATGGTCGTCGAAGTAGATGACCTTCATGTCGCCGCTCACGATCAGCAGCAACTCCCACTTGTCCGGATGACGGTGCGGGCGCACGTAGGTGCGCGGCTCCATGGCCATGCACATGCGCTGGATGGGGTCCACGTGGCTGGGATGCAGGTTGAAATGGGTACGCAAGCGCGGCGAGGACGCGGCTTTCAGGTGCAGGTCCGCGACGAGGATGCGATCGATGATCTTCATATGACGGCCTTGGGAGACAGGTCGTCATTATAAAGCTCTCGCCCTGCCGGTCGGGCCCTGAAACTCCAGACTCGGCCTCAGTGTGGCTGAAAACCGGGATCCCCCAGTTGCCAGAGCAGGAAGGCATACCAATCCGCGCGCTGCTCCTCGGCTTCGCCCTGCGAAGTGGCCAGGCCGTGACCGCCCGCCTGATCCACGTAGAGCAGCACGGGCTTCCCGGACACGCTGGCCGCCTGCAGTCTCGCCGCCATCTTGGCGGGCTCCCAGACCGGTATGCGCGAATCGTGCATGCCTCCGGTGAGCAATACCGCGGGATAGCGCACGCCGGGCCGGACGTGCTGGTAGGGGTCTACGGCGTAGAGTGCCCGGAACCCTGCCGGCGTATCGATGTCCCCGAATTCCCTCGCGTTGAAGCTGCCGTTGGGACTGCGCATGAAGCGCAGCAGGTCCGAGAGACCGACGATATCCAGCGCTGCGGCGAAAGCCTCAGGCCGCTGGGTTATGGCGTCACCCACCAGCAACCCGCCTGCACTGGCTCCCACCGCCGCCATGTGCGCGGGGCTGCTATAGCCGGCACTCACCAGCCAGTCTGCGCAGGCGAGGAAGTCGTCCACGCCATGCTGCTTGCGTCCCAACATCCCATCCCGATGCCAGCGCTCTCCGTATTCGCCGCCACCGCGCACGTGGGCCACCGCATATACGCCGCCCCGTTCCAGCCAGGCGAGCAAGCCGGCATCGAAGCCGGGCTGCAAGACGCCGCCATACGCGCCGTATCCCTCCAGCCAAAGCGGGTGCCCGCCATCGAGGCGGATGCCGCGCAGGTGCACGATGGACAATGGCACGTGCACTCCTCCGGTGCTGGGGACGCTCACTTCCTCAGCGACCACCTGCGAGAAGTCGGCCGGGTCCGGCGGCTGCAACCCCGTATCGGTGAAACCGCCATCGGCCGTCAAGCGGAACCAGGCACCGCTATGGGTCCAGGACGTCTCGGATATCAGCGCCCCCGACTCATCCGGCCGGGTGGTCACCGTCACGGCCCCGGCATAAGGCAACGGCACTTCACTGGTGCCCCCTCCCGGGCCATAGGCATGGCGCCGGAGATGGTTCGTCGCTCCGTCGAGGTCGGTGACGTACAACGCATCGTCCGCGGCAGCCAACGCCAAGATGACGCGCCCGCTCACGGGAACGGTCTGCACTGAATTGTCGAACCCTCCATCCACGAGACTGAACGCGCGGATCTCGCGGTTGGAAGAATGCTTGTGGGTCAACACGAAGACGGTCGTACCATGCACCTCGAAATCGTCCACCGCGTCACCTGGCCTGGTCATCCGGCGCCAGACGGACGCGCGACCTTGCAGCACGTCCCCGAGCGGCACCGCATAGAGGACCTTGTGGTCATACTGGTCGCCATAGGTCATGACGGCCACGATATAGCTTGAACCGGCAGGATGCACCAGATACGCGAAATCATGCCCGCTGAAAGGGATGGCGGCGGAATGGCCGTAACCGAACAGCCGGCGATCATGGCTGTAGTCATCACCTACCGTATGCAGATACGCGGAGGCGCGGTCATAGGCGGCCACCGGCCCGGCCGTGTCTGCCGGGCGCACATAGAGCAGGTGCGTCTCATCCGCCCAATCCAGGTTGGCCGCAGTGGTGTCCGGGATGCTCTCCGGGAGCAGGACATCGTCATCGGCACGCATCACGTGGATCCATATCCGCTCGTCGCCCTGGGATATGCCGAACGCGACGTAGCGGCCGTCCGGGGAAGGCGAGAAGTAGGCGATGCTCGCCGGTTTGCCAGGAGAAGCGAATCGCGAGGGATCCACCAGTTCACGCTCATCCTGCCCGTGATAGCCGCGCATATAGAGCCCGGCCGCGGAAGCTCCAGCACGAAGTTTCATGTAGAAGAGCGATCCGCCGGCCAACATCACCGTGCGCGCCTCATAGCTCGCCGGGATCGGCACCCGGTCCGCTGCATGATCCAGTTGCTGTAGCCGCAACAGCAGAGCATCGCGCGGAGCGGCGAGGCGCCGCAGTGCGGCTTGCGTGATCCCGCTCTGCGCCTTGAGATAGCCTTTCGTCGCCGGAGATCCCGCGTCCTCCAGCCAACGATAGGGGTCCATCAGGCGCGTACCGAAGTATTCATCCATGACTGGATGCGTCTCCGGGACAGGCGCCACCGCTGCGATGCAGGCGGCGCACATCGCCAGCGATGACAACAGGAACGCGACACCAAGCCGCCGCATCTCAATGCTCTCCCGGCTTCAGCACAAGCCCCTGCTTCTCTCGCAGATCGATCTTGTGCACGTTACCGATATCCCTGGTGGGATCGGCTGAGAGCGCCAGGAAGCTCGCCTCGTAGCCGGGCTCCAGCACCCCGAGCTTCCGCTCCGGGAAGATAAAGCGGGGTGTGTCGACGCAGAGCAGCCGCAGTGCAGTAGGCGCATCCAGCACGCCGAGGTTCACCAGGTACTGCGCCTCCTTTACGACGCCGCCCGCATCGCCGTCCGTGCCCAGGATCAGCGGCACGCCGGCTGCCTGGAGTCTCTGCAGGTTGGCCCGCTGCATGGCCTGCACCTCCGGCAGCCGCTTCGCCGGGTCACGGGTGTTGCCCCCGAGCCAAGAGGTGGTGACCACGGTGATGTGCGCCTTGGCCGCCGCCGCCGCATCCGCGTCGGTGATGGCGTACTTGGAGACAGGGTCTTCCAACGCCACATAGCCAGGCATGTGTGCCGCCTCATCCACCCCGGCGGCGACCGCCACGCGGAAGTCCGCCGCGGTCTCGATGTGCGCCGCCACCTTGAGCCCCCGCTTATGCGCGGCAGCGACGATAGCCGGCACCAACGCGGGATTGAGCCCCTTGTCGCCTCGGACGGCGGGATCATCCTTGCGCTTGGCGAAATCCTCGGAATACAACAGGAAGATCTTCACGAAGTCCGTGTGTTCCGCCACCAGTTTGTCCATGACGGGATCGATGTCGGCGGCCTTTGTCACGTAGTTGAAAGCGTCACCCACCATCTGCTCCGGCTTCATGTCCGTGTAGACATACTTGGTGAGGATGTCCTGGTAGAGCTTCTCGGGATGACCGCCCGGCGCGGTGATGCCGCCGATGGCGAACTTGGCATCGATGCGTCCCGGCGCGGCCAGATAGGCGCGCGTACCCGGCACCACGCTGGCCATGATGTTGGGGTTCATGAAGTAGAAGACGCCCGCATCCAGCGCCGCGCTGTTGAAGGCCGCGGGCGAGCCGGGCATGTGGTTATGGGCATCGCCGAAGGGCGGCACCGCGTAGTCGCCATGCAGGTCCACACTGCGGGCCGGCGACGCGGCGGGCTTCGACACGAACAGGCCGTCCTGCACATAACGATCGCCGGGCTCGAAGCGCTGTCCATCCCACCACTGACCGTGGATATAGGCTGTGACATCGGAAGGGACAGCCGCAAGAGAGGTGATGCCGAACAGCAGGCCGCAGACAGCTAGCACCAATATCGATGCAGAGTTGTTCATGGGTATCTCTTTTATCTAGTTTGGAGGAAGCACAGCGCACATGGACGCCGTCTCAGACAGGCGGTTCAGGACCCGCGGCAGGCACTCTGATCTCCGTGGCAGCGGGTTTCCCGGCGCGGCTGTACTCCAGCTTCACCCTATCGCCTGGCTTCGCACTCTCCGTGAGACGGTGGAAAACCGCGATCGGCGGTGAGTCGCTCCGCCCGGCGAGCGATTCGCCATCGATGGCCATGATCACATCGCCGCTCCTGAGGCCAGCCGCGTTGGCCGGGCCACCCGGCGTGACGGCCGCTACCCGCACTCCGTCAGGGATCACCCCCGTGGTATCCAGCACGATGCCAAGCATCGTGCGCGCCGCGGGCGGCGATCGCAGAGCCATATCCTTCGCCACGAGTTCCGAGAGACGC
>Ga0265338_10005481_pt1 | contig 16548 bp, 18 predicted proteins | sample 42126metaG_FD_193579 | JGI IMG/M metagenome (GOLD analysis project Ga0265338, IMG submission 193579) | Rhizosphere microbial communities from Carex aquatilis grown in University of Washington, Seatle, WA, United States - 4-21-26 metaG | ecosystem: Host-associated > Plants > Roots > Rhizosphere... | reverse complement strand
ACGCGCTGACATCGTGCATGCTTTTGGCGGTTTTGAGTTCGAACTGAAATCCGTACACCTCGCATAGCCGACCGGCCTTCGGGTTGGTCTGGTCGCGTGGTGGCCCCGGCGCAGTTTGGCGCTGCCCGGGGCCTTTGGCCGAGCACCTCGGGAGGTGGTCGACGTGGTTGAGCGTAGATGCGATCGCTGCGGCGAGATGTGGACGCCCACACGCAACCACCATGTCCACTGCTGGAAGACTCGCGCTACTTGCTGGAACTGCTCAATCGAGTTCGCCTTCGCCGGTTCAAATCAACGGCGCTTGTGCGACGACTGCAAGAGAGCTGCAGTCAGGATCAAGAACCACCGGCGCAATCACCGCCGCAAGACCAACGGGCCCCGAGACGAGATCGACCCTTTGGTCGTCTTCGAGCGGGATGGCTGGGTGTGTCAGCTCTGCTTCGAGCCCATCGACCGAGACGCCCCTCCTCGCACTAGCTGGTCGCCGACGGTCGACCACATCATCCCGCTCGTGAAGGGCGGCACTGACACCTACGACAACGTGCAGGCGGCTCACCACTGGTGCAACTGCGCAGTGAAGAAGGCCGATCCGGCCCGAGCCGGGTGGCTCGCCGCCTGATCTGAGGAGGCACCGATGCCACGAGGTGCGAAGCCCAAGCCCGAAGGCGAGAAGATCAACCGGAACGCCGTGGTCCATCCCTTCGACCACGCCGCCAGCTCGGGTTGGCAACACGGCCGGCGGCCTGCCCCTCCGCGATGGCTGACTGACGCCGGCCGCAAGGCGTGGCAAACGTGGCTCTCGGGTTGGTGGGCCGCCTTCTACAAGCCCGAGGATCTCCCGGGACTGGAACTGACCGTTCTGACCTTCGACAGGGTCCAGCGAGGTGAGCTCGATGTCGCGAAGGTCATCCCGCTCCTCGACCGCTACGGCATCACGCCCAAGGGGCGTCAGGATCTCCGGTGGCTACCCCCGAAGGACGAGAAGCCGGCCGTGCCGGCGGTGAGCTCGTCTCCTCGGTTGCGGGTCGTTGACACCGCCTGATGCCGTGGCGTGGCCCGCAGTACAAGGGCGAGTTCCCGTCGCTCGGATGGGGACTCATCGACCTCTGCCAGCAGTACCTCGGGGTGCCGTCGGGCCCTGAGTACGGCAAGCAGCTCAAGCTGACTGAGTGGCAGACCCGCTTCTTGGTGAAGCTCTACCGGGTCGACCCGAAGACGGGGCGCCGGGTGTACCGGCGGGGCTGCAAGGTCGGGCCGAAGGGGTTGGGGAAGTCGCCGCTGCTGTTCTTCTTCCTGTTCGGCGAGTTCGTGGGCCCAGTCGTGTTCGACGGCTGGGACGCTGCAGGTGAGCCGGTGGGGAAGCCGCAGACGACGCCGTGGGTGCAGACGGCGGCGCTGTCGGAGGATCAGACGGACAACACCTACGTCCAGCTGTTGTCGGCGCTCGAGTTCGGTGACGCTGAGCAGGACTTCGGGCTCGACATCGGGTTGACCAGGATCTTCCGGAAGGGGATGAGGGGAGCCCGGTTGGAGCCGGTGACAGCGTCGGCCGGTTCCCGTGAGGGTCAGCCGGTGACCGCGGCCGGGTTCGACGAGCCGCACCTGTGGGTGCCGTCGAACGGTGGTGTGCGCCTGGCGGCGGTGATCCGCCGGAACGTCGGGAAGAATAACGGGACGACCTTGGCGGTGACGAACGCTTGGAAGCGTGGTCAGCAGTCGGTGGCTGAGGCGGATGCTGATGCCGCGAAGCAGAGAGCGGCGGGGGTGCTCTTCGAGCACATCGAGGGTGCGTTCGTCGCCGACGAGGACATGGGGGATCACGGGCTGGTTGAGGCGGCGTTGGCTCCGGTGTACGAGGATTCGCACTGGTCGCCGCTGTCGAGGCTGGCTGATGAGTGTGCTGATCCGTCGACGACCCCGGAGGATGCTCGCCGGTTCTACTTGAACATCCCGGCGCCGCCGGATGGTGCCGAGTCGTGGCTGCCAGCTGGTGCGTGGGATGGGTGCGAGTCTGATCTGGAGATCCCGGATGGTGCAGAGATCGCCATCGGGATCGATATGGCTCTCTACACCGACGACGCAGCTGTGGTGTGGTGCTCGGAGGTCGACGATCGACTGGTGGTCCGGTCGAAGGTGTTCTCGTCGAAACCGATCGACCCGCTCGACGTGATGGCGTGTGTCAGGGAGCTCGCCGGCCGCTACAAGGTGAAGGGCGGCGAGTACGACCCGAAGTTCTTCTTGCGGGAGGGTCACGAGCTGGCCGATGAGGGCATTCCGTTGCTCGAGCAGCCGCAGTCGCCGGCCCGGATGATCCCGGCGTGCGGGTTCGCTTTCCAGCAGATCGTGTCAGGACGGCTGGCCCATGACGGTGACCCGGTGCTGGCTCGGCATGTGACGGCGGCGGCCCGGCGTACCTACGAGCAGGGTTGGACGTTGTCGAAGCAGAAGTCGCATCAGGCTGGCCGTCACGTCATCGACGCGTGCATCGCGATGGTGCTCGCACTCTGGGAGTGGGACCAATGCGCTCAACCGTCCGCTCCGCTGTTCGCCATCTGGGCCTGATCGTTCTCCTCGTCGTCTCGCTGGCGCTGGTAGCAGTCGGGCTGGTGTTGTCACCGGCGCCGTGGTTTGCGTTGGTGTTCGTCGGGGGATGCGGCGCGGCGTTCTGTCTGCTCTATGACCCCGGGGACGGTGACGAGTGAACCTGTTGCGCCGCCTCACTTCCCGGTCGGACTCGCTGGCCACCTTCGGGATCGACGACTACCTGGCTTTCGCGTTCGGTGGCAACCAGTACCCGCTCGGCGTGAACTACACGCAGGCCGGTTCACCGCAGGTCGACATCGAGAACAACCTGTCCGGCTACATCAGCGAGGTCGCCAACCGGGACGGTGTCGTCGCTGCGTGCGTGTACGCCAGGTCGCTGTTGCTGTCTCAGCTGCGCTTCAAGTTCCGGAACATCACCGACGGCCCCCAGGCCGCTCTGTTTGGCTCGCCTGGTCTGGCTGTGCTCGAAGGTCCGGCACGGGCGGCGACGTTGACACTCGCCGAGCAGCACGTCAGCTACGCAGGGAACGCCTACTTCTACTTCCGGGACGACGGCACCATCAAGGTGCTGCGGCCCGACTGGGTGAGCATCCTGATCGGGTCGAACACCGACCCTGAGGAGCCGGGTTTCGCCCTCGACGCCGAAGTCCTCGGCTACATCTGGCATCCGAACAGCAGGGGAGCGAAGCAGGACTACGGCACGCGGATCTTGGCGCCGTCACAGGTGGCGCACTGGATGCCCGAACCCGACCCACTGCTACCGGTGCGCGGTCAGTCGTGGGTGACCTCGGTGATGCGGGACATCCTCGTCGACCGGCAGGCCACCGACCACCTCGGCGGGTTCTTCGACAATGCCGCCACCCCAAACCTGGTCTTCAAGATGGACCCGTCGAAGACGCCCGCCGAGATCGCCGAGTTCGCTGCCCAGACCAACCAGCTCCACGCCGGCGTCGACCAGGCATACAAGAACCTCTTCATTGGGGGCGGCGCCGACGTGATGGTGGTTGGCACCGACATCAACAAGCTCGACTACTCGAACCTCCAGGCCGGCCACGAAGCGAGGGTCGCATCCCGGGCCCGGGTGCCCGCCGTGATCCTCGGGATCCGGGAAGGGCTCAAGGGCTCCGCTCTCAACTCGGGGAACTACAGCTCGAGCCGACGCATGTGGTCCGACGGCTGGTTCACGCCGACGGCCGACGGGCTCTGCGATGTCCTCGCCCCCCACATCGACAAGCCGAAAGGCCCGATCGAGCTCACCTACGACCCGGCCCGCATCGCGTTCCTTCAGGAAGACAGGACCGATGAGGCGACGATCCAGCAGGCCCAGGCGCTCACGATCCGCCAGTTCATCGACGCCGGGTTCGTGCCGGCCACCGCCGTCGAGGCCGTCCGGACAGGTGACTTCTCGAAGCTGCAGCACACCGGTCTCTACTCGGTGCAGCTGCAGCCCCCCCGGACCGAACCCGAACCTGACGGCGATGATGAGCCCGACGGCGACGAGAACGCCAAGGGTGACGAGCCTCCCGGACCAGAAGAGCTTCCGGCGCCGGCGAAGAGTCCCGACCAGACCCATCCGGCGGCCATGCCCCCAGGGAGGCACGACCAATGACCGACCCCGTGCGCATCGAGCGCTACATGCCACTCACCGACCTGGCCGTGCGCTCCGTCGGCGGCGGCAACATCATCGACGCCTACGCGGCGGCGTTCTCGCCGGTCGAGTCCGAGATCCGTGACCACGAGGGCCACTACATCGAGCAGATCGACCGTTCCGCGTTCGACCGCACCATCCAGCAGCGTGGCATCTCCGCTGTCGGGGTGATCTTCAATCACGGCAAGACGATCCACGGCACCCCGTCGGAGCGGTTCTCGATGCCCTACGGCAAGCCGATCGCGATCGTCGCCGACCAGCACGGCCTCATGACCTCCACCGAGGTGTCCCGGACCGAGCTCGGCGAGGAGATCCTCCAGCTCGTCAACGACGGGGTCATCAAGGGCCAGTCGTTCTCCGGGGCCACCTACAAGACCGAGACCCGCAAGAACATCGCGCGTGGTGGCCTGCCCACCAAGGTGCGCATGGAGTTGGGTCTCCGCGAGTACGGGTTGACCCCGTTCCCGTCCTACGACGACGCCCACGTCGTCGCTGTCCGAGCAGACCTCGAGGGCATCGACACGCCCGACCTGGTCGCCTACCTGGCCACCTTGGCGCCCGAAGTGCGCGACGAGATCGTCAGGTCCCTCACCGACATCCCCGCGGCCACCCGCACGGATGACGAAACCGACCCCGCGGCCCCCCGCACGGTCGTCCGACGGAACGCAGACGCTGCCCGCGTCACGAGCGCGCTCCACCGGTTGTCCACCCTCACCTTGACCGAAAGGGTCAGAGCATCATGACGCACAACGAACTGCGTGCCGGGGCCGCCTACGTCCTCGAGCGTGCCGAAGCCATCCGCACCCTCGCCGACAGCGAGGACCGGGACATGACCGACGTGGAGCGTGCCGACTTCGAGGCCGGCATGGCCTACGTCGAGGAGACCACCTCCCAGATCGAGCGGCTCGCCACCCGCGAGGCCGAGATCCAGCGGGCCCGCGACTTCCTCGATGCCCACCCCGAGACCGAGACCGTCGTCGGTGACGGCACCCAGATCGAAGGGTTCAACGTCAACACCCGCAAGACCGACGACCCCTTCGACCTGTCCCACCTGGGTGCTGGCGTCGAGCGGGCCTCGCAGGTGCGTGGCCGGGCCATCGAGGCCATCGAGCGCAGCCGGTTCTTCCAGGAGGACGACCACAAGGAGTCGGCCACCCGGATCGTGGAGCGGGTGCCCGGCGTCGCCGAGCAGGTGCTCGTCTCCTCGGACCCGATCTACCGGTCGGCGTTCGCTCACCAGATGACCGACGGTCGCCTGTCGCCCCAGGAGTCGGCCAAGATGGACGAGGCCATGGGGCTGCTGGTGCGCTCCGGGTTCTTCAACCCCGATCCCGGGGTGGAGCGTGCGATCAACGTGTCGGCGGTGACCGCCAAGCTGGTCCCGGCGTACCTGGACCCGTCGGTGATCCTCAACAACGTCGGCGCTGCGAACCCGTTCCGCGAGATCTCCCGTGTGGCGCCGATCTCCACGAACGTGTGGACCGGTGTCACGTCGGCCGGCGTGAACGCCGAGTGGACGGGCGCTGAGGGCTCGGAGGTCGCCGACGCGTCGCCGACCTTCACCAACCCCGCCGTGACCGCCTACATGTGGGACGCGTTCGTCCCGCTGTCCTTCCAGGCGTTCGAGGACTGGGACGGCGCCGAGTCCGAGATCACGATGATGATCGCCGACGGCAAGGACCGCCTGGAGGAGGCCGCGTTCGCGACCGGCTCCGGTACCAACCAGCCGACCGGCATCATCACCGCGCTCACCAACGACACCACCACCCAGGTCACGATGACCACGTCCGGTTCGTTCGGGCTCGTGGACTTCTACGCGCTGTTCGAGGCCCTCGCCCCGCGCTACCGGCGCAACGGCAAGGCGTCGTTCGTGATGAACATCAAGTACCTGGACCGGATCCGGCAGTTCGGCACGGCCAACAACTACAACGGCTTCACCGTCGACCTGACCGCCAGCGGCCTCACCCAGGTGCTGGGCCGTCCCGTCTACGAGTCCACCACGATCAGCGGCACCCTCTCGACGGCGTCGACCTACGCCCTCGTGTTCGGTGACTGGTCGAACTACCTGATCGCCGATCGGGTGGGCACCGTGGTGGAGTTCGTGCCGCAGCTGTTCGGCACGACCAACGGCCGTCCGATCGGTCGGCGCGGCTGGCTCGCCCACGGGCGCACCGGTGGCAACACCATCAACAACGTCGGCTTCAAGGTCCTGAAGACCAGCTGACGCAGGGTTCGGGGCCGCGTCGGCCGCCGCCTGTCGGCGCGGCCCCGGAACACCCATCAGGCGGCTATCGAAAGGTGGCAACCATGCTTCACCGTGCACTCACTTCGGCTGCGATGGCGACCTCGGAGGGCGAGGTGCGGATCCTCGAGGGCCGAGCCTACGACGACAAGGATGCTCTCATCGGGGCCGCCGTGCGCGAGTACCCGGACATGTTCGACCAGGACCTCCAGGAGGCCCAGCCGGCCCGGCGTCGGTCGTGAGCGACGATCAGGCTGGGACGGTGGCCGTCGCCTACCTTCACCGCCCCGAGCTCTCCGCGTCGTTCGCCACATCGCTCGAGGACCTCAAGATCTTCGACATGACCCGCGGGGAGGGCCGCTTCTTCCCCCGAGGTGGCGTGTTCCCCGCACAGTGCGGGACCGAACAGGTCGCCGAGAAGCGCAACGAGGTCACCCAGGCGTTCCTCGACGGCACCCGCTGCGAGTGGCTCTGGTTCATCGACTCCGACATGGGCTTCGCCCCCGACACCCTCGAGCGGCTCATCGCCTCGGCTGACCCCACCGAACGGCCGATCGTCGGGGCGCTCTGCTGGTCCCAGCGTGAGGTCGCCCCCGACCCCGAGCTCCACCATCCGGTGATGGCTCGGTTCCCGACGCTTTACGACTTCATGCGGCTCCCCGACGGCACCGAAGGGTGGCGGGCGTGGGAACCCGAGCAGATAGACGGACATGTCCACAAGGTCGACGGCACCGGCGCCGCGTGCCTCCTCATCCACCGCAGCGTCTTCGAGAAGGTCCGTGCCGAGCGCGGCGACACCTGGTGGTCACGCACCAAGTTCGGTGAGGACCTCTCGTTCTGTCTCCGAGCCCAGTCCGCCGGGTTCACCATCCACGTCGACACTGCAGTGCGCACGAGCCATCACAAGGAGGTGTTCATCTCCGGTCCCGACCCGGCCCCGGTGCGGCCACTCGTCGGCATCCCGGTGTTGAACCACTGGGAAGATCTCACGCTGCCCTTGCTACGCCAGCTGCTCGTTCAGGACGAGGCATCCCACATCATGGTGATGGACAACGGGTCCACGGACGACACCCGGGCCGGTTGCGACGCCCTCGGTGTCGGATGGCACGACTGCAGGGGCTGGAACATCCACGCCATGTGGAACTTCGCTCTCTCCATGAGCCAAGGCCGACCGGTGGCGATCCTGAACAATGACCTGGCCATCGGCCCCAACTTCCTCGCCCGACTCGGGAGGGCCCTCCAGATCGACCCGCAGCTCGCCGTGGTCTGCCCGAACTACGACGGTCGCATCGACACCCGCTGGACCTACACCACCGAGATCTGCGCCGGCCGCTACGACGGCACCGGCGGCATCGCCGGGTTCGCGTTCATGGCCGCCGCCGACTGGGCCGGCGACTACCGGTTCCCAGAGCAGCTCACCTGGTGGTTCGGCGACAACCACCTCGTCGCCACCGCCGCCCTCGCTCGCCGCCGCTGCGCCGTCATCGGCAGCTCGATGTGCGAGCACCTCGACGGTGGCGGCAAGACCGGATCGTGGGACGACCCGAAGATCAAGCCCACCCTCGACGCTGACCGCCGCTGGTTCGAGAACTGGATGAAGGACCAGTTCGCAGCCGCATGACCGGCTACGCCGACGCCAAACCGTTCCCACATCAGGTCATCGACGACCTATTCGACCCCGGCGAGCTCGCAGCCATCGTCGCCGAGATGCCCGCGGCCCGGACGCCCGGCTGGCGCATCTACGAAGGCCACGAGGAATCCCACAAGCACGAGGGCGGCCAGCACCTCTGGGGTCCGATCACCCGCCGATTCTTCGCCCGACTCGCCAACCCCGACACGCTCGCCTGGCTCTCCGATCTCACCGGCATCGACGACCTGATCTTCTCCGCTGTCGGCGGCGGCTACCACCTCATCCCCGAGGGCGGCCGCCTCGAGATGCACACCGACTTCAACGAGATCGACGGCCTCTACCGGCGGCTCAACCTCCTCGTCTACCTCAACGCCGACTGGACCCGAGACGACGGTGGCTGTCTCGAGCTCGGAGCCCCCGAATCGAGGATCACGATCGTTCCGACCTTCAACCGGACGGTGATCTTCACCACCTCCGACTGGTCGCTCCACGGTCACCCGCTGCCCGTCGCCCCCGGCAAGACCCGTCGCAGTCTCGCCGCCTACTACTTCACCGCCGACCCGCCACCCGACTTCACCTGCCCGCACTCGACGATCTGGAGGCCGTGATGCACCTCGCCGCATACGACTTCATCGCCGCCCATGATCTCGGCCATCTCGGCACCGTCGTCGAATGCGGAGCCCGCGATATCAACGGATCCATCCGGGACCTCTTTGATTGCGACCACTACATCGCGGTCGATGTGCGCCCCGGGGAAGGAGTCGACGTGGTCTGCGATTTCGCCGACTACCAGCCCAACCACCTGGTCGACGCCGTCGTCTCCACCGAGGTGTTCGAGCACACCCCGAACTGGCCCGACCTGATCCGCCGCGCCGCTGCCATCCTGCGCCCTGGAGGCGTGTTCCTGGCCACGATGGCCACCGACCCTCGGGCGCCGCACTCCGCCGTGTCCGGTGGCGGCCTCGAGCCCGACGAGTTCTACGCCAATGTCCCGCCCGCGACGCTCGACGCGATCCTCTCCGAGTGCTTCCCGGAGCACACCATCGACGTGGCCGGCGCCGATCTGCGCTGCTCGGCGATCCGATGACCGGCTCCACGCTCGGCGACCCGTACATCACCGGCGAGCAGCTCAAGAACTACCTGCGTATCACCGACTCCAACGACGACGTCCTCATCGCTCAGGCGGTTCGCAGCGCCTCCCGTGCGATCGAGCAGTACTGCCACCGCCAGTTCAACCACGACGACGGCACCCCGACCGCCCGGCACTTCAAGGCACAGGACCTCGTCACATGCAACATGCTGGTCAACGGCTCCGAGGTGTCCGATCCCACCACGATCAGCATCCTCGTGGACGTCGCACAGCAAGGCCAGTACACCTCCGCGTGGTCGACCCCTCATGACTTCGTCACGATGCCGTTCGACGGGATCCGCAACGGCGTCTCGGGATGGCCGACGGCGGTCATCAAGGCGGTCGGCCTCAAGTGGTTCCCGGTGTGGGACAGCCGCCCCCGTGTCCAGGTCACCGCCGCGTGGGGATGGCTCAGCGTCCCCGATGACGTGGTCACTGCCTGCTACCTCAAAGCCGCCAAGGTCTTCGGCCGGAAGGATTCCCCGCAGGGCATCTCGGCTGGCGGGTTCGACATCGGAGCAGTGCGCATCTCGCGTTACGAGGATCCCGAGATCGTGATGCTCCTCAACGACTATGTCGCTGGGTCTGAGGTCGCATGATCAGCGACATCCTGGCCGGTCTCGCCCAGACCCTCGACCAGGTCGACGGGCTCCGCGCCTTCGACCGGCAACCCGAGTCGATCAGCCCGCCGACAGTGATCTGTGAACCGAACGAGCTCACCTACGACGTGACCCTCGACGGCTGCTTCGATCTCGGCCTCAAGATCACCGTCCTCGTATCGCGAGCCGATGCTCGTACCTCTCAGTCGGTGCTCTACGACTACATCGATCCCGGTACCTCGACGATCAAAGGTGCACTCGACTCCGAACCGACCCTCGGTGGCACCGTCAGCTACTGGGACAACTTCCGCTACACCGGGATGGGCCTGTTCACCGTGGCCGGCGTCGACTACCTCGGTGTCACATTCGAGCTTGTGGCCCACACATGAAGGTCCTCGTCGTCGAACCAGGCCCCGAGTTCTCCGTGAAGGACGTGGCCACCGGCTGGGCCAAAGGACTTGCCCTCTGCGGCGCCGAGGTCCGCACCTTCGACACCGGTGCTGTGCTCGCATTCTACGAACAGCACCCCCACATCGCCGGGCGTCCCGACGACGGGTTCGTGGCCGCCGACATGGCTGCCCGGGCGCTCAGGTCCGCGATCTACGACTTCTGGCCTGACGTGGTCCTGATCGTCTCCGGGTTCTTCGTCCCGCCCGACACCTACCGGCTGCTCCGCCACCGAGGCCACAAGCTCGTCGTCCTGCTCACCGAGTCCCCCTACGAGGACGACAACCAGCTTGGTGTCGCCGCCGCCGCGGACATCGCCGTCATCAACGACCCCACCAACCTCGACCGGTTCCTCGAGGTCAACCCGAACAGCTATTACCAGCCGCACGCCTACGACCCCGACCTTCACCGGCCCCGCAACATCGGCTCGGCCCCCGACCTGCGCTCCGACTTCGCGTTCGTCGGCACCGGCTACCCCAGCCGCGCCGAGTTTTTCGAGGCCGTCGACTGGCACGGCATCGATGTGGCCCTCGCCGGGAACTGGACGAACCTGCCGCCCGAGTCGCCGCTGATCAAGTACCTGGCGCACGACCAGGCGCACTGTTGTCCCAACGACCAGACCGTCTGGCTGTACTCCGGCACCAAGGCCTCCGCCAACCTCTACAGGCGTGAGGCGCAACGCTTCGACCTCGCTCGAGGCTGGGCGATGAGTCCCCGAGAAGTCGAGCTCGCCGCCTGCGGCGTGTTCTACCTGACCGAACCTCGCGGCGAGAACCGCGAGGTCCTTCCGATGGTCCCCACCTTCGAGCACCCCGACGATTTCGGGGAGCAGCTCCGCTGGTGGCTGACCCACGATGACGAACGCATTGCGGTGGCTCAGGCGGCCCGCGCAGCGATCTCGGATCGCACGTTCGCCAACCATGCCGCGCTCCTGCTCGGCCGCCTGTAACCCCCAACCTCCCCGAAGGAGACCGCAATGCGCATCAGCGGCAAGAACGGCGCGCTCTACATGGGCATCGCCTCCTCCACCGCAGTCCCGTCACCTGTCGCGTTCATGAAGACGTGGGACCTCTCGGCCACCACCGACCGGTACGACGTGACGGCCATGGGTGACACCAACAAGCAGTACGTCACCGGGCTCCCCGACGCCTCGGGGAAGTTCTCGGGGTTCTACGACGACGCCACCCCGCAGACCTACACCGCGGCGGAGGACGGCAACGCCCGCAAGTTCTACCTGTACCCCAACACCAACAACACCGGCCAGTACTTCTTCGGGTCGGGGTTCTTCGACTTCTCGGCCAGCTTCGACGTGGCCGCCGGCGCCACCGTGTCGGGGACCTGGTCGGCGGCGTCGCAGGTCCAGAAGGTCGGCTGAGCCCTGAGCGTCTCAGGGACGGTCGCTGAGCTCTCCGGGAAACTGGTTCGCACCGGGGAGAACATCGGCGGCGCTCAGCGCACTGCGGTGATCCGAACGACGAGGGCGGCGGCAGACATCATGCGCGCCGCCGCCCTCGCTGTTCGCACCCCGCTCAAGCTGGCCGGCTCCAAGGGCGGCGTGGCCTGGTCGGTGCAGTACAAGGAGTTCTCCTCGCTCACCCTGCCAGCCACCGTCGTGTACTTCCGGGGTGCGCCTCCGTACTGGCGTGAGCGGGGCACCGGCGCCCACTTCATCACCTCGAGATACCTGACCGGGTCCAGAACTGCTCGCGGGCTGCGGGCCGCTGAGCACACCATCGGTGTCGGCGGACTGTTGAAGCGCAAGGACGGCCCGTCGAACTCGTCGAGGGCGGTCCTGCACTTCCCGGACGGCGGCTACGCCACCAAGGTCGCCGTGAAGGGACTCGCACCTCGGCCGTTCTGGGAGGAGACCGAACGGACCATCCAGGCCTCCTCCGTCGAGATCTACCAGGCCGAAACGCTCAAGGCCCTGCTGACCGCAGGGTTCAACTAGACGAAGGGACACCCCAGCATGGCGGCAACGAAGGAAGCGCGGCTGCGTACCCTGATCACCCACATCAGGGCCGGTCAGTACGACGGGCAACTCCAGGAGATCAACCAGGCGATCCGCGAGCACATCGCGTCGACCGACGACATCGCCATCAAGTGGAAGGTGGCGATCGACGGTGTCGAGGTCACCGAGGATGACCTGACGTTCCCGGAGGCGTGCGACTGGGAGCAGCGGGCCGGGGTGTCCTGGCTGCTGCTGTCGCCGGCCGGGTCGGCGAAGGTCTGCCGGGCGCTCCTCGTCACGGTGCTCACATCCCGGAAGGGGATGACCGAGGAGGAGGCCAACGACCACTTGAACAGTTGGACGCACGCTCAGGTTGTCGGGTCGATCTCCGAGTACGAGGTGGACCTGACCCCTTTGGAGCATCGCCAGACCTGAGCTGGCGTCTCCCACTCAAGTCGCGGGGGCTGCCGACCCTCTCCGACTACCTGCTCGAGTTCGGCCAAAAGTTCGGTTGGCTGCCTTCCGAGGTGCGGGCCCAGCGCATGGGCGACCTCGACCTGTTCCTCGTCCCGAAAGGAGATGGGCTAGACGATGACTTCGCTGACTGATCGGCTCGAGATGCTCATCACCGCGGATGGGACCGCCGCGAAACGCGAGTTCCAGTCGCTGGGCGCGTCCGCGCAGAGCGAGCTCGGGAAGGCGCAGTCGTCGTCGGACAAGATGGGGTCGACGTTCATCAAGGCCGGGGCGGGCATGGTGCTCGCCGGCGGTGGGATCATCGCCGTGCTCGGTCAGATGACCGGCCAGTTCGAGTCGCATCAGCAGGCTGAGATGCGGCTCCAGAACACGATGTCGAACACCCCGAAGTTGGCTGGGGCGAACATCCAGGCGTTCCTGGATCAGGCCCACGCGTTGCAGCAGACGACCGAGGCGTCCGATGTGCAGATCGAGACCGGGCAGGCGCTCCTCGGCCAGTTCAACCTGACGCAGGACCAGGTCCTCAAGCTCACCCCGTTGGTCGTCGACCTGTCCCAGAAGATGGGGGTCGGCCTCGACGCCGCCGCGAAAGCGGTCGGGAAGTCTGTTGACGGGTCGTCGACCGCTTTGAAGCGGTATGGGATCATCATCGACCCGGCGAAGGAGAAGACCGACGCGTTCGGGGCGACCGTCGATGGGTTGCGGTCCACGGTCGGCGGGTTCGCTGAGCAGCAGGGGGCCACGTTCCAGGGGCGGCTCATCGAGATCAAGAACCAGCTCGGTGACATCGAGGCCGGCGTGGGGAAGGGCGCTGCGCAGGCCTTCGAGGACATGCTCAAGCCGGTCCAGGGCGTCTCGGACGCGTTCGGTCATCTCGATGGTGGCACGCAGTCGCTGATCGGGGAGATCGCAGCGTTCGGTGGGGTGGCACTGATCGTGACCGGGGCTACGTCGGTGATCATCGGGTCAGTGATCAAGATGGCGTCGAACTTCACGACGGCCGGGTCTGCGGTGGTGAAGTTCTTCACGGAGATGGATGCCTACGAGGCGGAGCAGATCATCGCGACAGCGGCCTTCACCGCCGCGATCGGTGGGATCGTCTATGCGATCCATTCGTGGGACGACGCCACCAGCAAGCTGGTGGGGACCTCACAGAAGAAGATCGACTTCGGGAACTTCCAGCAGGCCACCGTCGGCATCAATGCCATGGGCCATCAGGTCGATGATCTCGGCAACAAGTGGAACAAGATGTCGGACGTGGAGAAGCTGGCCCACCCGGAGGTGTGGAAGGAGTACTCGGACCTGTCGGCCCAGTACGACGAGAACCTCAAGCACATCGCCGCTGAGCGGTCATCGATCGAGGACATCGGGAAGGCGTTGGGGATCTCGGGGTCGGCGGCGCAGGGGCTGGTCCAGGCGCTCCATGTCGATCCGACGCAGATCCCGTGGGCGAAGTTGGAGCCGATCCTGATCGGTGTGCACGATGGGTCGATCACCGCGGCGCAAGGGCAGCGGGACCTGGCCGGTGCGATGGGAGGCACCGCGAAGGCGACGCAGGACGAGATCTCGGCGGCGACCGCGTACAACAACATGATGAAGGCGTCAGTGGATCCGGTGTTCGCCGTGGTGAACGCTCAGCAGACGCTTGCTCAGGCCCAGGCGACGCTGGCAGACGATCAGAAGTCGGGGACGGCGTCGGCGGCGCAGATCTCTCAGGATCAGTGGGCGGTCGCCCAGGCCGCTGAGGGTGCGTCGGGAGCGATAGCGACGTTGTCGGACGGGGTGAAGGATGGCTCCATCAAGATGTCCGATGCCACCACCGCTATCCAGGGGTGGGCGGCTCAGGGGCTGATCACCGCGGCCCAGGCGCAGGACCTCACCAACAAGCTGAACTTCGTGGCCGGCGCGGCAGACAACCTCAACGGGAAGCGGGCCGTGATCACCGTTGACGGGAACACGGAGCCGGCGATCGATGCGCTCAACTCGCTGATCACGTTCTATGACTCGGCGACGGTGGATCTGTCGATCAGTGCGCATGTGGCCGGCTCGTCGATCAACCGGCACGCGGTCGGCGGTCAGCTCAATGAGGGCTGGAACATGGTCGGGGAGGCGGGCGCCGAGTTGGTGCACAAGCAGGGGTCGCAGGTGCAGGTCCTGACCGCCGCGCAGACCTCGGCCTCTCGACCTTCGGCGGCAGCGAGTGCCGCTCCTGTGGTGAACCTGAACTTCACTTTCGCTCCTGGGATCACGACCTCTGATCAGGCCGCTGTCCAAGGGTTCGTGCGGACCGTGGTGATCCCTGAGTTGTCGCGGGCTGTGTCGTCGGGGATCAAGCGGTGACTCTGACGATTGGTCGCATCGGGTTGGACGGGTCGCTCGGTGAGCCATCTTCGCTGACGTATGTGGGCGATCAGGTGACGCTCGCTGGGACTGCGAAGGGGTTGTCGTCGTCGCAGTGGCAGGCGTTGCGCGACCAGTTCCGGGGGCTCATCAACCCGGACGGTGTTGTTGTGCCGATCACGTCGGTGAACGATTCGTCGATCAACGGGTTCTACTCGGTTGATTCGGTGTCGCCTCCGCCGATGGACCCGAATGGTCAGTATGGCGGTTGGTTCAACTGGCAGGTTCAGGCGACCCGGATCCCGGACTCGCAGATGCCGGGTGTCGAGCTCGACTTGTGGGGCGGGTTCCTGACTGGGAACGGGATTGGCGCGGCGAAGACCGACGCGATCCCGTGGGTCGCCTTCTCGGACAAGGCGCTGGACCTCGCGCTCGACTCGACCATCTGGACAAGCCAGGGCAGTAAGACCCTTGGGGACGGCTCCAATCTGTCGACCTTCACAACCTCAGTCGACGGGTTCCAGCACGCCCGGGTCCCGTTCGCGGTGCGCCCCGAAAGCTGGTACCTCGGAAGCTGCCAGATGGAGTGGTCCTACGACGGTGGCGCAACCTGGACGCCGCTGACCAGCCGCCAACTGCCGAACACCTACCAGGGAGGCGCCCACCCCGCGGCGATGTGGCGAATGACAAACCAGAACATCCGGGTCACCCAGCATGGCGGTGCCGGGAACCCTCAGATCGACCTTCAGTTCTTCGTGGGGTCCTGGAGCGCGCACACCAAGACCATCAACCTGCTTCACTCCAACCCGGCCACCGGCACGCTGTTCGACGTCATCACCAGTCTGTCGGTGACCCGTTACACGCCCGAGATCCTGGCGTTGCGGCTCGGGGTCGCGTCGCAGACGGGAAGCCCCAACTTCACGCAGCACGCCTACTCGATCGACCTGGTCCTACGCCGCGGGGCGGCGTTCCTTGAGGTCGGGTTTCAGCAGGTCATCCCAAACCTGTCCGACACGATCGGCCTCTCGCTGGCCACCACGGAGACCTCGACCACGATCTCGGCCCTGCCGGCCGGAGTGCATTCGGGTGTCACGGCCAGCAGCTTCGATTCCGACGGCAACTACTACATCATCGCCTCATCGGACTCGGTGAGCACCGATACGACGCATTGCGGGATCTCCAAGGCGCTGGCTGGCGGGGCGACCTTGGAGCACGTCCAGATGCTTGTGGGCTACACCACCCCAGCGTCGACCGCTGCGCCTCTCGGAGCGATGCTCGGCGACTTCCACGCCGAGACGCGCTTCGTCGGACGGCTCTGATGCCCGCGACCAAACGGCTCATGGACACCGGCGACTTCACCGTCCAACTCGCCGAGAACACCGTCGGCGACCTCATCGACACCTACGCCATGCGCACCGCCGGCTTCGGCACCGTCATCATCACCCCCGTCTGGATCGACCCGACCAACCAGACCGTCGCGGACCTCCTCGCCGCCTCCTGCTTCACCGGCCTCTACGTCCAAGAGGACGGCAACGCCGACC
>Ga0265338_10005480_pt1 | contig 16549 bp, 13 predicted proteins | sample 42126metaG_FD_193579 | JGI IMG/M metagenome (GOLD analysis project Ga0265338, IMG submission 193579) | Rhizosphere microbial communities from Carex aquatilis grown in University of Washington, Seatle, WA, United States - 4-21-26 metaG | ecosystem: Host-associated > Plants > Roots > Rhizosphere... | reverse complement strand
CCAGCCCCGAGCTGCTGCGCGGCGACCGGCTCGACGAGCGCAGCGATTTGTATTCACTGGGGGTGCTGCTTTATGAGCTGCTCACCGGCACTCGTCCCTACCACCTCAAGAGCGCAGCCTCCATCGGAGTGATCGATAGAGCCATTGCTCATATCGAGGTGAGAAACCCCAGCACGCAGCGCAGTCACAAAGCAGGGCAGAACCAGACCAGTAGCCAGGACCAGTGGGCGCGGCAACTGCGCGGTGATCTGGACGCCATTGCACTCAAGGCGCTGGCGAAGGATCCGGCCGAGCGCTACACGAGTGCCGCGGCTCTGGCAGAGGAGCTGCAATGCTACCTTGACGGCAGGCCTATCAAGGCGCGGCCGTCCCGTCCTTCCGACCGGCTGCTCAAGTTCGTGCTGCGCAATCAGGCGATGGTGGCGGTAGCCGCCGCAGCCATCGTCATCGTACTCGTCTCCGTGGGCTATGCGCTGTACCGCGAGAGCCGGGCCCAACTAGCAGTGGGGGCGAGTACCGCGGCGGTGCGACCCATCCCGAATCCGGGGCACTCGATCGCCGTGCTGCCATTCCTGGATATGAGCGAGAAGCACGACCAGGAGTACTTCGCCGACGGCATGGCCGAGGAAATCCTGAACCTGCTGGCGCAAATTCCGGAATTGAAAGTCATCGGGCGCACCTCTTCGTTTCAGTTCAAGGGGAAGACAGACGACTTGCGCCAGATCGGTACGGCCCTTGGGGCGGCATACGTCGTAGAAGGCAGCGTGCGCCGATCCGGTGATCACATGCGGGTGACCGCAGAGCTGATAAATACATTCGACGGCACGCACCGCTGGTCCGAGACGTACGACCGCGATATCGGCGATGTCCTGAAGGTACAGGGGGAAGTCGCCACGAACCTGGTACGCGCACTGCAGCTGGAAGTGACCAACCCACCAGCGCTCAGCATGCGCCCGTCTCCACGAAGCAATGAGGCCAACGATATATACCTGCGCGGGCTGCACGCAAAGGAGCAGTTTGACCGACTCGGTGAGGAGGAGGCGGTTGCCGATTTCCGACGCGCGCTGGAACTGGATCCCTATTTCGTCGAGGCGGCCGAGGCGCTGGCGACGACCCTGGCAAACATTGCCTTTTTGGGGTATGTGCCGCCACAAATCGGATGGGAGCAGGCTCGCACAGCAGCCGAGAGGGCCATTGAGCTGAGCTCGAAGTCGGCTCTCGGGCACGCGCTGCTGGGGATCGTTCACGTCCGATATGACTGGGACTGGCCGGCAGCCGCTCGCGAATTCGACGATGCCATGAGGCTTTCGCCGAATCTCCCGATGGTCCTGAACTATGCAGCCAGGAATCGAATGGCTCTGGGCGATTGGAGCGGGGCAGCGCAACTGTTGAGCGCCGCGAATACACTCGATCCGCTCAATCCCGGTTTTGAGTATGGTCGTGGTGTGCTGTATCTGCGCATGGGACGCATTGCAGAGGCGGAACGGACTTTTCGCAGGGTGCTGGATATCAGCCCGACGTTTGAGGAGGGACATTACTGTCTGGGGACGGCGCTACTGCTCGAAGGAAAGGCGGATGCCGCGCTGCCTGAGATGCACATGGAGACACGGAGCGCCTGGCAATTGGCGGGATTGGCGCTGACGTATCATGCGCTGCTAAGGCCCGGGGACGCCGATGCGGCGCTGACAAGACTCGAAGCCGAGTATGCGAACGACTCGGCGATGCGTATTGCCGAAGTCTATGCGTATCGTTCCAGGAAATCCCAGGCGTTCAGGTGGCTCGAGAGAGCCTTTGCGCAAAAGGATGTCCATCTCTGGTCGATCAAAGGCGATCCACTCCTCAAAAACCTGGAAGGCGATTCCCGCTACGGCGCGTTTCTGCGCAAGATGAATTTGCCGGAGTGATGGGACTACTGAGAGTGAGTGCGCATCGATACCAGCTCGCCAATCGCGGAAGCCAGCTGCTCGATCTCAGCCGTCGTGTTGTAATAATGGGGCGATATGCGGACCGCAGAGTCGATTCCTCTAGCATCGAAATCGATGATTCCATATTCGCGCAGTGACGCCGAGGTGTTGATACCGCGCTGCGCGAGCGCGGTGACTGCGTCGGCAGCATGCCATCCTCGAATAGAGGCGGTGACAATTGCGCAACGGCGTTGGCCGCGATCGAGCACATGCACGCCATCAATGGACTCAAGGCGCGCGCGTGCATGCGCAGCAAGGTGCCAGGCTCTTGCCTGGGCAATGTCTATGCCGACCTCCATCGCATAACGTACCGCGGCGCCCTGGCCGAGCACGAGCGCATACGGGAACTCCCAGTCCTCGAATCGACGCGCGGTGCGCTCGAGCTCGATGTGATCTCCCGCGAGCCAACGTGCGCCACGCATGTCAACGAACAGGGGGTAGTCGCCGCGGGCCAGGGCGCGATCAGAGACATACAGGCCGCCGATCCCCCGTGGTCCGCGAAGAAATTTGCGCGCCGTAAAGGAAAGATAGTCGCAGCCGAGCTGCATGACATCCATCGGGATTTGTCCCGCTGCCTGGCAGGCATCGATCAGGTATGGGATCTCGAATTCACGGCAGACCCGACCCACCGACTGCACGTCCTGCACCAGGCCGGAGTTGGTCGGGACCCACGATATGGCAACCAGTCGACAGCGATGTTGCTGCAGCAGGTCGCGCACCGAATCCGGGTCAATGCCACCTTCCGGAAGATCGGCGGCGTGCAGCACTGATACGCCGAGCCGCTTCTTCAAGGCCAGGTACTGAATCTGATTGGACGTGTAATCGCAGCGCGAAGTGACGATGGCATCTCCGGGCTTGAAGTCGATCGTGCTCAAAGCCTGGATAAAGCCCGCGGTGGCGTTCGCGACGATGGCGACATTGCGCGGAGCCGCATTCAGAAGTGTGGCGATGTCCTCATAGCAGCGTTCGATTTGTGCCATGCACGCATCGGCGGCCTCGTAGCCGCCGATCTTTGTCTCGAGTTCGAGATGGGCAACGATCGACCGGAGCACGGACGCCGGCATTAGCGCAGCCCCGGCATTGTTGAGGTGTATGCGCGAGTTGCAGGCCGGGGTATCGGCGCGCCACTGTTTCAGTCGTCCATCCATGACTGATTCCAGTTGACGCGCGCTGGGCTCCGGGTTCACGAAAATGTCCCTCCGATCAAGGTGTTGGAAGCCATCAGTCTAGCATCGAGCGATGTCGAAGGCAGATGTGCGGCAATCGGAATGTCCCCTAAACGCATCCGCAGGCGAGGTAACCTTCGCCGCGCGGCCGACGAAATAATCCCCAATGACTACGTTCGGCGCTGAGCTCCGTGCAACCTCAGTCGGCTATGCTGCTGAAGGCTTCGATACGATCCAGCACTTGGCGCAGCCTGGAGCGAGCCTGGTCGTGACCATAAAGAATACGGGGCAAAATTCGTTCCGACGACGCCATCGTCGAGGCATCCGGCGCGGCCTGGGAATCGTACTTGGAACAACGATTGCGATTCCGGCGATGACGGTTGGCAGTCCGCACGCAAGCCATGTCGAACTATTCACTGTCGGGAGGACCGCGGTCTCGGTGGAGTTTCCGGAGACGCAGTTCGTGACCGGAGCGGACTCCTTGCTGGTCTGGATCAGGCGATCGATGAATATTGTTTCAGCGTATTACGGGCGCTTTCCGTCCCGCACGCTGAGAATCAAGCTGGTCGCGGATGATGGTGGTGGCGTGCATACCGGCACGACCTGGGGCAAGGAAGGTGGATTGATTCGCCTGAAGGTCGGACAGGATGTTACGGATACCCAGATGCTGAACGATTGGGTGCTAGTGCATGAGATGACCCATCTCGCGCTGCCGGATGTGGGCGAGGCGCATGCCTGGTTATCGGAGGGGCTCGCGGTGTATATCGAGGGTATATAGCGGGTGCAGGCTGGTAATCGATCCGAAGAGGACGTGTTCGCCGAGGAGCTGCGCTCGATGCCGCGAGGACTACCGGAAGCAGGTGATCAGGGTCTCGATCACACGCATACCTGGGGCCGGACCTATTGGGGCGGTGCCATGTTCTGCCTGCTGGCCGACGTGGCCATCCACCGTCAGACGGATAATCGCTTCGGCCTGCAGGATGCGATGCGTGCGGTGCTCAAGGGCAGTGGCGGTCTGTCATCAGACTGGTCCATCGAACGCACATTTCAAACCGCTGATCTGGCTACCGGCACGCACGTACTCGAACAGCTCTACGCCCAAATGAGGGACCAACCGGTAACACCCGATCTGGCCGGATTGTGGGCTCAGTTGGGGATCCATGGCGATGGGAGTACCGTCAGCTTAAGCGACGATGCACCATTGGCGGATGTGCGACGGGCCATCATGCGTCCTCGCGAGCACAAAGATTTATAGGGGGTTCTCTGTCCACTGCTTCGATGCCTTCAGGGCGTCTTGACCGGTTCTGATTGTTAAACACGATAAGGAGCTATTCATATGTCAAAGTCCAAAGTTGCAACCCTGTCCGTATCGGGTGCCGCGATTGCAGCGGCTGCCGCCATGTTCTTCAGCGTGGCGCCAATAGGCTCGGCCTCTGCTGCTGACGAGGCCAAGATCCATTGCACGGGTGTCAATGCCTGCAAGGGTCAATCGGCCTGTAAGTCCGCCACCAATTCCTGTAAAGGTCAGAATTCCTGCAAGGGCAAGGGATTCAAGGAAATGACCCAGAAGGAATGCGACGCAGCGAAGGCAGCCCAAAAGAGCTGATGAGCCGCTAGTACTGGATCGCCGCACGCGAGATCACCCCTTGCTCTCGTGCGGCGATCGTTTCTGGAGTGCTGAGATGCCTGAAAACCTCGGGTTCGGCCTAGGGCTGCGTCCTGATCACTACGAAGCGATTCTCGCGGACAGGCCGCGGATCGATTTCTTCGAAGCGCTGACCGAGAACTATCTGGTAGCGGGCGGCAAGCCGCTGCATTTTCTTGATCGGATTCGTGCCGAGTATCCGCTGGTGCTGCACGGCGTGTCGCTTTCGATTGGCTCAACTGAGCCGCTCAATACGAGTTACCTGACGGCGTTAAAGGGCCTGATCCGTCGGGTCGAGCCCCGATGGGTCTCCGATCACCTGTGCTGGACTGGCGTGAACGGTATGAACCTGCACGACTTGATGCCGATGCCCTTCACGGAAATTGCATTGGAACACCTGGTTGAACGTGTGCGAGAGGTCCAGGATCGAATTGGGCAGCGAATCCTGCTGGAGAATGTATCCAGCTACGTCGCCTATCGCACATCAGAGATGACCGAGTGGGAATTCCTCGCGCAGCTGGCTGAGCGCGCTGACTGCCTGCTGCTGCTGGACGTCAACAACGTCTATGTCAACAGCGTCAACCATCATTTCGATCCGGACGAATTCATCCGTGGCATACCGCCTTACCGCGTGGCGCAGATTCACCTTGCGGGACATGAACGCCAGGATAAGTACATTATCGATACGCATGATGCACCGGTTGCCGAACCGGTATGGGCGCTGTTCAAGCGCACCCGCGCGCGCATCGGCGCCGTGGCCACCATGATCGAGCGGGACGCAAACATTCCGCCGATTGAGGAACTGCTGGCGGAGCTGGATATGGCGCGTGATCTCTCCGGCATGTCGGCGGCCGCCTGATGCAATTGCAGGACCTGCAGAGCCTGTTTCAGCGGCGCGTCCTCGAAGGACGTTCTGGAATAGAAGCGGAACTGACGGACTCCGGGGGCGAGGACTTCTCCGCCCGCTTAAGCACCTACACGGAGGGGTATCGCAGCCGCCTGCTGGAAGCTCTCGAGACGACCTATCCAGGGGTGAAGGCCGCACTGGGCGAAGCCGAATTCGAGCGGACAGTGCGCCAATTCGTCGAGGCCGTCCGCTCGAGGCATTATTCGATCCGGTATTACGGCGAACCTCTGGGCGACTTTATTCGCGCCACGCGCACCGAGACTGGGGCAGAAGCGCTGCAGGAACTTGCGCGCTGGGAGTGGCTGGTGGCAGAAGTGTTTGATGCACCCGATGACACACCGATAGGCTCTGAGCGGCTTACAGCCATCGCTCCGGAATCCTGGCCATTGGTCACCTTTGTCCTTCGCGCTTCCGTCCGGTCAGTTGCGATCAGCAGCAATGCCGTGCAGTGGTGGCGCTGGGCCCGCGAGGGTGGCGTCAAACCCTCCGCCTTCGAGGGCGCGCCGGTGACAAGCTGGCGCTTATGGCGACAGGGAGTCCGAACGATGTTTCGTTCAATGGACGCCGCCGAATCCGCTGCGCTGGCCGTTGCGAGCACGGCCGGCGCGTTTGGCGAGATGTGCGAAGTGATAGCGCTGAATGTCGGGCCGGCAGAGGCGCCGCTGCGGGCGGCATCAATTTTAAACGGCTGGTTTACGGATGAAATTATCTCCGACTTGGCGGTCGGTCCTGACGAAACGCAATGACGGGTCGATTGCACTGTCTAATCTGGGAACTGAGGGAGAAAGGCAATGGAGCGGGTAGTGGATTGCTTGATCGGATGGCCAGAGCGCGTTGCGCGCCCCTTGAGCTGGCTGGCGCCCTTATTTGCCCGCCTTGTCGTCGGCTGGGTCTTTCTGTGGAGCGGCTGGGGCAAGTTGAACAATCTGCCGCAGGTGACCGAGAATTTCGTTGGCTGGAATATTCCCTTCCCGCACCTGCTGTCGCCGTTTGTTTCAGGTGTTGAATTCTTTGGCGGCCTGTTTCTGCTGCTGGGATTTCTGACACGGATTTCCGCCGGCGCGCTGGGCGTCACGATGATCGTTGCTATCAAGTCCGCCAAATGGGCGGATGTCGATTCACTCGAGACACTGTTAGGCTTCGACGAAACCGAGTACCTGGCGCTGTTTCTGTGGCTGGCGATTGCCGGTGCCGGACCCATCTCAATCGACCGCCTGCTCAAGCGTGGCACCTGAGCCACCGGAGTCCGACCATGCCGAAACACAAGCTCTGCATAGTTCTTTCATGGCTCGGGGCCCTTATTACAGTATCGACCGTTGTACAAGCCGTCGATGCGGTGCCTGCCGCCACGGTGAAGGCGCTGGTAGCCGAGCCGCTGGTTACGCCAGTGGTCGGCTCTGCCCAGGGCGATGTCACCGTGGTCGAGTACTTCGACTACAACTGTCCCGTCTGTCGGCACCTGGAACCACAATTGCGTACGGTTGTTCTGGGAGATCGGCAGGTGCGCCTGATTCGCAAGGACTGGCCAGTCTTTGGCGATGCTTCGGTTTATGCGGCATATTGTGTATTCGCCGCCGCTCGCGCTGGCAAGTACGCTGCTGCGCACGATGCGCTCATCGGAACGGCCAAGGACCTGGACTCGAAGGAAGATGTGCGGCAGGTGCTGCGGGCCGCGGGCTTCGACCTCCACCGGATTGACGCTGACATCGCACTCCATGAATCGGAATACGCCGCCATCCTGGCGAGAAACAGACGCGAGGCGGCGGAACTCGGGTTACGCGGCACCCCGGGATTGATCATCGGCAATCAGCTCGCGCCGGGCGGCATGGACGCGGCGCAGCTCAAGGGCCTGGTCCAGCGCGCGCGACAGGGATCTTAGCGAGGGCGCAGACCAGGATTCTCCAGTATCAGGGCGCGTACTGGGTGAAGAGATAGTCGCGGGCTTTTGCAGGCACGTGGCAAGGAAAGCAGGTACTGAGCAGCGCCTTGTCGTCGGGTTTGCCATCTTTGAATTGAGCAAACCCCCAGCCGCCGGTCGCGGCGTACTTTGCTGAATCCTTGACCATAAACTGGACGTTGATTGGAGGCCCAGCCACGAAAGATTGGTCCTGGCCAAACACCTTGTTGTTTTCCTCGGACGAGGTGTAGCTCCAAGCCAGGCGGGCGATAACGGCGCCATCCGGGAACGGGAGCTTCCCCTCCCGATAGGATTTGAGTGCTACATCGTTGCCCAGAATGGCGCGAAGGTCATTGTTTTTCCCTGCTTCGTGAGCCACAGAGATTAGCTTCCAGTCACGATATCCTGGAGGTAGTTTGACTCCCAATTCCGAGGCAGCCCTTTCATTGGCTTGCCCAGATGCGGCCGTGTAGACAACCTCACCGCCCAGCGCTACAAACGCGCCCAAAAAGCAGGCAATCCTCCTCATACGGCATCCTCCTTCCAATATGAGCAGATGCGCTTTGTGCGAATAGTGGTCAAAGCATGCGTCATTCTAATGCGGAAATAAATGGCACTTTGGTATCTGCTCCGGGTCGCGATGCTGGGATAGGGGTTTCCCGCACACAGACAAAGTGAGTGTCACGGTATAAGCTGAGCCTTCAGAGTCAAATGCAGGGATATTTATGAGCGAGCACTACCACGCCATTGTCTGGATCGACCATCGCGAGGCGAAAATCTTCCATTTCAACGCCACCGATGTGGATCGAGCTGTCCTGCATTCGCACGCTACCGGCCAGCACCTGCATCACAAGGCCAACACTACGGGCAGCGGCCATCTTGGCGTAGATAAGGAGTTCTTTCACCGCGTTGTCGAAGCGCTTACGCACACCGGGGCGCTTCTGATCACCGGTCCTGCCAATGCCAAGACGGAGCTGAAGAACTACATCGATCAGCAGCGTCCCGAACTGGCGAAGCGGATTTCCGGGGTCGAGACTCTGGATCATCCGACCGATGGCTCGCTGCTGGCTTTTGCCCGCAAGTACTTCAAGGCGGATGACCGGATGCACTCTCAGACGCAGAGGACTCTCTGAGGAGATTGCACCCCGAAGAGTTACGGCTTTGGAGGGTCAGCCAGGTCAGCACGCGTACAGGTCGCCGTGGCTCTCCCGCGGATGCGAGCCGTCAGTCTGGCAGCGATTCGGCTGGCTGATGAATGGGTCGCTTGCAGCTCGATCGCCGCTGCACCAGAATCAGGCTCGAACGCAACACACCGCGTCGGTAGACAACCAGGGATGATCCTGCAAGATCACTCCCGGAAAATAGGGAGCCCCGTGAACGTATCCACTTGCCTGTTCAGCGTTGGAATTGCGCTTTTCGCGGGCGCCTCGATGGCGGAGTCAGATACAACCATATTGGCGCATGGGCACATCTATACCGGTAATCCAAAGGAGCCCTGGGCGCAGGCGATTGCGTTCCAGGAGGAACAGATTGTAGCCATCGGCTCCGACAGCCGGGTGCTGCGTCGCTGGAAAGGCGGCGCACATGTGGAAGATCTCAAGGGGCGCACCGTCATTCCCGGCATCGTTGATTCACATGTACACATGCTGTACGGGGGGTACGCTCTGCACGGCCTGAATCTTTCCGAGCCGGATGCCAGCATCACCCCGGAAAAAGCCGACGTGGTGGCGGCCCGACTCAAAGAATATGCATCGGCTCATCCTGCGGACCCCGTTTTGTTCGCACGGGCGGATTTCGGCACCGCTCCACCGAATGCGCCCGCGGCAAGCGTTCTAGATGAGGCGGTAGTTGACCGTCCCGTGGTCGTTCACAACACATCGGAACACGCGCTCTGGGTCAACAGCGCGGCTCTGAAAATGGCCGGCCTGAACGACTATCCGGTTGCCAATGCTGTCGAAGAGCGGGGCATTGTCCGTGATGCCAGCGGTCACCCTACCGGCCTGATATTGGAGGCCGGGATGGAAACGATTGAACGGATGGTGGCCACCAAGGTGCCTGATGAGGCCAAGCTCGCCATGCTTCGCGAGGCCGGTCACTACCTCAACAGCTTCGGCATCACGAGCATCGTCAATGCGACCGGCAATCTCTCAGAGATCCGTTTGTTTGCCACATCGCACGAACGCGGAGAGCTGACGGTGCGCACGCGCACCGCCTTTGGCGCCGTGGCGGTGCCTCACCAGCTTACGGAGCAGTTTCTTGCCGATCTCGAAGCGGCAAGGCGGGACTATCACGACGACTGGGTGTCGGCGAATCTCGTGAAGTTTTTCTCCGATGGCAGTACCGGACTGATCCCGCCACTCGTCTACGAGCCGCACGACTATGAAAAGCTGGTCATGGAGCTTGACCGCCGTGGCTTTCAGATCATGACGCATGCCATCCGCAGCGACTCGGTCCATATGGTCCTCGACACGTATGAACGCCTCCTCAAAAGCCACGAACCGCGGGATCGTCGATTGCGAATCGAGCATCTGGACGTAATCGAGGCGTCTGACATCAAGCGGTTTGGCGAACTGGGAATCATCGCCGATATGCAGCCTACGTTCTGCTGCGCCGACGAGGGTTACAACTACGACCTGGTCCATCCTGTTGTTACTGACCCGTGGGCAAGTGTGGCCGCCAGCGGCGCGCCTCTGGCCTTCAGCAGCGATTGGCCATGTACCTGGCCGCCGGATCCCTTCGTAGCAATGCAGCAGGCAGTCACACGGCAGGTTTGGGAGTCGAAGGATACAAATGGGGTTCTCGGTGCGCCGCTGGATGGTGCTGCGCAGGGAGGCGCGAGGTTGACGGGCGCCGTCTACACGGCGCAGGAGCGCGTGACAGTCGAACAGGCGCTGGCCGCCTATACGCGTGGCGGTGCGTTTGCAGCATTCATGGATGATCGGGTCGGAACGCTGGAAGTGGGGAAGAAGGCAGACCTCGCCATCCTTTCGCAGGATCCGTTCAAGTCCTTACCGGAGAAGTTGTCGACAACGCAGGTACTGGAGACCTGGGCCGGCGGCAAGATGGTCTACAAACGAGCGATGTAGCAAGCGGCCAACCGCGCAGTTCTCATTGCGCGCTCTTGAAGCGGGCCCAAGTGCGATTCAGCAGGCGCGCAAAGGCCAGAGAGTGGGCGCGCTGCGGCAGTAGCCGGGACCATACCGGCGGCGGCGGATAGGCATCAGCATCATTCCTCAACGACTCCCGAAGCAGGGGTAGTGCGGCTGCGACGGGCGTCGCAAAGTTGACCGAGTTTGAGTGGCGCGCCGCGATTTCCGGCCGCAACAGGAAATCCAACAGATGTGCGTTGTGCACGTGCGGTGCGTCGATGGGAATCGCGAGAACATCAAAAATCTTGATCGTGCCCTCGTTGGGTATCGAATAGCGCAGCAGATGAGATTCGCCCGCTTGTCTGGCGCGCTCCCGGACGCTGGTGACATCACCCGCCCAAGCCACGGCCAGACACACCTCTCCATTTGCTAGCCATCGCACCCGGTGAGGACAAGCGACAGACAAAGAACCAAGAGGAGGGCCGGAAACATTGTCCGGCCGTGCGCGCCTTAGAATCGATAGGTTGCGGTAGCACCAACCGTCCTCGGTCGTACGCCTCGACCAAAATAGAGCAGATCGGTCGGTCCGGCGATGTCGCGCGATTCGAACAGCAGTGGGTGCGCGTTGCCCAGATTGTCGCCATACACGGAAAGATCGATACCGCCGAATCGCAACCCGGCGCGAGCGTTCAGATTGCTGATGACGGGCAGACCCGGCAATGTCGGATCGAACAGCGCATTTCTCTGATCCTGTCCCTGCAGGAGTGAGCGTTGGGCGCTCTGATATTGGTAATCCAGCCGAAAGTACGGCACCCGTTCCTGCCATGCAGGAAAGTGATACTCCGCAGATGCGGTCAATGACCAAGGTGCTCCCAGAAGGGCATCGCCGTTGGTGGCAATCGGAGCGGCCGGTCCGACAGTACCGCCCACGCACTGAGTTCCCTGTAGTACCAGCGTCCCTGCGCATGATGTCTTGGTCAGGCGGGCATCGGTATACGCGGCGGTGAAATCGAGGGTCAGGTTCTGGACAGGGCGGTAGAGCAGATCGATATCGCCACCCTCGCTCCTGGCCTTGCCGAGGTTGGCCGTGAATTGCTCTCCGCAGCTCGGCAGGTACACGTTCTGCTGAATGTTCGACCAGTCGATGTAAAACAGGCTGGTATTGATTTGCAGCTGATGGTCAAGCAAGGTGTTCTTCGAACCGAGTTCGAAACTCCATAGGCTGTCTGAGGAGAACTGCGCAGGCACCTGACTGACGCCCAACGCTGTCAGGCTCGGACTGCAGATATCTCCCACGCCCACATTCGGGCCGCCAGGCCGAAAGCCCTTTGATGCGCTGAAGTACACAAGGTTGTCGCGATTGGGCTGCCATGAAAGCACCCCCTTTGGCGTAACAGGCGTCTCAGAGCCGCTGGACGTCTGATTGATGGCGGTGCCCAGGAACGGACCGGTTTCGCCAACCTCACCGGTATAGTCGACTTTCGAAACCCGCAGGCCGCCCGTGACCTTCAAGGCGTCCGTGAGTTTGTAGCTGACTTCGCCGAAAAGTGCGTATTGCTTGTCGGTAACGCGGTCAAGCGGACCGTAAAAAATACGACCACCCGGGCATGCCAGCGACGGAACGGTGGGCACGCAAATCTGCGGGTTCCCAGTAAAATTGGCCGTCTCCTGATTCAAGTTGTTATCGAAGATGCTTTCCGGCACATCTTCCTTCAGATGTGAAAAGAACAAACCGGCGTTCCACACCAAGCGGGCGCTGGCGTCGGGAGAGGCCAGTCGAATTTCCTGATAGAAATTGCGTTGATTATCTTCGAAGGTTGCGAAGCCGCGGTCGCCCGGGTCCGGGAAGGTATTGGCCAGGTCCGCAAAGAGAGTCCAGGTAGCGCGCAGATACTGCGTGTAGTCGGATGTCGCCTTTTGATTGCGGTCGTAAAACGCAGTGTTGGAAAACAGCTGGGCGAAACCGAGGTTCCACTGGATCTTGAGGCTGCTGAGGATGAACGGATCATCGCTCGGATTTCGAAGCGCATTGCCATTCCGGTAGACGCCGTCATTCGGTTGTGACAGGGAGATCCAATACGCCGCCGTATCGTGGATCTGCAGCCGTTGATAGTAGATCGACGGTGTTATCTCCAGGTCGTCGGTCACCTGCCACTTGACTGCGAGGCGCGCGGTGGTTGTTTCCGTCCAATTGGCATTGGCCTCGGTGTAGGCGCCGGTCGCCGTAGGAATGGGATTGAGCACGCCGGTCGGTGTGCCGGCGCCGCCTGGCGGCGTCAGGGTGTAATCAGTGCGATCGACCCAGCCGCCGACTTTCTCAAAGGATACGCTGGCCCGAAATGCGAGCTTGTCCTCAATCAGCGGCATCCCGAATGCGGCGCCGCCGGAATAGCTCGGTCCGCCGCCGTCGGTAGTGGCTCCATCGGCGCGGAAATAGCCGGACGCCGCGTGAAGGTTCGGTTCGGGTGCGATGAATCGCACCACCCCGCCTTCGGCGCCGGCGCCGAATAGCGTCCCCTGGGGTCCGCGCAACACTTCCACGCGTTCAACGTCGAACAGGGCGGGAAACGCGTTGATTGAACCAAAGCCGATGTGACGAGTCTGGATCGGTGTGTCGTCGATGTAGATGCCCGTCGTGGACGTTCCGGCCGTGGAGTCGACGCCGCGGATATTGATATCCGAACCCTCGTCGTTGTAGTTGCCGGCTGAGCTCATGCCATTGCGCTGAAACGCCACTCCGGGCGTCAGGCGCGTCAGATCATCGATGGTATGCAGGCCCTCGGCATCGATCTGCTCCTGACTGATGGCGCTGACGCTGATCGGGACGTCCTCGAGCCGTTCTTCGCGTCTCGTCGCCGTCACCGTGACCTCCTGAAGCATCAGATCCTGCGATGCGCCGCTATCGGCGGATTGCGCCAGTAGTGGCGCGACCGGAGTGAACCCGGCAATTGCGAGCAGGATTCGAGTCGAAAGCGCTACTGCGGTACGCATGAGATCTCCCTTCTGATTTGGCGCAGCTCAGGACGCTGCGGTCATATCGCTATTGAATGCCAGTCTTGAGCCATCCGGTCCTTCCCATTATCAGTGAGTCAGATTCGGACACGACTCCGATTGCACGGCCTCGAGTACGCGATTGGCCAAGGTGGCGTCATAGGCCGCATCCCGCAGGATATCCCAACCTGTAAACGTTGCGATGAGCCGTTCGTGCGGCAACACGATCAGACGTTGGCCACCAAAACCAATCGCGTGCCAGATCGGATCTTTACCATCCTCGGAAACCTGCAGCCACCACTTGAATCCGTACTTGAGACCTTGCCAGCCCGTATCGATCGCCGGCGTCAGAGACTGACGTATCCAATCCGCGCTGACCAGTTGATGCCCTTCCCACATTCCGTCGTGCAGATATAAGTATCCGATCTTTGCAAGATCTGCGCCATCCAGATACAGGCCACCTTCCGTATCAATGAGACCCAAATAGGTGCGTTTCCAGTGATGCCTGATTCCGAGCGGGGCAAACAGGTGGCGCTGGCCGTACACGTCGATATCCCGTCCGGTCTCCTTCTTGAAGATATACGCCAGCAACTCGGTGGCGCCACTACTGTAGTTGAACACCGTGCCCGGATCGTGCGCCATCGGCTTGTCGATGACGTACTTCACCCAGTCGTCGGTCGCTTCCATGAGACTCGAGTCGCTACGTGGATCGTCATAGGGCACATCTTCCGTCCAGTCGAGACCGGTAGTCATGGTCAGAACGTCCCGCAGGGTCATGCGCCGCTTGCGCTCATCGACGTTCTTTACTTTGCCGGCATCAAAATAGCGCATCACCGGCGTGTCCAGCGGCGCTTTGAAATCGCCGCGGGTGATCGCGATACCGATAATCACCGAAGTGACAGTCTTGCTGATGGACTGCATCGTGTGCAGCTGCGAGCCGTGGTAATAGGGGTGCCAGTAGGGATCAAAATAGTTATACGGGCCGCTGAGCCTGGCGTTCAATGGACCTCGCGTGTGCGCTTCCCGCGAATACAGCTTGCCGTAATCGTGATCGTACGTTCGCTCGAACACTTCCTGCCCACAGCGGAATACCTCGAAGCTGTCGACCAGTCCAAATTTGCCGTCTCTTATTTCGCTATCGAGTGCGCCCAGCATTGCGCCGTCCAGTCCCGCGCGAACCGGGGCGCCGTGAGGCCAGCCAGCCGTGGGAAACCTCTCCGGTGCGTCCGCCGCGCGAAGCGGAGAGGTTGCCAAAGCGATTGCGATCGATGCGATAGCGCTCAGCCGTCCAGCGTGTTCACGTGTCGTCATTAGCGACCTACGGCTCCTGCCCGTACACGATCTTGCCGCCGAACATCGTGAAGACGACCGATGCTTTGCGCAGTTCATCCGCCGGGATGGTGAGCACATCGCGATCGATAAGCGCAAGATCCGCTCGCTTGCCGGGTGCGATGGTTCCGATCTCGCTGAGCTGATCCAATACCTCCGCCGAGTGACGCGTATAAGCGAAGAGCATGGCAGCCCGCGGCATGCGTTGAGATGCGTCCAGGACTCCCTGCGGACCTGAACGCGTCTCGGCCTGAAAGATTGCGTCGAAGGGATTGGCGGTGCTGACTGGCCAATCACTGGCGCCGGCGATCTCTCCGCCGGAATCGAGAATTGAACGTGCGGGGTACATCCAGCGATAGATGCCCGGATCGATGTAGGGCTTGACCTGTTCATTAGTACTCGGATCGGCCACTGCCCAAAGCAGTTGCAATGCCGAGATGACGTGCAATCGCGCAAAGCGCGGAATGTCCTCCGGATCGACAAACTGTTCGTGTGTCATGACGAAGGGCAATTTGGTAGATGGATTTGCGGTGCGTGCCGCCTCGAACGCATCGAGCGATTCCTTGACCGCGAGATCGCCGATAGCATGAATGTGCACCGTCAATCCCCGGCGGTAGGCCTCGGCAACCAGGGCATTCATTTTCTGCGCGTCGAAAAAAGGAGTCGCCACCCGGCCGTTGTTCCGGTACGGCTTGGTCAGTGCCGCCGTCTGCGATGGAATTTCGACAACACCGTCTGCGAACACCTTGAGGCCTGGGATGCTGAAATTTTCGATGTCCTTGCTCTGGTCACGCAAGTATTCAACCACCGCGATCTGCTGGTTGCCCAGATCGGGTTGAACTACCGGATATGCCACGACATGCGCGCTCAACTCACCGCGCTGCGCCAGGGCTCTATACGCAGGGATATTCCCGAGCGTGTTCGCGGTGAGCGGGGTTGAACCACCAACAACACCACTCACCGCGGCGTCGAGCCAACCGGTGATACCCATGCCATTCATGTAGTGAATCGCCGCGCGGGCTGCCTCAAGCATGGTGGCCGGTGAGGGGTCCGGCAGGCTTTGATCGAGCTTCGTCTTGCCAGCATCCACGAGAAATCCGTTGGGATTGAACGCAGCGTCGTAGCCGTAGTAATGGCGGTCTGCGGAGGCGATGCCGCGGATAAACTTTGCCGTAATGCCCGCGTGGGTGAGTGCAGGTCGACTGGCCCATGCGGTGTGGCCGTCGGACCCATACAGAACAATTGCCTGCCTGGAGCTGGGGCCGTTGTCGAAGGCCGCTTTGATCTCATCGAGGTGCGACCAGAAACCAATGTCGAGATCGTAAACCACCAGCGTGTCGCCGCGCCGACTCTTGCCAGTCTGCAGCTGGCGCTCGACGTATTCCTTGAGGGCGGGCACCGAGTCTCGGGTATCGGGGAAGCTGGCAGAAATCAGCTCGAGGCCCCCGTCGATCGGATGAGCGTGAGCATCCAGAATGCCGGGCATCAGGAACTTGCCCTTGAGATCCACCCTGCGAGCCGACGATCCGGCCGCTCGCTCGACCTCCGTCAGCGCGCCTAC
>Ga0265338_10005479_pt1 | contig 16553 bp, 15 predicted proteins | sample 42126metaG_FD_193579 | JGI IMG/M metagenome (GOLD analysis project Ga0265338, IMG submission 193579) | Rhizosphere microbial communities from Carex aquatilis grown in University of Washington, Seatle, WA, United States - 4-21-26 metaG | ecosystem: Host-associated > Plants > Roots > Rhizosphere... | reverse complement strand
TGTTAGGTTTTAACGAAACCGAGGGGTTGTTATGAAGATTATCAAAGGCGGGGTCACTTCCCCTAAAGGTTTCTTAGCCAATGGCATGGCCTCGGGGATCAAGCGTTCCGGCAAGCCGGATCTGGGTATCATTGTATCCGACGTCCCGGCTGTCACGGTCGGTGTTTTTACCAAGAATTCGATCAAGGCTGCGCCGCTCATGGTGAGCATGCAGCACATTAAAAAAGGGGTGGGCCGGGCGGTCTTGGTCAATTCCGGCAATGCCAACTGCTATACCGGCCAAACAGGCCTGAAATATGCACAAGGAACGACGGAAGGCGTGGCGAAACTCTTGGGGGTAAGCCCTAAGGATGTTTTAGTGACATCAACAGGGATCATCGGCAAGCCATTGCCGTACAATAAAATCATCCATGCGCTGCCGGTTTTGCTCAAAGGGTTAAGTCCAAAGGGCGCAAATAAATTTGCCCGTGCGATCATGACCACGGACCTGAAGCTCAAAGAGATCGCCCTTCAGATCAAGCTCGGGGAGGCCAAGGTGACAATCGGCGGCTGTGCCAAAGGTTCAGGCATGATCGAGCCCAATATGGCCACCATGCTTGGATTCATTACGACGGATGCGGCCATATCCCACCAGATGTTGAAAGTGGCTTTAAAGCGTGCCACAGAACGTTCCTTTAACAGCATCACTGTGGACGGTTGCATGAGCACCAATGATATGGTGACACTCCAGGCCAATGGCCTGGCAGGCAATAAAAAGATCACCGGCGAAGGACATGATTTTAAGAGATTTTATGACGCGCTGGAATTTGTTTGCATTGATCTAGCCAAGAAGATCGTCTATGACGGGGAGGGGGCGACCAAATTTTTGACCATCCATGTCAAGGGAGCCGCCACGGAGGCGCAGGCCCGCAAGATCGCCAAAGCCATTGCCAACTCCGCTCTTGTCAAGACCGCGGCTTTTGGCAGCAACCCCAACTGGGGAAGGGTCGGGGCCGCTGTCGGTTCCCTGGGCATCCTTAAGATCAATGAGTACAACATGAACATCACCTTTTCGCCATTTGACAAAAAGGAAATTGCCATGACCGTTGAGTTGTCCATAGGCCACGCCGGAGCCACGGTTTACAGCTGTGATTTTTCTTATGAGTACGTGCGGATCAATGGAGAGTACAACTAATGGAGCAGTTTGTTAAAAAAGCTTCAATTTTGATCGAAGCCATCCCTTATATTAATGCTTTTCGACGCAAGATCTTTGTTATTAAATATGGCGGCAGTATCCTGGATGATCCAAAGATCCGTCATCATGTTTTGCAGGACATTGTTTTTTTAAGTTACGTGGGCATCCGCATCATCATCGTGCACGGCGGAGGCCCCCATATTTCCGCGCGTATGAAGGAAAAAGGGCTTAAGAACGAATTTGTCGACGGTATCCGGGTGACGGACAAGGAGACCCTTCAGATTGTGGGTGAGGAGCTGGAAAAGCTCAATGGCCAAATTGTCGATGAGATCAAGTTCCTTAAAGGCGATGTGACAGGCCTGCGGGGCCAGGAAAATATTATTTTTGTTAAAAAGAAAAAAGCTGCCCGGGACTTGGGGTTTGTGGGGACGATCACTTCTGTTAATAAGGAACATTTGGAGGCGCATTTGAGCAAAGGCCAGATCGCCGTTGTTTCACCGATGGGAATGACGACGGATAAAGTGCCTCATAATGTCAATGCAGATGAAGTGGCTGCAGCCATTGCCAATTCCATGAAGGCGGAAAAACTGGTGCTTTTGACCGATGTGCCCGGCGTGATGCGTGATTTGAAAGACATAAGTACCCTGATGTCGACCCTTACCTTGGCGCAGGTGGATGAGTTGATCAAAAGTAGCGTGATCGTTGGAGGCATGATCCCCAAGGTCACTTCCTGTGTGGAAGCCCTGAAGGGCGGTGGAGTGAACAAGACCCACATTGTGGATGCGCGCATGCCGCATGCGCTTCTTTTGGAATTCTTTACAGATCAAGGGGTCGGGACTCAGATCATTAAAAGTTAGAAAGCCATATGAAAGCTGACGCAATTTTTCAGGAATATAACGACCATATCCTTCTTACTTATACCCGCATGCCGGCGATCTTCGTCAAGGGCAAGGGTTCGGTGCTGACGGACATCCATGGCAAAAAATATTTGGATTTCTTCCCCGGTTGGGGCGTGAGCAACGTTGGGCATTGTCATCCCAAGGTCATGGGTGCGGTGCGCGAGCAGATCGGCAAGTTAATTCATATTCCCAATAATTTCTACAACCCTCATCAGGCCAAATTAGCCAAGGAGCTTATCCGTATTGCTTTTGAGGGCAAGATTTTCTTTTGCAATAGCGGTACCGAGGCCATTGAAGCGGCCATTAAATTTGCCAGGGTCCACGGCGGCGGCAAAAGGTTTGAGATCATCACTACCCTCAATGCGTTCCATGGCCGCAGCATGGGGGCCTTGTCGGCAACAGGCCAGGAAAAACACCAAAAAGGCTTTGGTCCCCTGGTGCCTGGTTTTAAATACGTGCCGTTCAATGATACGGCTGCCTTGAAGTCTGCGATCAATGATCAAACAGCAGCCATTATCCTTGAACTCGTTCAGGGCGAGGGAGGGGTCAATATCGCCACCAAGGAATATGTGCAGGCCGTGGCCCGTCTTTGTGATGAAAAGAACATTTTGCTGATCCTCGATGAAGTACAGACAGGGATGGGGCGCACCGGCGAAATATTTGCCTATAAACATTATGGCATTACACCGGATGTGATGTGCCTGGCCAAGGCCCTGGGTGGCGGATTGCCCATTGGGGCGATGATCGTCAAGAACGGATTGGCTGATCTTTTTAAGCCGGGTATGCATGGTTCGACCTTTGCCGGAAGCCCTCTTGTTTGTAAGGCCGCTTTGGGTGTACTCAAGGCCATTTATGCGGATAAGATGATGAAGAATGTCAAACTTCAAGGCCCCTATTTGATGGGGAAGTTAAATGAATTAAAATCTAAATACGACTTCATTAAAGAAGTGCGCGGACTGGGGCTCATGATCGGCATTGAATTAACCATCCCTGGAGAAGTTATTTTTAAGGAATGCTTGAACCGGGGATTGATCATCAATTGCACGCAGGGTAATGTGCTGCGTATTATGCCTGCGTTGAATGTTACCCGCCGGCAGATCAATAAAGCCATTCATCTTTTGGATGGCGCGCTGTCCGCAGTGACGGCGCACTCACAGAAAGCTGTTTTATGAAACGCGACTTTATTAAATTATCGGATTATTCCAGCGCTGAGATCCTTGGCCTTATAGATTCAGCCGATAAATTAAAAAGGCAAAAGGGAAAACGGCGCGCTGATTTGAAAGGCAAATCCGTGGCGCTGGTTTTTCAAAAGCCTTCAAACCGTACACGGGTTTCTTTTGAGGTCGGGGTTTATGAACTCGGGGGCCATTGCCTATATCTGGGCCCCAAGGAGATCGACTTAGGCAAGCGGGAAAGCACGCATGATGTGGCAAAGACTTTGTCCCGCTATGTGCATTGTATCGTGGCGAGGGTCTTTCATCATAAGGATATCTTCGAGATTGCCCAACACGCTGATGTGCCGGTGATCAATGCTTTATGTGACCTGTATCATCCTTGTCAGGCGCTGGCGGATATTCAGACGATCCGCGAGAAGTTCGGCAGCTTCAAGGGCCTGACCTTGAGTTATGTTGGTGATGGGAATAATGTCTTTCATTCATTGATGATGGCCTGCGTCAAGGTGGGCATTAATGTGCGTTTTGCCGGCCCTCGCGGTTATGATCCAGATCCGGGGATCGTGAACGTTGCCAGGGGTTTTGCCAAAAAAAATAAATGCAGTATTGAATTAGGCCGTGACCCCAAGGAAGCTGTTAAGGGCACAGATGTGATTTATGCCGACGTATGGGTCAGCATGGGCCAGGAAACAGAAACAGCCCGGCGAATTAAAGAATTCAAAGGTTACCAGATCAATGGGCAGTTGGTGCAATTGGCCCATAAGGATTATATTTTTATGCATTGCCTGCCAGCACACCGCGGCCTTGAAGTGACGGCTGATATCATCGACGGGAAGCATTCGGTGATCTTTGACCAGGCTGAAAACCGTTTGCATGCGCAAAAGGCAGTTCTTTTAAAATTGTTAGCAAAATAGTGTCTCGCAAATACTGATAACGAAAGGTTCGTATGAAAAAAGTTGTACTTGCATATTCCGGCGGGCTGGATACCAGCTGCCTTATCCGTTGGCTGAAAGACAAAGATTATGAAGTCATTGCTTTTATGGCTGATGTGGGCCAAGGCAGTGATTTTAAGAAAATAGAAAAGCGCGCTTTGGCTACCGGCGCATCCAAGGTCTATATCCTGGATTTAAAAAAAGAATTTGTGCAGCATTATGTTTTCCCGGCCATCAAGGCCAACGCCGTGTATGAAGGCAAGTATTTCCTGGCGACAGCCTTATCGCGTCCTTTGATCGCCAAACATCAGGTGGCTGTGGCTAAAAAAGAGAAAGCAACGGCGATTGCCCATGGCTCAACGGGTAAAGGTAATGACCAGGTACGTTTTGAGGTGACGGCCAAGATCCTGGCGCCCCATTTGGAATGCCTGGCGCCTTTGCGTACGTGGGAATTCAAGACCCGCGAGCAGGAGATCGAATACGCGCATAAGCATAAGATCCCTATAGATGTCACCAAAAAGAGCCCTTATTCAGTGGACATCAATCTTTACGGCCGTTCCATAGAGTGCGGGGTGCTGGAAAACCCCTGGGTTGAGCCGCCGGAAGAAATCTATTTGATGACCAAGGACCCTGTTAAGTGCGCCAACCGCCCCGAATATGTGGAAGTGGAATTTGCCAAAGGCCTCCCGGTCAAAGTCAACAGCAAGGCTTATGGCCCGGTGGAATTGATCAATAAGCTCAATGAGATCGGCGGGCGAAATGGCGTAGGCCGGGTGGACATGGTCGAAAATCGCCTGGTGGGTATTAAATCCCGTGAGATCTATGAGAATCCCGCAGGCACAATTTTAATGACCGCGCATAAAGAGCTTGAGGCCATGGTGCTTGACCGTGAGACCTTGCATTATAAGGAATTGATCGCGCCCCGTTACGCCGAGCTGACGTATTACGGATTGTGGGAAACGCCGTTGAGGCATCAATTGGATGCGCTGATCAACAAGACCCAGGAACGGGTAAGCGGAACCGTGAGGCTTAAATTGTTTAAAGGAAGTTGTGAGGTGGCAGGACGTAAATCCAGGTTTTCCCGTTACAAAGAGGAACTTGCAACATACGGCGACAAGGACATTTTTGATCCCAAGCTCTCCGAAGGCTTTATCCGGATCTGGGGCATGCCGTATTAGAGCGGTAAGTGAGAGGGGCTTGTATGGCTAAATTATGGGGTGCGAGGTTTGACAAGAAGTCTGATCCGCTGGCTGATTTATTTACCTTCAGCATCGGCTATGACCACCGTCTGGCTAAATATGATGTCCTTGGTTCGATCGCCCATGCTCAAATGCTCTCCAAGCAGGGGATCATTCCAAAGACTGATGCGGCCAAGATCATAGCAGGCCTTAAGAAGATCCTTTTAAAGATAGAGACCCGTAAATTCAGGTTTGACTCACAGGCCGAGGACATTCATACGGAGATCCAGAACCAGCTTAAAGCCCTTATTGGCAAGCCTGCGGATAAATTGCATACCGCCCGCTCGCGCAATGACCAGGTGGTTTTGGACATGAAACTTTATGTTAAGGCTGAGATCAGTCAGCTTAATGGGGCCATTGTTTATTTGCAAAAAGCGGTCCTTGATTTTGCCAAGAATAATCAAGAGGTCGTTATCCCGGCGTACACGCATCTGCAGGCAGCCCAGGTGGTCCTGTTGGCGCACCATATGCTGGCCTATGTCGAGATGCTTGAAAGGGACAAGGCCCGTCTTTCGGATTGCGCCAAGCGTGTCGATGTGATGCCTTTAGGTGCCTGTGCCCTATCAGGAACTTCTCTTAAAACCGACCGGGCCTATGTGGCCAAGCTTCTCGGGTTCAGCCGGTTGGCTCAAAACAGCATGGACGTGGTTTCCGACCGGGATTTTATCGTTGAGACGATCAGCGATTGTGCCATGATCGCCAGCCATCTTTCCCGCATCGCCGAGGATTTGATCTTGTGGGCCACCAGGGAATTTGACCTTGTTGATATCGACAGCAGCTATTGCACAGGATCATCCATCATGCCGCACAAGAAAAATCCTGATGTGCTGGAGCTGATCAGGGCAAGCTCGGCAAAGGTTACAGGTGATTTGGCACAGATCCATGTTTTGTTAAAGGGTCTTCCCTTGACGTATAACCGTGATTTACAGCTCGACAAGCCGCCTTTGTTTGACAGCGTGGATACGACGAAATCCATGCTTTTTATGATGGGCAGGATTTTTGCGACCCTGAAGGTCAAAAAGGCCAATGCCGCCAGGCGAATAGAGGATGAAAGTTTTTTTACCGTTGATGCGATGGATTATTTGATCAAAAAAGGTGTTTCTTATCGTGATGCCCATGATATTTTAGGTTGCATGGTGCGTGATAGCCTGGATAAAGGCAGGAAATTGTCTTCCCTGAGCGCTGACGAACTTAAACAGTATTCTCCGGCGTTGGAGGTGGATGTAAAAAAACTTTTCAACGCCCAAATGTCTGTTAAAATTAAATTTTCTTCCGGGTCAACAAATCCGATCCTGGTCCACAAAAGTTTAAGGGAATGGAGTAAGAAGTTACATGCATGATTTTGTATTTAAGTCAGGCGAGCTTTATTGTGAAGGTACCAGGGTATCATCCGTTGCACAGCGTGTGGGCACGCCTTTTTACCTTTACAGTTATAAGACCCTCACCGATCATTTTTTAAAGATCCAGCGGGCTTTTGCCAAGCTTGATCCTCTCATTTGCTTTGCAATGAAATCCAACGGAAATTTAAGCGTGATCAAAAGCCTGGTGGACCTGGGCGCCGGCATTGACATTGTTTCCATCGGCGAATTGGGGAAGGCCCTGCTGGCAGGGGCAGACCCTAAAAAGATCGTTTTTGCTTCCGTCGGTAAGACCGAGGAGGAAATAGCCTTTGCCATTGAGACAGGCATTTTATTGTTCAACGTGGAGTCTGAACCGGAGTTGGCGGAAATTAACCGCATAGCCATGAAGATGGGCAAAAAGGTGCAGGCTGCTTTAAGGATCAATCCTGATGTACCGGCGCCGACCCACGAGTACACCAACACCGGCTCTTTAAAGAAGAAATTCGGCATTGACCTGCGCACCACCCGACAGATTTTCAGGGCCCATAAAAAATACAGCCATGTGAAGATCAACGGCGTGCATATCCATATCGGTTCTCAAATCACTTCGGGAGCGCCTTTTGTAGGAGCCATTAAAAAGGTGGTTGCGTTTATCAAGAAATTGCGCCTTGAGGGCATAAAAATTGAATATTTGGATATCGGCGGAGGATTAGGCATTATTTACAAAGATGAAAATCCGCAAACCGCCCAGGAGTACGCGGACAAAGTCCTGCCTATATTGGAGAAGACAGGCTTGAAGATCATTATGGAGCCCGGGCGTTTTATTGTGGGTAATGCGGGTGTTTTTGTCACCAAGGTCCTTTACGTCAAAGACAATGGTATGAAGAAATTCATCATTGTGGATGGCGGCATGAATGACCTGATCCGCCCCACCCTGTATGATGCGTACCATGAGATCGTGCCGGTGGTCGAAAACAAGACGTCTAAACAGAAATTTGATGTGGTGGGCCCCATCTGTGAAAGCGGGGATTTTTTTGCCCATGACCGTTTAATGCCCACTGTCAAAAGAGGCGATCTGCTCTCTGTGATGAGCGCCGGAGCATACGGTTACGTGATGTCCAGCAATTATAACGTGCGGCCGCGCGTGCCGGAGGTTATGGTCAGGGGCAGTAAATTTAAGATCATCAAGGAGCGCGAAACTTTTAAGGATTTAATGCGCGGGGAGCGTATCGTAAAATGGTGATTCCATTTGTCAAAATGGTAGGTGCGGGCAATGATTTTATCATCATTGAGGCGCGCAAGAATTTTGATTATGCCGCCTTTGCCAGGTCCATTTGCGCGCGTCAGAACGGCATTGGCGCCGACGGCGTTTTGGTGTGGGATAAGTCCGTGAAATCGGATTATAAGATGCGCATCATCAATGCCGATGGCTCAGAAGCCGAGATGTGCGGCAATGGTGCCCGTTGCATGGCTGCTTATATCGTGGCCAATATGAAAGGTGTGGCGCCTTTATTCAGCATGGAGACCCTGGCCGGCGAAATACTGGCCGAGGCCCAGCATGAAGTGGCCCGGGTACGGCTTTCCAATCCTCAGGATTACTGGCCGAATTTGAATATCACCGTGGCCAATCAAAGGCTGGAAGTGCATTATATCGACACCGGCGTGCCGCATATTGTGGTCTTTGTGGACGGCTTACAGGAAGTGGACGTCAATACCCTGGGGGCCGCCATCCGTAATCATCCGCGCTTTGCACCCCGCGGCACCAATGTCAATTTCGTCGAACATACGCGTGATGGCATGATATCGGTACGCACTTATGAACGCGGGGTGGAAGCGGAAACCCTGGCTTGCGGCACCGGCGCGGTTGCATGCGCACTGATCTCTTATTTTCATGCCAACCCTAAAGTCAAAATCCAAAAGGGTGCCTCTATGAAGGTATCGACGGCAAGCAAAGAGATCCTGGAAATCACCTTCGATCTGGATGAAGGTTATAAGATCAATAATGTATGGCTTAAGGGCTCGGCGAAGCTGATCGCCAAAGGAGAATATTATTACCATGGATAGGGAAAGATTTCACGGGGCCATGACGGCTCTGATAACGCCATTTACGTCAAACGGCATCGATGAAGCTGCTTACAGCAAACTCGTTGAGCGGCAAATAGCGCAGGGCATTCATGGCCTGGTCCCTTGCGGCACCACCGGCGAGACCCCGACCATGAGCGAAGATGAGCATTTAAGGGTCATGGACCTTTGCGTGCAAATAACGAACAAAAGGGTCCCGGTTATTGCAGGCACCGGTTCGAACTGCACCCGTGAAGCGGTCAATATGACCAAACATGCGGCCAGGATCGGCGCAGATGCGGCGTTGGTGGTCACGCCTTACTATAATAAGCCAACAGCCAAGGGGATATATCTGCATTATAAGGCCATCAGCGAATGTGCGAAGATCCCTATTATTCTTTATAATATCGCTGGACGTACAGGCAAGAACATAGATCCGGATCTAATGGCCAAACTCGCCGGGATCAAGAACATCATAGGCGTCAAGGAAGCCTCGGGTGATTTGGAACAGATGAAAAAGATCCGTGAACTTTGCCCAAAGGATTTCTTGTTGATTTCAGGCGATGATGCCCTGACCCTTCCGGTTTTAAACCTGGGCGGAGTGGGCATTATCTCGGTGGCCTCCAATATTGTGCCCAAGGACGTCTCAGAATTGGTCAATGCTTTTAAAAAAGGTGATAAGGCCCAGGCCCAGGCCATCCATACGAAACTGATCCCCTTGGTACAAGCGTTGTTTATAGAAACAAACCCTATTCCTGTCAAGACCGCTGCGGCTTTGATGGGCTTGTGTTCCGAGATCATGCGCCTGCCGATGTGCGAGATGGAAGAGGCGAATTTAGCTAAATTAAAGCAGGCGTTGAAAAATTACGGAGTCTTGAAATGATCAAACTCGCTATTTCCGGCTGTCAGGGCAGGATGGGACAGCGCATCACTGAGCTTGCGCTTAATGATAAGGCGTTCAAGATTTCCGTTCTGCTAGAAAGCATGAGCCGATCGGATGTTCCTTCAACATCTTACAATATTCCAGTTAGTTTGGAGGATTCGGCTTTAAAGGGGAGTGATGTTCTTATTGAATTTACAACTCCCGAGGCAACCATCGCGCATTTAATTGCTTGTGAAAAATATGGCATTGGAATGGTCGTTGGGACGACAGGCTTGGACGGGTCACAGATTAAAAAAATACATAATATATCAAAAAAAATCCCTATCGTTTTCTCTTCTAATATGTCCGTTGGCGTTAATTTGGTTTTCGGTCTTATCCGTCAGGCTGGAAGGATCGCTGGAGGGGATTACAAAATCAATATTAAAGAGACACATCACATCCATAAAAAGGATGCTCCTTCAGGCACAGCTAAAACGATGGCAGAGATCGCCCATGATTCTTCGAAGGCGGATGTTGATATAGAATCTATCCGTGAGGGGGAGGTTATAGGCGATCACACCATCACTTTTGAAAGCTCCGTCGATAAGATTTCTATCCATCATCATGCTAAGACACGCGATATTTTTGCACAAGGGGCGTTGGTGGCGGCCAAGTTCCTTTCAAAAAAGAAAAAAGGCCTTTTTAATATGCAGGATGTTTTGGGCCTGAAATAATTTTAATAAAATTACAGGAGTCAAGATCATGTCAACCACCGAAGAATTCAAAATTGAATTTTCCGACCGCTTGAGATCCCTGCCGCCTTATTTATTCGTAGAGATCGACCGGGCCCGTCGGGCAGCCATTGCCGAAGGCCGCGATATCATTAATCTGGGGGTGGGTGATCCTGACCAGCGCACCCATCAGGTGATCATTGATGCGCTTAAGAAAGCCGCGGAAGACGTCAATAATCATCATTATCCCTTTGATGCAGGGGTGCCGCAATTGCGCGTGGAGATCGCCAAATGGTTCAAAAACCGCTTCAGCGTAGAATTGGAGCCCCAGACAGAGATTTATCCTTTGATCGGCTCCAAGGAAGGCATTGCTCATCTGCCGCTCTCGATCATTAATCCCGGTGACAAGGTCATTCTCACCGAACCGGCGTATCCGGCGTACCAGGCTGCGATAACCTTTGCCGGCGGTAAGATCCATTATTTACCGTTAAAGGCAGGCAATGGCTGGCTGCCTCGCATTCAGGATATCGAAGAGTTTAAGAATGTGAAGGCTATCTTTGTTTGTTATCCCAATAATCCAACGGCAGCTACGGCAGATAAAAAGTTTTATCAGGACCTGGTGGCTGTGTGCAAGGCCAAAGGGATCATCATCGTATCCGATCTGGCCTACTCCGAGGTTTACTATGACGGCATTAAACCTCCAAGCATATTAGAGGTGGAAGGCGCCAAAGATATTGCCATCGAATTTCATTCGTTTTCCAAAACGTATTACATGACCGGCTGGCGTTTAGGCTGGGCCTGCGGCAATACCAAGCTGGTCGAAGCCTTAGCCAAAGTGAAGTCCAATTGCGATTCGGGGGTCTTTAATGCCATCCAATACGCGGGTATTGCAGCGTTGAACATGGATACAAGGGACATCGAAGACATGCGTGCGGAGTACCAGACCCGCCGGGACGCCTTGATCAACGGCTTGCGCGCTGTCGGATGGAAAATAGATCCCCCTAAGGCCGCGTTCTATGTCTGGGCCAAGATCCTCCCCAAGTTCAATGATTCGATGAGTTGTGCTAAGGCCTTTTTGGATGAGGCGAATATTGTGGTGACTCCGGGGATCGGCTTTGGTAAAGCAGGGGAAGGCTATGTGCGTATGTCCCTGACCTTGCCTGTTGAACGTATCCACGAAGCTGTTGCCCGACTGGCAAAGATACTTTAATGCATACGGTCTATCTGGCATTAGGTTCCAATTTAGGCGGCCGGTTGCAATATATCCAGAGAGCTGTCGAAGAACTTAAAGCGCACGGCTTAAAAATATTGAAATTTTCCAGCATCATTGAAACCGATCCATGGGATGCCCCGCCTCAAGGCCGATTCTTGAATGCTGTTTTAAAAGCAAGGACAGGCTATTCTCCTGAAGAACTGATAGGGATCACCCAGAACATTGAATACAGGCTGGGAGGGACCAAGAAAACGTTCCGGGGTCCCAGGAATATCGACATTGATATTTTATTGTACGATGATATTAAATTGATCAGCCCAAGGCTCATTATCCCGCATCCCAGGATGCTGGAACGCGGCTTTGTGATGCGGCCTTTAGAGGAGATAGACCCTGTCCTATGCGCGTCATTAAAAGTATAAAAGAACTTCACGTTTGTCTCGATAGGCTACGTCGTAAAGGCAAGAAGATAGGCTTTGTCCCGACGATGGGATATCTTCATGAAGGCCATCTTTCTCTTGTTCGCCGCTCGTGTCAAGAATGCGATACTACGGTGGTAAGCATCTACGTCAATCCCATACAGTTCGGCCCCAAGGAAGATCTAAGACATTACCCTCGGGACATCGCCAGGGACTCGACGATGTTAAAAAAAGAAAATGTTGACATTCTTTTTATTCCGTCGGATAATGACGTTTATCCAAATCGCTATTTGACATACATCGACGTGGAGAAGATTTCAAACGTGCTTTGCGGAACTGACCGGCCTGGGCATTTCAAGGGTGTGGCGACGGTGGTGGCCAAACTCCTGAATATGGTCGGCCCTGATGTAATGTACCTGGGTCAAAAAGACGCTCAGCAGGCGGTAGTGCTTAGGCAAATGGTCAAGGATCTGAATTTTTCGACCATCGTGTGTGTAGTGCCGACGATGCGTGAAAAAGACGGTCTGGCCATGAGTTCCCGTAATATTTATCTTTCGGGTCAGGAGCGTGCTCAGGCTCCTGTTTTGTACAGGTCCTTGCTTGAGGCGGCAATGCTTATCAAGAAAGGCGAGCGTTCGGCCTCCAAGATCATTGGCAAGATCCAGAAAAATATTACACGCCAATCCAACGGAAAAATTCAATACGTCGCATGTGTGGATGCAGATACACTTGAGTCTTTAAAGATACTTAATGGCAGGGTTTTGATTGCGCTGGCGGTTTTCTTTGGTTCGACACGGCTGATTGATAATGTCATTATTCCCCTTAAAAAATCAAGGTAAATCCAAAATCAGAGTGGGTGTTTTGGGTTGCGGGGCCATTGGTTCCCGCATCGCCAAAAGCATCAAGCCGCAATGCGATGAGGCGGCCGTATTGACGGCTCTTTTTGATATCAATCCAGCCAAGTCCGAAGGTCTTCAAAAGCATCTTCCTTATAAAAATATCGTCAGAAAAACTTACACTGAGCTTCTTAACAGCTGCGATCTTGTAGTTGAAGCCGTCAACGCTCCTGACACGCGCCAATTGGTGCGTACGGCCCTGTTGGCCAAGAAGGACGTGTTGGTGATGAGTGTCGGCAAATTCATTGAAGGCGAGTCCATATTTAAGCTGGCCCAAAAGCAGGGAGTCAAGGTGCTGATCCCCTCAGGTGCCATCGCCGGCATCGATGCCATCAAGGCTGCCAGCCAACTGCGTATCGATCGCATTACCCTGACTACCCGCAAACCCACCTACGGTTTTGCCGATAATGCCTATGTTCAGGAAAAACGTATCAATCTTTCGCAGATCAAAAAAGAGACCATCCTATTTGAAGGGAATGTCCGCGAAGCGGTCAAATGTTTTCCCCAAAATATCAACGTGGCGGCCACCATTGCCCTGGCTTCTGGCGCCAAGGAAAAGTTGCGCATACGCATCGCCACTTCACCGGCGTTTAAGGTCAATTCGCATGAAATAGAAGTGCTTGGTGAATTCGGGCGTCTGACGACCAAGACGGAAAACGTCATCTGTCCGGACAATCCCAAGACGAGCTTCCTGGCCGTGCTTTCGGCTGTGCAGACGTTAAAGGAATATTTTCAGGGGGTCAAAATCGGGACCTGAACGTTTAAATCAACCATCAACAAGGAGGACCACACATGGCTTCAAAAAAAGTTGCAAAGGTAGGTGTCAAGAAAGAAAAGGGTTTCCTTTATTTCGTTGACAAGCAAGGCGATGTTTCCTGCGCCAAGATGGCCCGTGGCGATAAAAAGGGCGGATCGGCCAAGAAGGTGGCCAAGGTAGGAGTCAAAAGACAGGAAGGGTATCTTTATTTCATTGATAAGCAGGGCGATATTTCCTGCGCCAAGATGGTCCGTGGCGGAACCAAGAAGAAAAGCAAGAAGAAAGCTCCGAAGCGTAAATAAGAAGTTGTAAAAAAGAGTCATAAAAAAAGGTGACAGGTACATTTTCTTTCGATATTCATAAGGAAATTGTACCTGTCACCTTTTTTATGTAGAATAGACCTCTATGAAATCTGACAGTATCATCATTCGCGGAGCACGCGAACACAACCTTAAGAATTTCGATCTGACCATTCCCCGAAATCAGTTCGTGGTGGTGACGGGTTTAAGCGGTTCGGGCAAATCATCCCTGGCATTTGATACCATTTATGCCGAAGGCCAGCGCCGTTACGTGGAAAGCCTTTCGGCGTATGCCCGTCAGTTTTTGGACCAGCTTCAAAAACCCCTGGTCGAGCATATCGAAGGGCTTTCCCCGACTATTTCCATCGAGCAGAAAACCATCAGTCGCAATCCGCGCTCCACGGTCGCCACCCAGACCGAGATTTACGACTACCTGCGCCTTTTATTTGCCCGAATCGGCACGCCCCATTGTCCTTCCTGCGGCAAGAAAATCGAGCAGCAAAGCAGCCAGCAGATCGTGAATACCCTGATGTCCTTGGGCGAGGAAACAAAGATCAATCTTTTAGCGCCGCTGGTGCGCGGCCGTAAAGGGGAATACCGTAATATCGGAAAACAGATCGCCCGCTCCGGGTTTGCCCGCATGCGCATCAATGGCAAAATGTATGAAACGGGGGATCCCGTCAAGCTCGACAGATACAAGATCCATCATATCGAAGTGGTCGTAGACCGCCTTATCATCCGTCCGGATATCCGCAAAAGATTAACTGAATCCGTGGAAACAGCTTTAAGGACCGGCGAAGAGGGCATGGTCATCACTGATTTTAACGGGCAGAAGCCCGACCAGCTTTTCAGCGAGAAATATGCCTGTATCGACTGTGGAGAGTCATTAGGCGAACTTAACCCCAGGATCTTTTCTTTCAACACTCCTTACGGCGCCTGCCCTGAATGCAATGGCCTGGGCACCAAGATGGAGATCGACCCGGCAGCCTTGGTGACAGACGATGGCAAGCCCTGGGTTACGGCCATTGCTCCATGGAAAAAGGGACAGCGCGGGTACATGATGTATTACCGTGCCGTATTACGCGAAATCGCCCGTATTTACAGGGTTGATCCGCAACGTCCGTTTAGCTCCCTGGATAAAAAATTCAAACACATTATCTTTTACGGTTCTGATGACGAGATTTGGGGAAGGACTTTCGAAGGAGTGGTCAAATACCTGGAGCGGCTGTTCAGGGAAACAGACAGCGAATGGCTCAAGGAAGAAATAGCTTCGTTTATGTCAGAGTCTCCCTGCATGGCTTGCAAGGGGCTGCGTTTAAAGAAAGGCTCTCTGGCGGTTACGGTCGCGGACAAGAATATCGCCCAACTGACGGCTTTTTCCATCAAGGACATTAAACAATTTTTCAGCAGCCTGCAGTTAAGCAAGGATAAAATAACCATCAGTGCAGAGATCCTTAAAGAGATCAACCGGCGGCTGGATTTCTGCATCAATGTGGGCCTTGAGTACTTGACCCTGGACAGGCGATCTTCCACGCTTTCCGGAGGCGAGGCAGAGCGTATCCGTTTGGCCACCCAGGTGGGTTCGGGCCTGGTCGGCGTGATCTATGTCCTGGATGAGCCAAGCATTGGTTTGCACCAAAAGGACAATGACCGGCTCTTAAGCACCTTGCATGCCTTGCGTGATTTTGGAAACACCTTGATTGTCGTCGAGCATGATGAGGAGACCATCCGCCGTGCGGATTATGTCATCGACCTAGGCCCCGGCGCCGGCGAGCATGGAGGAGAGGTGGTCTATGCAGGGGACGTGCAGGGTCTCATCAAATGCCGGCCTTCCCTGACCGGACGGTATTTATCAGGGGATTACCAGATCCAAAAGCCGGCCAAGCGACGGGACATTGTTAATACGCATTTTTTGAAGATCATCGGCGCCTCGCAGCATAATTTAAAAAACGTGGACATCAGCATTCCTTTGGGGGCCTTTGTTTGCGTGACAGGCGTATCCGGATCGGGCAAATCCACCTTGGTTACTGAAGTCCTGCATAACGCGCTGGTGCATAAAATTTACGGCACCAAGGTTTCCATCGGCCGGTATAAAAAGATCGAGGGTATCCAGTATATCGATAAGGTCATTGTCGTGGACCAGTCACCCATCGGCCGCACCCCGCGTTCCAATCCCGCAACCTATACGGGAGTTTTCAGCCCCATCCGCGATCTGTTTGCGCAGCTGCCGGAGTCCAAGATGCGTGGTTATAAGCCCGGACGTTTTAGTTTCAACGTCAAGGCCGGACGATGCGAGGCTTGCGGCGGAGACGGGATCAAGAAGATCGAAATGCATTTTTTGCCGGATGTGTATGTCGAATGCGAAGTCTGTCACGGCAAGCGTTTTACCGAGCAGACCCTGGAAGTGGAATATAAGGGCAAGAACATTGCTGATGTGCTTAATCTTTCCGTGGTCGAGGCCTTGGAGCTTTTTAACAGCATTCCCCGCATTAAAATAGTCCTGCAAACCTTGAATGATGTAGGTTTAGGGTATGTCCGTTTGGGGCAATCGGCGACCACCCTC
>Ga0265338_10005478_pt1 | contig 16555 bp, 14 predicted proteins | sample 42126metaG_FD_193579 | JGI IMG/M metagenome (GOLD analysis project Ga0265338, IMG submission 193579) | Rhizosphere microbial communities from Carex aquatilis grown in University of Washington, Seatle, WA, United States - 4-21-26 metaG | ecosystem: Host-associated > Plants > Roots > Rhizosphere... | reverse complement strand
CTCGAAGTGGAAGTTCACGTCAAATCCGTGAACGGCCGCTTTATCGAAACGCGCTTTCATCTGCCTAAAGAGTACTCGCCCTTCGAAAATGATTTTCGCCGCGTCTTTACGGACGGCAAGTGGCTGCGCGGAACCGTCGATGTTTATATTCACCGCCGGCCGGCCAGCGATGCGCGCCTGCAGACCGTCAACATCCGCAAAGAGAATGCGCGCCACTGGGTAAAGCAGCTCAAGAGTCTCGCCAAAGATTTGCATCTCAAAGACGACTTCTCACTGCGCGATATTCTGCAGATGCCCTATGTGATGGAACATCAAGACCGCTTAAGCCTTCTTCCGGGCGAACTGAAACTCGTCGAGGGACAGCTCAAAAAGGCCGCGCAACAGTGCCAGGTCTTCCGCGCGCGCGAGGGTTCAATGCTCAAAAAAGAGCTCCTGGCCCAACTCAAACACCTCGAAGCCGCGATTGGCGACATGGCCGGCTGGCGCGAAGAGGCGATGAAGAACGCCCAGCAAAGACTGAAGTCGAGATTGGCCGTTCTCGAGGGCGAGAAGCTGGATCCGCCTCGCCTGGCCTTGGAATCCGCCCTGATTATCGACAAAATGGACGTACAAGAAGAAGTCGTGCGCCTGACCGAGCACGTGAAAGCTTGCCGCGACCTCATCATCAAAGGCGATGACAGCGGGCAGGGACAGGGAAAGAAATTGGATTTTTACTGCCAAGAACTCTTACGGGAAGTGAACACCATCGGATCAAAATCCCAGCTGGCGTCGCTCACCTCGGTCGTCGTCTCGGCGAAGTCGGTCATCGAAAAATTCCGCGAACAGGTGCAGAATATCGAATGAGCAAGGTGCGGATCTTACTCTTGATAGGCCCCACCGCCGTCGGCAAATCCAGCCTCCTTGATCGCGCGCTGAAAGATTACCCCCGCCTTGTCGATATCATCACCTACACCACGCGGCCTATGCGCGGAGGCGAGAGCGAAGGCCAGCCGTATCACTTCGTCGCTGACGAAAAATTTAAACAACTCGTTGCCGATAAATTCTTCATCGAATGGGCGGTCGTGCATGGCCGCATGTATGGAACTCCGCGCGACCAGGTTCAAAACGCCTTTAAGCAGGACAAAGGGATTATCATCGACATCGACGTCCAGGGTGCGAAGACCATGTTGAAGGAGTTCCCCGAGGCCGTGACCATCTTTCTAAAGCCACCCTCTATGGATGCATTGCGTCATAGATTTATCAAGCGGGGCGTGACCAATGAGGCCGATCTTGAGCGCCGTTTGGAAAGTGCACGGGTCGAGATGGCCCAGGCGGATCACTTCAAACACGTGTTGATCAACGACGATTTTGACCAGACCTATTCCGAAATCCGGAAAATCATTGAAAACTTGCTGAAAAATCAATAAGGTAACGGATTCGTTCGCATAGCCGAGGAGCTGACTCAATGGCACGTATTACCGTCGAAGATTGTTTGGATAAGGTTCACAACCGTTTTGCTCTGGTTTTGCTCGTGGCAAAACGCACCAAACAGTTGATGAAGGGAGACGAATGTTTGGCTCCCGGCCGTAACAACAAGCACGTGGTGAATGCTCTTCGTGAAGTTGCAGCGGGTGCGGTGTATTTTGATACGACGGATCCGAATGGACTCAGCCCTGATCAACAGGTGCAAAGCGATCTTTCGCGATAAAATCAGACGTTTACCCTCGAGCTCGGGAGCATTTCTTCCGTCATAGATGTAGGGTCCTGCAACGGACCCTAAGGTGATCATGAGCGAGGCCGTTTCAGAACTCAATCCCGCGGAATCCGGACCACAAAGTCTGGACGAACTCCTCGACGTCATCCGCACTTACTTTCCCACCGGCGATCTCGGTCTGATACAAAAAGCCTACGCCTTTTCGGAAAAGGCGCACACCGGCCAAATTAGCCGCAGCGGAGATCCTTACATCATTCATCCGCTCGGCGTGGCCGCGATTCTTGCCGAGCTGCACTTGGATTTGCCGTCGATCGCGACCGCTTTACTTCATGACACTGTCGAAGACACAGCGGTGACACTTGCGGATGTTGAAAAGAATTTCGGTCCCATAGTCGCCCGCCTCGTCGACGGCGTGACTAAAATCTCCTTGATGAAATTCCGCAACACGCACGAGAAGCAGGGCGAGAACATCCGCAAGATGATCGTAGCCATGGGCAAAGACGTGCGCGTCGTGCTCGTAAAACTCGCGGACCGCCTCCATAACATGCGCACGCTCAATCACATGCCTCCCGACAAGCAAGCGCGGATCGCCCAAGAGACGTTGGATATCTATGCGCCTCTGGCCAGCCGTCTGGGGATTAACTCCTTGAAAATCGAACTTGAAGATCTTTCGTTTCGTTACGCTTACCCCGAAGTTTATTATTCGCTGGCGCAAAAGGTGGCGAAGAAGAAACGCGAGCGTGAAAAGTATATCGACGACGTGAAGAAACTTTTGACCACCGAGCTAGAGAAACGCACGCGCATCAAATTTGAAGTGAACGGCCGCCCGAAGCACTTGTGGTCGATATTCCGCAAGATGCAGGCGCGAAGCATTGACTACGAACAAGTCTACGACGTGCTGGCGTTCCGCGTGAACGTGAATTCGATCTCCGAGTGCTATGAAGTTTTGGGGATGGTCCACTCGCTGTGGAAGCCGATTCCCGGCCGCTTCAAAGACTTTATCGCCATGCCGAAAAATAACAATTACCAGTCGCTGCACACGACGGTGATCGGTCCGGGCGCCGAGCGCATCGAGATTCAAATCCGCACGTTCGAAATGCATTTGATCGCTGAAAAGGGGATCGCGGCCCACTGGCAGTACAAAGAGGCGTCGCGCGAAGAGACCGAGGGCGATGTCGACGCTGAGGCGTTAAAGCGCTTCAATGGCCTGCGCGAATTGATTAAAGAGCATCAGCAGACGGCGAATCCAGACGAACTTTTAGAAAATCTGAAAACCGATTTGTTCGACAGCGAAATTTACGTGTTTACGCCAAAAGGGGAGGTCAAAGAATTCCCCGAAGGCGCGACGCCGATTGATTTTGCATTTAGCGTGCACACCGATGTCGGCTCGCGCATCACCGCTGCGCGCGTAAACGGTAAAATGGTTTCGCTCAAGCACAAGTTGAAGAGCGGTGACACCATTGAGGTCATCACCTCGAAGACGCAGGTGCCATCCAAAGATTGGCTCAAAAGTTGCGTTACCACGAAGGCCAAGTCTAAGATTCGCCAATTCGTCAAGGCCGAAGAGCGCAAGCGCGCGCACGATCTCGGCAAAGAGATGCTCGATAAGTACTTCCGCAAAAGCGGCTTGAGTATCCAGCGCGCGGCCGAAAAACCTGAGTTCGAGAAATTCGCCAAAGACCACGGCTGCAGTAATATCGACGATATTTACGTCAAGATCGGTTACGGCGCGATCACGCCTGAAATCGTCCGCGAAGGTTTGAAACTGGAATTGGCTGAAAAACTTCCTAAAGAAGAACCCAGCTATATCAAGAAGGCCTTCCAAGCCGCCATCGGCAAACGTAAGCAATCGGCCTCTCTAATCAAAGTGGACGGCATGAACGATGTGCTCGTTCGCTTCGCCAAGTGCTGCAGCCCCATTCCCGGCGACCCGATTATCGGCTTTATCACCTTGGGCCGCGGAATCGTGATTCACAGAGCGGATTGCGATAAAGCGTTTGAGTTGGATCAAGCGCGCCGGATGGAAGTGGAGTGGAGCGGAACTCAGGCGCCGGAAGCAGGCCGTACGGTCACTGTACGCGTCCTCAGCCATGACACTCCGGGCTTATTGAAGGGAATGAGTGAGGTTTTCGCTACTCACGGTATCAACATCTTGAACGCTCAGGCGCGAACGACTAAAGACTTAAAGGCGATCTGCACGTTCGATGTAAACGTGCGTAACACCCAGCAGTTGAGCGCTGTTATGAGCGATCTGGGTAAACTCAAGGGAGTGATCGGCGTGACCCGCATCACTCACGCTTAAAATGAAAGATGTTTCTTTCGCGCTTTGAATCCCTATCTCCCACGCACCTCGTCCCACAAGCGGATGGCCTCCGCTGGTTGGCCTCGGCTCACGCCCGCAAATCCACAGAAGTCGACGCCGCACGATTTGAGAAGTTGCTGAACCGTTATGGCTGCGGGCCTGACAAAATCAAGCAGCGCGGAACATTCTTGCGCGATTTTACGCATTCGAATTGGGCCGATATGCAAGTTTTCGGAGCGGAGCCTGCGTCGATTGAATATCGCATGCGTTTTTTCAATGAGGCTTTGTTACCGGCAGTCGCTTCGCTGTACTCCGACTCGCCCGATTTCTCGCAGTGGATTCATGTCACCTGCACCGGCTACGTCAGTCCCAGCGTCGTGCAAATTTTGACGTCGACCCGCGGCTGGGGAGAGAAGGTTGAGTGCCTGCATGCGTACCACATGGGCTGTTATGCGGCTCTGCCGGCGCTGCGCATGGCGCGCGGAGGCGGGGAGACCGATATTCTGCATACGGAATTGTGCACGCTGCACTTGAATCCGTCGGATCATGATCCCGAGCAATTGGTGATTCAGAGTTTGTTTGCGGACGGTGTCATTCGTTATCACGTGAGCGATTCCGTGCGGCCTGAAAGTGGCTTCGAGATTTTGGGTTTGCGGGAAAATGTCGCGCAGTCGTCGTTGGACCAAATGACCTGGGGCTTGTCGCAGCGGCAATTTGCGATGACTTTAGCGCGTGAAGTGCCGAAGAGCGTGCAAGGCGCGGTCGGCGGGATTGTGAAGCCGTGGCAAACTCCAGATGCCGTTTACGCGATTCATCCTGGCGGTCCGCGCATTATTGACGCCGTGAAAGAGGCTCTGGGTTTAAGTGAAGAGCAAGTGTTCTTCTCGCGCGAAGTTCTGCGTTTACACGGCAATATGTCCTCGGCAACGCTGCCGCATGTTTGGGAAAAGATGTTGGGCGAAATTCCTAATGGCACGCCGGTGATCAGCATGGCCTTCGGCCCGGGTCTCACGATATCTGCAAGTCATATGCGCAAGGTTCAAAGATGATTGCCGCCATTCCCTTCCTCGTGCAGGGGGTGGTGATGACCGTCGATGAGTTTTACTGTCACCGCCGCCGTGAAATGCGGAGGTGGGAGAGAGTCGGACATCCGCTCGATACGTTGACTTATTTAATATGCTTTTTGTTTTTGCTGTTTGTGGATCCTTCGTCCGTGACTTTGACGGGCTACGCGGCGTTGGCGATTTTCAGTTGTCTGTTTATCACCAAGGACGAGTGGCAACATCGCGAGCTTTGCACGCCGTTTGAGAATTGGCTGCATTCGCTGCTTTTTATTCTCCATCCAGTCGTACTGATCGCCGCGGGCTGGATGTGGTGGTCAAGGGCGGACGATTTGCGAATAGTGGTTGGAGCAATGGCCGTTGCTACGGCGCTTTTCGGCGTCTTTCAGGTCGTGTATTGGAATCTCCTAGCGAAAAACTAAAATAAAGCGGCGGACTCAAACGACATTTTTCAATCATTAGTCTCGATCCTTATGGTCGTGATTCTTGTCATGGTGATCGTCTTTGTCGTGATGCTTAGATTTCTCAGGCAAATGATCGATCAAATATTTCGCGTTGAAATAGAGGAGGGCATACGCCTCCGATGTAATGTGCTTGCCGTTCTGGGCATGAACCTCATTGAGGAAAGAATGGAGGACATGTTTGGCATCGTCGAAATCACCCTTGGCGATCTTCCTCCTGGCCTCGTTCAATTTAGCATCGAGACTCATTGCGATGCCTTTTTCCTTTATCCACCCTAGAGACAGCGATTGATCTTTGAGAGCAATAAGATTGGTAAGAAAATCGTCAGCAACAAATACTTTTGGAGGAGCTTCGGGCCCTACGGTTTTGCCGGTCCATTTAACCTTTTCATCCAAGGTTTTCATGACTTCAGGATCCTCATATTTGGAGGGTAATTGATCATAGTATATTGCGGGCTCTACAATGGCATCGCGAATTCCCGGAAGACCGAGAGAGGTTAACGAAAATCCGCCCAATGTGGAGCCAGGATTTATGAGAAATGGCGAATCCTCCGGGCCCCATCCATAACCCCCACTGTTTTGAAGAGTATATCCGCAGTTCCAATTACTTGGTGCAGTTGATCCAACAGCTACAATTGGCTTTTGCGCGAAAATTTGTGGCCCCGAGGCGCTCGAAAAGCCGGAACAATGCGTAAGGCCAGAATATGCAAGCTCCAATTCCGTCTGCGGATCTCTCGGCAAATTGATGTCGAAGCTAGTGATTTTGCCGTCGTTGGATTTCGGATTGGTCACTTTATATTTGTATGAGTAGAGTTGCGTCGCACTATTCTGTGTTAATGAAAAATCAATTTTAATATTTACAAGAGGGGATGGGCCTTCGTAGGCCCAGGCTGACACACCGAAAGTCAAAACTGTTGTTAAAATGATAAATTGAATTTTCATAGTCAGCACCCTTCGATTTTAGTTGGAGAATTCACAGTGGATCGTTGGTTCCGGCACTATGTGGCCGCCGTGATTCATACATAGTTTTCTTATTTTCGGCTTCGGCACAGGAACAAACCCAGGTTGGCAGTTTTTCACTTTATTTCCGTCCCATCCGAAAACCGCACTGCCCGAGCGTGGATCATTGATGATGTTACTCAGTGCGCACTGTTCGATGTCAAGACTCGTTCCTTTGCGGTGAGAGATGTGTGGAGTTGTCCAGTCGCCACCAATGTCAAATAGACCGCCCCGAGGCAGACTCATATCGTTAAATCCCAGCAAGGCATTAGAAGCATCGTAGAAATCTCCTGCCAACATGATAGCATTGCCGGCGGCCGCGACTGTCATATAATGATTTAATGGATGAGAAGGATTTGCAACCTGATTTGGATTTGAGCCGGTGAGACGAAATGTTACATCGCTGGTCACCTCTATTAGTTGTCCATCTGGAAATTTGACGTTTAGGTTTTTGAACGTTCTTATGCTCGGGTCCTCGACGAGCTCCGCGAATATAGTTTCCATTCCACCGAATTCAGATGCTGAATAAGCGGTCGGAGAAGAACAAAATCCGTTTACATCCGTGACGCAGGTCCAGGATTGAGGTGTTCCGGTCGGGTGAGAGCCCGCAGAGTGTAAATGCCCGCCCGAATTGTCGACTCCTCGCGGGAAAAAATGGATCATCTTGCCGGCAATTTGTGACGGGGGGCCATTGAGTTGAGCCGTGACGACGGTTTGATAGTCGGACGAGCTGGCTTTTGGTAGCTTTGGGAGAACTTCAGACTTGGTTAGTATAAGGTCTATATTTCTCGGAGACAAAACGCCGGGAGAAAATGTCATGGAAGTTGCGACTACGGATTGTCCTTGAAAGTCGATGCTTTCAATTGGCCAGGGACAGTTAATGGTGACGGTTGAACTGGAGCTCGGCATTCTGTCTATATCAGAAAGTCCGGTTATTGTGCAGTAGTCATTGCAGATTGGGATCGCACTAATACACCCAACAATCAGTTCCACCTCGGCAAAGTTTGGGTTCTGAAGACCGGTCATGAGATTTAATGAGACGTTTTTTACTCCAGAAGGAGAGGAAGTAAATAGCACCGCATAAATTGCCTTAACGCCCGTCAGACCTTCACAGTTGAAGACTGGATAGGTAGTACAATCTTCGCCACCCGCATTGATAGCAAGGGGCCCGGGATTCGGAAGCCAATCACTGTAAGGTCCGATATAACGGCCGTTCGCGTAATTGGCAGGATCGGTAAAATCGATCGTCACGCTCTCCTGAGACCAACAGTTCCAAGACATAAAGATGCCTAGAGCAAATGCCAGAAAACGTACCACGAGGCTCCTCCAGAGTTTTGGTGACCGTGTCTTATCGGTAAGCTCAGCCTAGACCTTAGTCTCATAGACAATTTGTATTTATTTATCTTTGTTCCAAAATCGAACGGCGTCATCGTCCTATATAGTGCGCGGATGCTGGGCTGAGGGTCGGTCTGTTGACGGCGGTCTTTCGAGAGTAACACGCCTTAGGAGTGTTCGATTTCTTCGCGCAGGTGCTCCAAAAACGTACGTATATATTTCACTCGTGCCGTAGCCTCTGTCTTCGCAACTTCAGTATTCATCAGGTATGGCAATTTGAAAAGCTTCGTGAAGAAGTGGTCGATTGTAAATGCCTTGTAGTCGAGGCCTCGCCTTTTGGCGAAAGGGTCATCGGCCGAGTAATATGCGGAGCCGAGCCGGCACCCACATGTGATCGCGCGGACGAATGCAGCACCGCGAGCTGTGCGCGCCATTTGAGAATTGGCTGCACTCCCTGCTTTTTATTTTACATCCAGTGGTCTTGATCGCTGCGGGCTGGATGTGGTGGACGCAGGCGGACGATCTGCGTATAGTGGTTGGTGCAATGGCCGCGGCCACTGCGGCTTTCGGCGTTTTTCAGGCGCTGTATTGGAATTTGGTCAGAAGGCGGTAAGCCCACTACAGCTCCTAGCAGTAAGCATGGTACAGCACTTCGCTTGGATTTTGAACGCTCAGAATTGCTAGTTCATCGGCACCGGCAAGGGCGCCCGGCCTTCAGCGAAACCCGCGGCGGCAGTGCCCTTAATTTCACCGGGAACAACCCAATGGTCTGTGCGGATATCACTAAACTTCACCACAAAAGTTCCATCTTCATTCGCTAAGACATCCTCAACCATCACACTACAAACTATGTCGCGGCGAGTGGATATTTTTACAAATAGGCGCTCGCTCCGATATTTTTCAATTTTGGCCTTCGCTTTGGCATTGGTGTGAAACTCCAACAATTCTGAGCCCCGCCACTTATGCCGTAATTTAGGGTCTGGACGCTTTACGATCAAATAAAGTACGACTTGTGTTTCGCTCAAATTCACCTCCGAATAAGCCTACCACGTTTGAGGCGGCAAGGGTGCTCAATTTTGCCATAGGGGAGAGCTATGGCTCATGATACGATTGCTGGCGAATATGAAGTTTTCATCGTTCGGGCGAGCCCTAAAACATCGCAACTATCGATTGTTCTTCAGTGGTCAGAGCATTTCCCTTATCGGGACTTGGTTGACCCGGGTGGCGATGAGCTGGCTCGTTTACCGGCTCACTAAATCCGCGTTCACATTGGGTCTCGTCGGATTCGCTGGGCAGATTCCAACGTTTCTACTGGCGCCGTTAGCGGGCGTCTTGATCGACCGATGGAATCGGCATCGCGTCCTTGTCGTAACTCAGATTCTTTCCATGATTCAGTCTGCATTACTCGCCTTTTTGACGATCACCGGGAGGATAACAGTCACCGACGTTTTATTGCTCAGCGTATTCCAAGGGCTGATCAACGCGTTCGATATGCCCACGCGGCAATCGTTTGTGGTCGAAATGTTAGAGTCAAAAGAAGACCTACCCAATGCTATCGCGCTGAACTCTTCGATGGTCAACATGGCGCGGTTGGTGGGGCCGTCTTGCGCGGGCATTCTGATCGCCGTCTTCGGTGAAGGAGGCTGTTTCGCGATTGATGCCCTCAGCTATTTAGCGGTTATCTATTCTCTAGTTTTGATGAAGTTCAAGCCACGGGTCCTTGCGCCGCCGACACATAAGAATATTGGCCAGCAATTGAAGGAAGGCATTGTGTATGCCGTAAATTTCAAACCCGTGCTCTATCTTTTGCTGGTCCTCGCGCTAATCAGCATTATGGGTATGCCGTACACCGTTCTCTTACCAATTGTGGTTTCGGAAAAATTGCACGGGGACGCGGCACTCCTCGGCTACTTGATGGCGGCTTCGGGTCTCGGAGCCTTGGCGGGCGTATTTTATCTGGCTTCACGCAAGTCGGTCCTGGGATTGACCAGGATTGTTTGCATGGCGGCAGCCACCTTCGGCGTCGGTCTCATTGGCTTATCGTTATCGCCGTGGAGACTCTTGTCTTTATTTTTCATTTTTGTGGCCGGCATGGGAATGATGGTGCAACTGGCATCCGGCAATACGATTCTTCAGACAATTGTCGACGAGGACAAGCGCGGCCGGGTCATGAGCCTCTATACCGTCGCCGTCGCCGGCATGGTTCCTTTTGGAAGTTTGTTCAGCGGATTAATGGCCAAGCAGATCGGAGCGCCCTTGACGATCTGCGTGGGTGGGATTTCCTGTGTGCTTGGGGCGATCGCCTTTCTGTTGGGTCTACCTCAGCTTCGCCAACAGATTCGCCCCGTCTATCAAAGTCTAGGAATTCTACCGGCTCCGCCTGTCTCGGCGGACTAGTCCGCTCACATCAGTAAAAAAGGAAGGTTCCGCTAAACAAATTGGTTCCGTCTGTGCCTCCGATGACCAGCATTCCCTGCGGAGTCATAACCTGCTCCGCGGCGTAACGCGCACTCGGTGCGCCCGTGATTGAAATCGGTGACCATATTCCGGAGGGAATATCGAGCAAATAGCCGTCGCCGAGAGCGGCGGCAGAGTTGATTCCACCGAAAATCATGAGCGCGCTACTCGACACATCGAAACCGCTCCATTGCCGGACGCTGGGAATCGAAGTCTGCGTGAGTGGAGACCAGGTGTCGGTTTTCGGATCGTAGGCGGCACCGTTATTGTAAACCGCGCTGCCATCGGCGGCGGCGCCTCCCCAAACTAACATTTTGCTGCCGGTCCACACGGCAATCGGGTGCTTGCGCGCCGAAGGTGCGCCGGTCGCGCTCATCGGCCGCCATGAGTTGGTCGCCGGATTGTAAATTGCGCCGTCACCTAGAGAGGCGCTGGCATTATCGGTCCCACCCCAAACGATCATTTCGGTTCCAGTCCACACGGCCGCATGGCCCATGCGCGCCGAAGGTCCGAACGCCGCAATCGGTGTCCATGTTTTCGCGTCTGGATCGTAAATGCCGCCATCATTTAAGTCGGCATTCGCGGCGGCACCATTGTAACCGCCCCATACGATCATTTTGGAACCGGTCCATACGGCGGTGTGACGGCTGCGCGCCGTCGGTCCACCTGTAAACGAGGTCCACGCCATAGTGTTCAGGTCGAGAATGTAACCCGTTGCCGACTGGGTCGGAGTTGCGAGCGAAGTGGCGCCGCCCCAAACGATCACGCGCTGATTTGAGGCCATGATTGCGCTTGCCGCGTACATCGGCGGCGGTGGAGTGGTGGTGGTGAGGGTTTTCCATTTGTTTGAGAAGATATAAGGAGCCGGTGTATTTGTGCCGCCATTCACTGAGGGACTCGTCGTGCTGCCGACAATATCTTGCGGTGAAATCTCCGTCTTACCGGCGCAGTTTTGAAACAAGAATACGAGTGGTAGGGCGATGCCTATAGCCATCGCCCCGACGAGTTTGACCTTCACCATTCCCCCTACATACCTAGTTTCGGTCTCGGTCGCTAAATTTTCTAGTCTCAAATCAATAACGTCTCAATATGAGTCGGCTATTTCTTCACAGTCAGGAGGCCGACGGTCGAGCTACCGATCGTGCTGTTCACCTCAATGGCTGTAATGGCCGCGCCCACAAGATTATCGACGGTGCTGTTGACCAATATGACCTTACCGACGCCCATGTCGATCTCACCGACATGCATTGAGCAGACGACGATTGTGGCGGGTGCGCCGGCAATCACGTTGTGAACCGAGCCTTGGGTTTCATTCGAGTTGCCGATCAAATAGACCGTGCCGAAGCCGGCGCTGACGTCGCCGATCGTGCCGGCAGACAACAAGACATTGGACGCGCCGGTGTGCGCTTCACCGATCGTATTAAAGTACGCTTCGATGTCGCCGATCGCGGCGATAATATTGGTCACTGAATTTCCGACCAGCGTTTCATTAATTACGCCGCCGGCGATGTCACCATAATTGGTGGCCGTTAAAGGCGGACGTTGAGCCGTGAGTTGTGCGCAGCGGGTAGCGGCGCTATTGGGATCGGTCGGAGCCGGAGTGTCTACGTCGACCGTAGGTGCTGTCGGCGGAGTTGTGGGCGTCGTCGGTGTGGCCGGAGTTGTCGTCGAGCCTGTGTTATTGCCGTCGGTCGTACCACCATCTGTTGTATTAGTGGGGCCATCCGATGTTGCCGCATTCTGAGTTGATGCCAAGTCTGCAGCCTGCATTCTGACCGGGCTACATGCAGATATAAAGTACGCGCACGCGATGAGTGCAATAATCGAAGAACTTCTGAAGATGGACGTCACTGTGAACCCCCTGGGATGTCCCCCAGGTCACTTGAGCAATCGCTGGACCAGCTCAGGAACAATAAAACATTGCTTCAGCGTCCACGTGACATGCATCGCGAAGTTGTTAAGCGAAGTGCGAAACATTTCGCGAAAGTTTGACAGCGGATTTCACCTTCTCAATCTGGCCCGGTGCCAAATCGAGTACTGGCCTTACGGCCTAATTCCCAGCCTTCGCCTAAAGACCCGAATTCATAATGTCGAATCGATACGTAGGACATTATATGGATATCTTCTTTGCGGTTCTTCTAATGTCGATCATTGCTTTGCCCAACGCCTGGGCAGACCAGCCCACGTATTCGCTGGGCGTTAACACCGCAGACTATTTCGATTCGAGTCGTTCCTATTTTCCAAAGACTGCCGCCAAGACCAATTTGACTCTGCAAGCGGGAACGCGCGGCGATTACGATTTCAATTCGACGTTCAAAGCCGGTTGGGACGTCGACACTGAATATTCTTTTAATGAGAAGTGGAACTACTTCCGTCCCCACGAAGTTTATGGCCAAGTCGATCTTGGCTCATTGCGCTTATGGTTTGGCCGCAAGAAGCTCACCTACTCGCAGTGGGAAGAACGCTGGAACACGGGATTATTCCAGCCGCGTTTTACGGACGATAAACTGCACTCGACAACCGCAGGCAATATCGGCGTTTTTGCCGGGCAGGATGTTTCAAACTTTCATTTCCGCGCGGGATTCCTTCCGATCTCAATTCCGGAAATGGGCCCGAATTTCACGGTAGCTGACGGTGAGCCCACGTCCAGAAGTCCCTGGTTTCATGCGCCGCCCGCGAGTTTTGTTTATGGCGGCCAACTGACCAATATTGAATATTCCGTAGACCAGCCCGACACGTGGTCGACAATCGCGAAGCCCGGCGGCGTTCTGCAGGCTGAGTATGCGCCGAGTGAAGATTTTTTTACGCGCACTTCGGCTGCCTATAAGCCGATGCCGCAAATTCTGCTGGCGTTTCCGGTCGTGCTGCAATTGCCGGGTACGGGCTTTGTCGAGCTTCATCCGCGGATTCTCTATCATGAAGTGATCAATCAAGATGTCGTGCTGAAATCTGGAGGCGTGGAGTACGGCGTCTCGGCGGCCTATGAACATCCTATTAAAGACAACGTTTCGGATGCGTGGGAGCAACAGAATTTGGGCGATGCCACGATTGCCAGCGCCTACGCCACCACGGCTCTCTCCGAAGATAAGTCCTGGCATGTTACGGGGTCGCTACTCAAGGTGTGGGGTGGCGATAAGTCCGACACCGGTCCGGTCGAAACCAAACTCACTCTCTTCGACAAGCGCTATGAATATACGGAGGCGGTGAGCGCCGAAATCCGCAAGAGTTGGAGCGTCGGCTTCAGCGCCGGTTTTAAAATCGTTTTCGATCATCTGCAAAACGGCCTGATTTATTCGGGCGACGCCTCGTGGATGATCGGCCATGGCCTGAGCCTCAAGGCTGCCTTCGATTATTTTGATTTAGCACCGGGCGGTGCCTCACAGCCCGACGGATTCATCGATGTGTACAGAGGAAACGACCGTGCATTCATAGGAGTGAATTATGGATATTAAAAGATTCATTCTGGCGCTGGCCATCGTCAGCCTTTTCGGCTGCGCCAAGGATTCGCAAGATCCGGATGCGGGCAATAGCTTTTCGTTGAACGTCGGCAATACCAACTGCCTCGATAATGCGGGAGCGGTTTTACAGGGATTTTTCGGTGGAACGGCCTCCGTGGCCGATCTGCACGGTGTATGGGGATGCACGCAACAAGTGCTTAGCGATTTCACGCGCTATACGGAGGGGGCGAGCTCCGACGGATACACCACGGCCGAGTTACAGGGTTTCCTCGGGAAATACTATTTCCCGCATGGGATTTCGACGGCCAGCGTGAGTACGACAATGAAGCTGAAGGCGGCTTTGGTCGGCGGTGCGCCCGATTTCGTCAAGCGTTCTGAGATTTCGCGGTTGATTCAAGTTATCGGCACTCTCGATCAAACGACGGCGGGCCTAGTACCAGTGAGCAAAATTTTATTCACGGATGCACATCTCACCGCGACTGACGGCGATTGGATGACGGCCTATCAGAAGCTCAACGAAGCTCTCACTCAACTGGCCTCTATTCCCGTGCAAGACTATGCATTTTCAGATTTGGCGGCGTTAATTCAAGCTTGGGCGGCTCAACTGAGTTTGCCGAGCGATAACTTCCTGGTGAAGGTCGGCACCTATCTCCCTATGATCGGCCAGGCGAAAGCCATGTTGATTTCGGGAAGCAATACCACGGTTTCGTCCGGCGAGTGGAGCGCACTGTTTAACGCCATCGGCCCGATTTATTCCTATTATAGGATGTTTGTGCGCATAGACCGCACAAATCTCGCCGATCTCCTACCGGCAACGCGCTCAATGTGGATCATCCAAGGCTTGGTGAACACGCTCAACACTGCGGTTCAGCGCCGCAACGGCGGAATCCCGCTCTCTGAGATTCAAACCTTGCTCACGAATCTGCAAACCCAAGGCATTTTCCCTTCGGGTTTTACCGTAGCGCAGATCACGTCAGCGGTGCAGTTCCTGCTCAACAAAGTGTTTCTCGCCAGTGGTGCCGCTACAGATCTGGTGAGCTCAGGCACGGTCGCCCAATTGCAATCGCTCGTCACGAACTGGTCCAATTATGATGCGGCCTTAACGTCCGGCGATTTTTCGAGTGCGGCAGACTTTGGCGCTGCTGTGAAGCCGGGCGGAGTCGCGCTTATGCTCGATAGTCAGGGCCGAGTCGACTTTCAGTTGCGCGGCAATGGGTCGTTCCACGAGTACTCTTTGATTTACGCTGTGGTCGAGTGGATCGGCGGCAAGTACAGCAGCAGCTGGCCGGTGCTCCAGGCGCCGTTTGATACGGCGGTTGCGGATTTTCTGGGGATGTTCCATACGCTCGGCTGGTTGACGGCAACGCAGCCGTCCGTTTCGACCTCGCTTATGAAAGAAGCGAATCTCTTTGTTATGAGTTCGAACGGGGACTTAAATTTGGATAAGGCCGAAGTCTTCCAGTACGCGGTATATGTGCTCTCGAGCTATCGCGCCTCGAATCTTCTGTCGGCAGCTAGTGCCTCCTGCAATAATGTCGATTCGTGCATCACCTCCACATGGTTCTCGAACCGTGCGGCTCTGCTGGATAATTTCCCGAACTTGTTGTCGTGGCTCGGTTCGAGCACGGCGACTTGGACGACCTACAGCTCGGATGTCGCGGCGGTCGCCGGTTCGGATTCGTGGCTGATGCAATTTATGGTCGTACATTTTATCGAGACCTATATGGCGCGCTTCGATACCGACAGCAATCAGCTGATTACGGTTACTGAGTCGCTGAATGGCTTCCCCGTGTTCCATCCGATCCTGAGCCAAATCTTGCCCGCGCAGGGTTTGGCTGAAGGCGACACGGAGCCGATGTATACGTACCTGTTTAAGTACGGCACGCCGCCGGCTACCTTCGGGCAGGAAATTCAGTATTTCCAGTGGAAAAGCGCGCAGAGTTCCTGGTCGTACAATGCCGACCGGTTGATTCTGGCGAATATCCTGTCGGCCCTGGATAAGTTCTAGAACTTGATTTTCAAGTGGCGATGCCCTTGTGCGTGCGCCGGATCGCCAACTTCATTGGGATTTACGGACCGCGGAAAGAGAGGAAAGCGGCTCTTACGAGCGATCTTGGCGTCCTTTTTCTGACTCAGTGACGTTGCATTTTTACGCGTTTTCGCACCTTTGGCTTTTACGCGAATTTTCTTCGCAGGCTTCCTCTTCGCTGGTTTTGACACTGATTTTCTCATGTTATCTCCTGTTGCTAAAGTTAACGATTACAAACTCGAGAGTAGATAACGCAAGACTCATACCGAGTGAATCATCTTAATTGCCGGCAAAAGAAGATGGAACCTTTTAGAAGGGGATGCCTAGACCGATGCGGATTTCCATCCACGAGGCGTCGACTTCGTTCGACTTGGGCAACATGCCATATTCCACGCTGAACGGAATAAACATGTCTTTGTTCAGGAAATAATCGAAACCGCCTTGCACGAGGAACACGGTAGTCGTGCTGATACTGTTCGTATCTAGAGCCGTAGCGCTCTTGCTCGCGGGGAACATCAATCCGATACCGCCACCGAGCCAGGGGCGGAAGGTGCCTGTCGAGAACGAGTAGTGCGCCGTGAAGTCCGCGGTGGCGTAGTAAATCTGCGCGGTACACGCGCTGGTGTTAGAGCTACCGCAAATATTCGATCCCGTCACATTGAAGCCTTCGAGACCGGCCATGCCGCGGAACCAAATCTGCGGGAACAATTCGTAATCGAAGAAGCCCTTCGCGCTGAAAGCCGAGCCGGATGCTGGCCAC
>Ga0265338_10005476_pt1 | contig 16562 bp, 20 predicted proteins | sample 42126metaG_FD_193579 | JGI IMG/M metagenome (GOLD analysis project Ga0265338, IMG submission 193579) | Rhizosphere microbial communities from Carex aquatilis grown in University of Washington, Seatle, WA, United States - 4-21-26 metaG | ecosystem: Host-associated > Plants > Roots > Rhizosphere... | reverse complement strand
CTCTGGCTACACCGTGATCCCGAGGGACCGGCGCAGGAAGTCCACCTGCAACAGGAGCAGGTTCTCGGCGACCTCCTCCTGCGGGGTCATGTGCGTGACGCCCGACAGCGGCAGCACGGCGTGCGGTCGGCCCGCGGCCAGCAGCGCCGACGACATGCGCAGCGTGTGCGCAGCGACCACATTGTCGTCGGCGAGCCCGTGGATGAGCAGCAGCGGCCGCTTGAGCCGGGGCGCCTCGTCCAGCAGCGAGCACGCGTCATACACGTCGGGGGTCTCGGCTGGGTCGCCTAGATAGCGTTCGGTGTAATGGGTGTCATAGAGCCGCCAGTCGGTGACCGGGGCGCCCGCGACGGCCGCGTGGAACACGTCAGGCCGGCGGAGCACGGCCAGGGCGGCCAGATATCCACCGAACGACCAGCCCCGGATAGCGACTCGTCCCATGTCGAGGTCGCCGCAGCGCTCGTTCGCGGCCTCCAGCGCCTCGATCTGGTCGGCCAGGACCGGGTCGGCCAGGTTGCGCCAGACCTCGCGATCCCAGTCCGGGCCGCGGCCCGGGGTGCCCCGGCCGTCGGCGACCAGCACGGCGAAACCCTGCTCGGCCAGCCACTGCGAGGTCAGGAACGCGGCCCGGGCGGCCAGCACCCGCTGGGCGTGCGGGCCGCCGTAGGGGTCCAGCAGCACCGGCAGCTTCCGCGAGCCTGGCTCATGCCAGGACGGGAGCAGCAGCGCGGCGCGGATGGCCCGCGGCCCGGCGTGGCCCAGCATCGGACTCGGGTCAGGGAGGTTCGGGCGCTGGGCCAGCGAGGCGATCCGGGCGACCTCGGTGGCCGTGGCGGTGTCCGGGTCATCGCGCAGCACGATCACCGTGGCGCCGTTCTCGACCAGCGTCTGGGTGCTGATCACGGTGGTGCCGCCCGCCCGGCGGCCGCCGTAGATTCCCTCCCGCGGCGTGACCTGCGCCAGGCCGGGCGGCCCGTAGAGCCACAGGCCTATGTCCATGGGTTCCTGCGAGGCGGTGAAGAGCACGAAATCCCCGTCCACCGACACGATCTGGCGGACCTGCAAGGTGGCGGGCGTGACCGGGGCGGCGCGCCGGTCGCGGAGTTCCTCCGGCGTGGCGACCAGGAGGCGTCGCGCGCCGCCCTCCTCGGTGGTCCACACGATCCGGCCCGCCGTGGTCCGCGCCGGAACGCCGGGCACGATGTCCAGCCACCGCTCGTCGCTGTCCGCACGCACCGCAGTGGTGCTTCCGCTGACCGGATCGACCGCGAGCAGGTTCATCCGGCGCTGGTCCCGGCTCTGCACCACGATGAGCAGCCCAGGATCCGGCCAGTCCGCCGTGATCAGGTAGGGGAACGCGGCCCGGTCCCAGTCCACCGGTACCTGGCCGCCGTCCAGCCTGACCAGCAGGAGCGAGACATCCGCGTTCGGCGTGCCCGCGGCCGGGTAGGCCACCTCCGTCGCCGGGCGCTGCGGGTTCGCCGGATCGGCGATGTGCCAGCGATTGACCGGGGTCTCGTCCACCCTGGCCACCAGCAGGGCGGAGCCGTCCGGCGCCCACCAGTAGCCGCGTGTCCGGCCCATTTCCTCGGCCGCGACGAACTCGGCCAGGCCGCTGGTGACCCCGGGGGCCGCCGCGGCGATGACGGTGTCCCGGCCGGTGCCTGGTTCCAGCACCCGCAGGGCGCCCCGGCAGACGTAGCCGACCCGGGTGCCGGTCGGATCCATCCTCGGGTCGAGCGCGGGGGAGCAGGCGCCGGCCTGCCGCGGAGCGGCGGCCGGCCCGGTCAGGTCGGCCAGGTAGACCTGCCCGGCCAGCGCGAACGATGCCACCGTCATGCCGGTGTCCGTGGCGAAGGCCACAATGCCCGCAGCCTGCTCGCGGGTCCGCTCCCGGCGTGCCTTTTCCTCGGCGGGAAGATCCCCGTCCAGGTTGTGCAGCGCGGCCGGGTCGGCCACCAGCCGCTCCTGCCCCGTGCCGACGTCCAGCACCCACAGGCAGGTCACCGGGTCGGTTCCGCCCTTGCTGCGCAGGAAGGCCACCCGGCTGCCGTCCGGGGAAATCTGGAATGAGCGCGGAGCACCGAGGGTAAACCGCTGGGTCCTGGCCTGCTGCCTGGGGAAGCTCTCCGTCATGCTCCGATCCTTCCAGGTAATCTCGCCCCATGAGCTCGGGGCGCGATGGTGCGGAGCGCGACCGCCGGCTCCTGCTGGTGCACGCGCACCCCGACGACGAGTCGATCGGCACCGGCGCGACCATGGCCAAGTACGCCGCCGAGGGCGCCCAGGTCACCCTCGTCACCTGCACGCTGGGCGAACTGGGTGAGGTGATCCCCGCGGAGCTGGCCCACCTGGCCGCGGACCAGGAGAACCGTCTCGGCGAGTACCGGATCGGTGAGCTCGCTGCCGCCTGCCAGGCGCTCGGCGTGACCGATCACCGCTTCCTCGGCGGGCCCGCGTGCTGGCGGGATTCCGGGATGATGGGCTTGGCGTCCAACGGCGAGCCGGGTTCCTTCTGGCAGGCCGATGTGGACGAGGCCGCCCGCGAACTCGTGGCCATCATCCGCGAGGTGCGCCCGCAGGTCGTCGTCAGCTACGACGACAACGGGTTCTACGGGCACCCCGACCACATCCAGGCGCATCGGGTCGCGTGGCGCGCGATCCAGCTGGCCCCGTGGCCGGTGACCAAGTTCTATGCCACGGCGATGCCGCGCTCCGTGCTGGCCGAGGCGATCAAGCTGAGATCCCCGGGCGACACCGCTGGGCCGGCCGGCTTCACCGAAGCGGCCGCCGTGGGCGAGTTGCCGTTCGGCGTGCCGGACGGGCAGGTGACCACCGAGATCGACGGCACCAGGTACCTGGACGCCAAGATGGCCGCGATGCGCGCGCACGCCACGCAGATCATCGTGCGCAGCCCGTTCTTCGCGCTGTCGGACCGGATGGGCCAGCGGGTGGCCGGCCGCGAGTACTACACGCTGCTGGCCGGTGCCCGTGGCCCGGCCCGCGGCCCGCACGGGCGCGAGGATGATCTTTTCGCTGGGGTGGACTAAAGATCCGTATAGCCTGCTCTCCGTGGAGATCAGGCCGGCAGAACAGCCCGCGGACGGCCAGGACCTGCGCGCCCAGGGGTTTCTGACGGGCGGCGCCTACTCGCTGCTCTTCCTGTTCGGCGCGGCCCAGGGCCTGATCGGCTGCTTCCAGTTCAGCCGGGGCGTCGGCCCGGTGCCGCTCGCTGCGCTGGGCTTCTGCATTCTGATCGTGGTGACCTGCGTGCTGGGCGCGGCCGCGATGGATTCGGCGGCTGGCGCGCTGCTGCCCGCGGCCGGCTGGTTCCTGGTGACGGTGCTGCTGACCCTGCCGACCGCGCAGGGCAGCGTGATCGTCACGAACACCGCGGCGGGAGAGTGGTACCTGTATGGCGGCTCGGCCTGCGCCGCAGCAGGCGTGGTGATCGCGTTCATGCGCCGGTTCCGCGCTGCCGCCGCCGCGGTCGGCCGCCCGGCCGCCGTCCGGTCGGCCCGGGGTGCCGGGCTATGACGGGTGTGCCCATCAGCGACTTCCGGCGGGTCGCCGGGCGGTTCAGCACCGGCATCGCGGTGGTCACCGCGAGCGTCGACGGCATCGGGCATGCCATGACGGTGACCGCGTTCACCTCGGTGTCACTGGACCCCTTGCTGGTCTTGTTCTGCGCGGAGAAGATCGCGCGTTTTCATGACGCGGTGATCGAGGCGGGCACCTGGGCGGTCTCGGTGCTCGACGAGGAGTCCTAGAGGACCGCGCGCTGGCTGGCCACCCGCGGCCGCCCGCTCGCTGGGCAGCTCGCTTCCATCCGGCACCACCCCGGCCCGCGCACGGGAGCGCCCATCCTCGACGACGCGCTGGCCGCGATGGAATGCCGGACGACCGCCGTGCATGACGGCGGTGATCACAGCATCGTGGTCGGCGAGGTGATGGGCGTGAGCGAGCCGCACCCGGGTGGCAGCCCGCTGCTCTACTACAGCAGCGGCTACCGGCGTCTGGCCGGCAGCTGACCGCCCAGCACCGTCAGGAGCGGACGGCCTGCTCGATCTGATCGAGTCCCCAGTCCAGATCCTGCTCGCTGATCACCAGCGGTGGGGCCAGCCGTATCGCCGTGCCGTGCGTGTCCTTGGCCAGCACACCGCGCGCGGCGAGGCGCTGGCACACTTCGGCGCCGGAGAGGTCGGTGAACACGACGCCCGCCCACAGGCCACGCCCGCGCACCTCGCGGACCGCGCCGCGGGGCAGCGCCGAGAGCCGGTCGTGCAGGTGCGTGCCCAGCTTGGCGGAACGCTCCTGGAACTCCCCGGTGCCCAGCATTGCGATCACCTCGCGGGCCACCGCGCAGCCGAGCGGGTTGCCGCCGAATGTCGAGCCGTGCTGGCCCGGCCGGATGACGCCGAGGATGGCCCGCGACGACACCACCGCGGACACCGGCACGATGCCGCCGCCGAGGGCCTTGCCGAGGATGTACATGTCCGGCCGGACACCCTCGTGCTCGCAGGCGAACGTGCTGCCGGTCCGGCCCAGCCCGGACTGGATCTCATCAGCGATCATCAGCGCGCCGTGCTGCGTGCACAGGTCCCGGACGGCGGCCAGGAAGCCGGGCGGCGGCACTACCACCCCGGCCTCCCCCTGGATGGGCTCGACCAGTACCCCGACCACCCGGTCGTTCATGACCTCGGCCAGCGCATCCGCGTCGCCGAACGGAACCACTTGGAAGCCGGGCGTGTACGGGCCGTAGGAGTCGCGGGCGTCCGGGTCCGTGGAGAAGCTGATGATGGTCGTGGTCCGGCCGTGGAAGTTGCCCGCGAAGGCCACGATGACGGCCTCATTCGCCGGCACGCCCTTGACCTCGTAACCCCACTTGCGCGCGGTCTTGATCGCCGTTTCCACGGCCTCCGCCCCGGTGTTCATCGGCAGCACCATCTCCATGCCGGCCAGTTCCGCGAGTTCCTGGCAGAACGGGCCGAACTGGTCATGCTCGAAGGCCCTGCTGACCAGGGTGACCTGGTCGAGTTGCCGTTTGGCCGCGGCGACCAGCCGGGGGTGGCGGTGACCGAAGTTGATCGCTGAGTACGCGGCGAGCATGTCCAGGTACCGGCGGCCGTCGGTGTCAGTGACCCAGGCGCCCTCGGCCTCGGTGATCACCACGGGAAGTGGCTGGTAGTTGTGCGCGCCATAGCGCTGAGCCAGCGCACGCAGTTCGTCCTGCCTGGTCATCGCCTGACCCCCATGTCGCGGCCCCCCATCACGGCCTCAGTTCCAGTGTGCAGCATTTAGGTCCACCACCTGCTTTGAGGAACTCCGACACGTCGACCGGAACCGGTTCGAACCCGCGGCAGGCGATCTGCGCCGCGAGCCCGCTGGCCTGGGCCGGGAGGACGACGTGGTAGCCGTCGCTGATCGCGTTCAGCCCGAGGACCTCGGCATCCTCGTCTTTGGCCTCGATCAGTTCGGCGAACCGGGAACTGAGCGTGGCCTTCCCCGCGTCGTCGAACGCCGCCGGGTAGTACATGGCCGTGTCGCAGTCGAGCACGCACAATGCCGTGTCCAGGTGGTAGAAGCGGGGGTCCACCAGGCGCAGGCTCAGCACCGGCCGCCCGAACAGCGCGCCGAGTTCCGCCGCCGCTGACTGCTCGGTGCGGAAGCCGTAACCGGCCAGGATCTCCCGGCCGGTGAAGACGATGTCGCCCTCGCCTTCGTTGATGCTGAGTGGCTCGCGGGTGACCTGGTAGCCATGGTGGCGGAACCAGCGCAGGTACGCCGCGCCCTCGGCGGCCCGCTGCGGGTGCCGGAACCGGGCGCCGAGCACCATGCCGCCGATCACCGTGGCGCCGTTGGCCGCGAAGACCATGTCAGGCAGGCCGGGTTCCGGGTCGATGCCCTGGACCGTGTGGCCGAGCGAGCGGAACACCTCCCGCAGCCCCTGCCATTGCCGGGTGGCCAGGGTGAGGTCAACCGGCATGCCCGTGGTCATCCACGGGTTGATGGCGTACTGCACGGAGAAGTACTTCGGCGGGCACATCAGGTAGGTCCTGGCCTGCGGCGTCCGGTCGGTCGTCCCTGTCATGCGGCCTCCTCCCCGGTGATCATTTGATCGGCTATCTCAGAGTATGAGCCGGCCAGTGGGGATGACATGCGCGCGCGCTGCGTCCTAGCGGCGATCTGTTGCTGAATCTGATCCCAAAACAGGGATTTATTGCGTAGCTGTCTCGCCTGAACGAGTCAGGACGGGCGGACGGCCCAGGTCTGGCCGTCCGGGGTGTCAGTGACCATGACACCGATGGCCGCCAGTTCGTCCCTGAGCCGGTCGGCGGCCGCCCAGTCGGTGGCCCGCCGGGCCGCCGCCCGTGAGTCCAGCAGATCCGCCGCCCCGCCGGGCAGCGGCGGCGCGGCAGGCGGCCGGCCGATGTCGCGGGCCAGGTCCAGGCCGAGCAACCGGTCGGCATGTGCGAACGTCTCGAACTTCGAGCCCGGCGGGATCTCGCTGTCCTTCTCCAGGGCGCGCAGGACCCGGACCGCCGCCGGGGTGTCCAGATCGTCGTCGAAGGCCGCGGTGAATTCGCTCACGTACTGCGCGCACATGGCCTTGCTCGGTGAGCGGGCCCATTCCGCGACCCGGTCACGCCACCGGCGCACGGTCCGGTCCGCGCTGGCCAGGGAGTCCCAGGTGAGGTTCATCTGCTGCCGGTAACGCTGCTCAAGGAAGGCCAGCCGGAGCGCCAGCGGATCAAGCCCGCGCTCGGTGAGGTCGGCCAGGAGCACCACGTTCCCGGTCGACTTGGCCATCTTGCGGCCCTCGAACAGGAGATGTTCACCGTGCACCCAGTGCTGGACCACCTCGTGCCCCGCGACGGTGTTGGACTGCGCCCGCTCATCCTCGTGGTGCGGGAAGCGCAGGTCGATGCCGCCGGTGTGCACGTCGATGACGTTGCCCAGGTAGCGCAGCGACATCGCCGAGCATTCGGTGTGCCAGCCGGGAAAGCCCGTGCCCCAGGGCGCCGGCCAGCTGAGTTCCCGCCCGGAGGGCGCGGCCTTCCACAGCGCCCAGTCCGCGTGGAACCGCTTCTGCTCGTCTATCGACCCGCCGGACCGGTGCCCCGGCCGCAGGCTGTCGAGGCGGTTTCCGGAGATCTCGCCATAGGACGGGAACGACCGGGCGTCGAAGTACACCGATCCGTCCGGGGTGGCGTACGCATGGCCGCCCTCCAGCAGCCGGGAAATCAGGTCGATCATGAGATCGATCGATTCCGAGGCGCGCGGCGCGAAGTCCGGCGGCCGGATGTTCATCGCGGCACAGTCGGCGCGGAACGCCTGCTCGTAGTGGCGGGCGACCTCCAGGGCGGTGCTGCCCTCGGCGCGAGCCTGGGCCAGGACCTTGTCCTCTCCGGCCGGGTCGATCTCGCTGTCATCGACCAGATGGCCCACGTCCGTGATGTTCTGGCAGCTCGTGACCATCAGCCGGTGCGTCTCCGCGGTCCGCCGGATCAGGTCGGCCAGCAGGTAGGACCGCAGGTTGCCGACGTGCGCGTACCGGTAGACCGTGGGGCCGCAGGAGTACATCCGCAGCTCACCCCGGCGGCTGGGCTCGATCGCCGCTACCTGCCTGGTTCGGGTGTCATGAAGCCGGAGCACGTCTCCACCCTATGAGTCACCGGGCGGCAAGGGTCACAGGGCGGCGAGGCGGCGGGCGGCGGCGGCGATGCGCTCGTCGGTGGCGGTCAGCGCCACCCGGATGTGCTGCTGGCCCGTCGGCCCGTAGAACTCGCCTGGCGCGACCAGGATGCCGGCCTCCGCCAGCACCTGCACCGAGCCCCAGCAGTCATGGCCGGGCCGGGTGGCCCACAGGTACAGCCCAGCCTCGGAGTGCTCGATCACCCAGCCGGCCCCGGTCAGCGCGGCGGCGAGCCGCTGCCGCCGCGCCTGGTACCGCCCCCGCTGCTCATCGGCGTGCTCGTCGTCATCCAGGGCGGCAGCCATCGCCGCCTGCACCGGGGCCGGCATCATCATCCCGGCGTGTTTTCGGATCTCCAGCAGTTCAGCGATGAGTTCCGGGTCGCCGGTGACGAAACCAGCCCGGTACCCGGCCATGTTCGACCGCTTGGACAGCGAGTGCACGGCCAGCAGCCCGCGGAACGTTTCCGCGGAAACGTCCGGGTGCAGGATCGAGACGGGCCGCGTCGTCCAGCCCAGCTCCAGGTAGCACTCGTCGGAGGCGACCACCGCGCCGCGCTCGCGAGCCCAGCTCACGACCTTGCGCAGGTGCTCGGTGGGCAGGACCCGGCCCGTCGGGTTGGCTGGCGAGTTGATCCAGACCAGGCGGGCGGGCGCCGGGCCGAGCGCGGTCAGGCCGTCCGTCGGCACCGCGGTCGCGCCCGCCAGCCGGGCCCCGATGTCGTAGGTCGGGTACGCGAGTTCCGGATGCACGACGCTGTCCCCGGGCCCGCAGCCCAGCAGCGCGGGCAGGGCGGCGATGAATTCTTTGGTCCCGATCACCGGGAGCACGGCGGCCGGGTCCACGGTCACTCCGTGCCTGCGGGCCAGCCAGCCCGCCGCCGCCTCCCGCAGCCGGGGCGTCCCATGGGTGGCGGGATAGCCCGGCGCGTCGGCCGCGGCGGCCAGCGCGCCGGTAACCGTGCGCGGGACCGGGTCCACGGGCGTGCCCACGGACAGGTCCACGAGCCCGCCGCTGTGCGCCCGTGCCTTCTCGCGGTACGGCGCGAGAAGGTCCCACGGGAAGCGGGGCAGGCGCGCGGCGAGAGTCAGCTCTCTTCTCCCTGGGGGGGCAGCACGCTCACGACCGGGTGATCCTTGCTGATCTTGCCGACCTTGGACGCGCCGCCGGGTGAGCCGAGATCCTCGAAGAACTCGACGTTGGCCCGGTAGAAGTCCTTCCATTGGTCCGGCACGTCATCCTCGTAGAAGATCGCCTCGACCGGGCAGACCGGCTCGCACGCGCCGCAGTCCACGCACTCATCGGGATGGATATAGAGCATGCGCTCGCCCTCGTAGATGCAGTCGACGGGGCATTCCTCGATGCACGACTTGTCAAGCAGGTCGACGCAGGGCTGCGCAATGATGTAGGTCACGTCGGAACTCCCTCGCAGGGTCCTCGGGCTTTGCTATTCAAGTATCGCGGAAGTGCGGGACCGCACGCTATCAGCTCAGCTGGACCACGCCGCGCGGCAGTGTGCCCGAGCCCCGGGTCCAGCCGTGGAATCCCGTGGACGCCTGCCACTGGTAACCGCCGTACCGGACCTCGTGGATACCGTATCTGGCCGCATGGGTCACCAGCCAGGCGGCGACCGCCCAGCCGACCGGCGACTGCGCCACCCGCAGCTGGCCGGCCTGTCCCGCCTGCACCGACCGATCGCTGCCCCGCGAGCCGGTCACCTGCTCGGTGATCGTGCCGAACGTCCTCGACAGCTCCCGGTCGGCCGCCGCCAGCTTGGCGTGCTTCGGGGGGGCCGAGGAGGACCAGCAGGAGACCGCGTGCGCGTGGCCACCGGTGAACACGGCGGTCAGCCCGGTGGCCATCTGCTCGTACTGGATGTACGCGGAGCCGTCGGCGCTGTGCTGCACGGCCTGCGCCGCCTGGTACACCGGCAGCTTGAGGTAGCCGTGCACGTTGGCCAGCACCCGGAAGAACTTGGTGGTCGCGTAGACGGGATCCTCGAGCTTCTTGGTAGGTCCCCAGCCTTCCGACGGGCGCTGCTGGAAAACCCCGACCGAGTCCATGTCGCCGTAGTGCAGGTTGTGCAGCTTGGACTCCTGCAGGGCCGCCGCGTAGGCGATGGTCACCGCGCCTGGGGGCATCGACTGCTTGTGGGCCACGCCGGCGATCGTCGCGGCGATGCTGGCCTGCTCGGGGTCAAGCGCGAACGTCTGATGGCCGGAGACCGCCCGGCAGCCGGTGCCCTCGAACACCGGCGTGAGCCGCCGGACTTCCGCGTAGACGGCAACAGCAATGACTACAACAAGCAACAGCAAAATTCCCCTCCGTGACCGGTGTTTCCGGCGGGTCTGCTGGCTGCTTCTCGGCACATCCCGAAGGTACCGGAGTCCCCCGCTAAGCTCGCTCGCCATGGACCCACGTCGAGACCTGCTGGTGTCACCACTGCCCGCCCTGATCGAAGAGCTGTGGGCCCGCCGCGGGGAGCTCACCCCGCAGGACACCGAGGCCAGGGCGGCCGTGGTGGCGGCCGTGGACGCCCTCGACGCGGGCGAGGCGCGGGTGGCCGCACCCGACCCGGCCACCGGCGAGATCGTCGTGGACGAGCGCGCCAAGCGGGCCATCCTGCTGGCCTTCCGGGTGCTGCCGATGCAGGAGGGGCACGCGGGCGAGTTCCGCTCCCACGACCGGATCCCGCTCAAGACCCGGCTGGACGGCGTCCGTGTGGTGCCGGGCGCGATAGCGCGCTGGGGGGCCTACATCGCGCCCGGCGCGGTGCTGATGCCGTCGTTCGTGAACATCGGCGCCTACGTGGACTCCGGGACCATGGTCGATACCTGGGCCACCGTCGGCTCCTGTGCCCAGATCGGCAAGAACGTGCACCTGTCCGGCGGGGTCGGTATCGGCGGGGTGCTTGAGCCGCCGAACGCGGTGCCGGTGGTCGTCGAGGACGACGCGTTCATCGGATCCAGGTCCATGGTGGTCGAAGGGGCCCGGGTGCGCCGCGGAGCCAAGCTCGGCTCGGGCACGATGCTGACCGCCACGACGCACGTCATCGACGTGGCGACCGGCGAGGAACTGCCCCGCGGTGAGGCACCGGCCTGGTCGGTCTGCGTCAGCGGGACGCGCAGCCGCAGTTTTCCCGGCGGCGACTTCGGCCTGCCCTGTGTGCTGGTGCTGGCCCGCCTGGCCGAAGGCACCGAGCACGACAAGCTGGCCCTCAATGACATCCTGCGCGACCACGGGGTGAACGGCTGAGCACAGCCGCCCGGCCAGCACCATCGCCCGGCCTGACCTGGGTCCTAATCCGCCCGGACGTGGCAGGATCGGACCGTGCAATCTGAATCAGGACGCAGGGTGCGCCGCCAGGGGCCGGCCACCCTGCGCGGCGACTCCATCCCGAACACCACCACCGATCAGCGGCTGCTGGACCGGCGCGGGCCCAGCGACTGGGTGCATACCGACCCATGGCGCGTCTTGCGGATCCAGGCCGAATTCGTCGAAGGCTTCGGCCTGCTGGCCGAACTCGGCCCGGCCGTGTCGGTGTTCGGGTCAGCCAGGGCCAAGCCCGGCACCCCCGAGTACGAACTGGCCCAGAGCGTCGCGACCGGGCTCGCCACGGCCGGATACACAGTGATCACCGGGGGAGGCCCCGGGATCATGGAAGCGGCCAACAAGGGCGCAGCGGACGCCGGTGGTGTCTCCGTGGGCCTGGGCATCGAGCTGCCCCTGGAGATGGGGCTGAACGACTACGTCGAGATCGGCGTGGAATTTCGGTATTTTTTCGTCCGCAAGACCATGTTCATCAAGTACTCGCAAGCATTCGTAGTCCTGCCCGGCGGGTTCGGCACGCTGGATGAACTGTTCGAGGCGCTCACCCTGGTGCATACCGGCAAGATCACCAGGTTCCCGATTGTGCTGGTTGGCAGCGAGTACTGGTCCGGCCTGATGTCCTGGATCCGCGGAACGGTGCTGGCCCAGGGCAAGATCTCCCCGGGCGACGAGGATCTGCTGACCGTCGCGGATGACGCCGCGGAGGTCGTGCGGATCATCACCAAGGCGCATGGGCGTCAGGGCGAACCCGGCTAGGTAGGCACAAGCACCCCGGCAAACATGCGACGATTCCTACTGTGCTTGTCTTGGTGATCCTGGTGTCGATCGTCATCCTGGTCGGCGTGGTCGGCGTGGCGATCGGCCGCGGTGGTGAGATGGCGGAGTTCGCCGGTGACTACCCGCCGTTCGAGGCCGGTGACCTGATGACCGCCGCTGACGTCGCGCTGCTGCACCCGCCCTCGGCGCTGTGGGGGTACAACGTGGCGGCCACCGACGAGGCCCTCAGCCGGATTGCCCAGGTGGTCACCGACCGGGATGTGGAGATCGCGGCGCTGCGCAGGCAGCTCGCCGAATTGCGCGCCGACACCTCGTCCGCGGCTGCGGCCGCGGACGCTGACCCGGCGGCTGTGGACCCTGCGCCCGCCGTCCGCGCGCGGCTCGACCGCGCGTCAGCGGACCGTGCTCTCATCGAGCGTGCGGCCGCCCAGCGGGCGTCGGCTGGTCCTGCGCCCGCCGACACCGGGCCCGGGACCGGTGACTGAGCCGGTTCCCGGGCCGCTTCCTGGGCCGGACGGGCGGCTGCGCTGCCCGTGGGCGCTGGGCAGCGCCGAGTACCGCGACTATCACGACGACGAGTGGGGCCGCCCGGTCCGCGATGACCAGGGAATGTTCGAGCGGCTCAGCCTGGAGGCGTTTCAGTCCGGCCTGTCCTGGCTGACCATCCTGCGCAAGCGGGAAAACTTCCGTGCCGCGTTCCGCGGCTTTGACATCGCGGCCGTGGCCGGGTTCGGCCCCGCTGACGTCGCCCGGCTGCTCGGCGATGCTGGCATTGTCCGCAACCGGGCGAAGATCCAGGCCGTGATCGGCAACGCCCGCGCCGCCCAGGCGCTCCCTGGCGGACTGGCCGCGCTTGTCTGGCAGCACGGGGAGCCCGCATCGGCCCCGGGCCGCACGGCGCCGGCCGCCCTGGCGGACATCCCGTCGTGGACGCCTGCCTCCAAGGCCCTCTCCCGGGAACTGCGCCGCAACGGGTTCTCCTTCACCGGCCCGGTGACGGCCTACGCGACGCTGCAGGCGTGCGGCGTCGTGGATGATCATCTGGCCGGCTGCTTCCGCAGCGGCGCGTACTCCTGATCTGCGCGGCACGGGTTCGGGATTCACACACTGCGTGCCAGACTGGGAACTTACTGTTGCATGGAGGAGAAATGCTGGAAACCCCGCAGGTTCCGCCCGGCGTTGACCCGACCAAGCCCGCCCCGGCCCGGCTGTACGACTACTACCTCGGCGGCACGGCCAACCTGCCGGTCGACCGGGAGGCCGCCGAACGTATCCGGGCCGACCTGCCCGAGATCTCGGACATGGCCTGGGCGAACCGGGGCTTCCACCAGCGCGCCGCGCGCTGGTTAACGACTGACTGCGGGATCACGCAGTTCATCGACATCGGGTCGGGACTGCCCACCCAGGGCAACACCCACGACGTGGTGCAGAGCATTTCACGGCAGACCAAAGTCGTGTACGTGGACAACGACCCGATGGTGCTCGCCTACGCGAATAAGCTGCTGACCGGCGATGGCAGCACCGCCGTCATCCACGCCGACCTGCGTGATCCAGACAGCGTGCTCAATCACCCGGATCTGCGCGCGCTGATCGACTTCAGCCAGCCCGCCGGGCTGCTGATGACTGCGGTGCTGCATTTCGTGGCCGACGGCAGCGATCCGTGGGGCCTGGTGGCCCGGTACGTGCGGGCGCTCGCACCGGGGAGTTACCTGGCGATATCCCACGTCACCGCGGACAATGTGCCGCAGCGCGGGCTGGAGACGGGCCTGGCGGAGTACGCCAAGGCGACCGAGAACATCTACCTGCGGCCGCGGGCCGAGGTGGAGCGCTTCTTCGCCGGGCTGGACCTGGTGCCGCCCTACGATGGCGCGGAACCACGACTGGTGTTCATGGGCGAATGGGGTGCCGAGGACCCGGAACTCGCGGACAGCGACGGGTCACGGTGGGGCTACTGCGGTGTTGCCCGGCTCCGCTAAGACGGCCAAGGAGGAAGCTGTGATCAAGAAACCCACCGTCGCGGACCTGGGCATCGATCTGCAGGCCCAGGCATGGCAACGGTCGGGCGACGGGGATCAGGCCGACGGGACGGGCGCCATTGAGATCGCGTTCGTCCCGGAACCGGGAACCGGCCGCACCGAGTGGGTGCTGATGCGTGTCGGCGGTGACCCTGAGGGCCGGGTCCTCGTCTACGACCGCAACGAATGGGAGTGCTTCCTGGCCGGGGTCCGGGATGGCGAGTTCGACGACGTCCCCGCCGCCCCGGACGCCCCCGCCGACTAGCTGCTGGGGCAAATCCGCCCAGTACTCATTAATCTGTGATTCACACTTTACTCAGGGCTATGATGCGACTCTAAGCATTTCAAGGAGGAAATCCGGATGGCGGACGACGCATACGGCGCGACCGTGGCGAAACGCCAGCTATCCCGTCGGCTGACCGAGCTCCGTCAGGCGCGCGGCTACACGGCCAACCACGTCTGCGACATGCTCAACTGGGGCCGGGGCAAGGTCGGCCGGTTCGAGGCGAACCAGTGGCGGCGCCCCGAGATGAGCGACATCCGGGACCTCCTGCGCATCTACGACGTGGCCGAGGATGAGCGGGAGCGACTGGGGGACCTGGCCATGCGGGCGCGGGCCAGGCCCTGGTGGCGCGATTACCCGGACATCTTCGAGAACGAGTTCCCCGGATTCGAGAACGATGCCTCCCGGATCCGCGTGTTCATGCCTCTCGTGCTGCCCGGGCTGTTGCAGACCTCGGCCTACGTGGAGTCGTTCATGCGGGCGGGGCTGCGGTCCCCCGCGTGGCGCCGGCGGGCGCTGGAGACCCGGCTCCGCCGGCAGGAGGTGCTCGGCCGCACCGACGGCACCGCGCCGAAGCTGAGCGCGGTGATCACCGAGGCGTCCCTGATGTACCGGTGGGGCGCCAAGGCCGACCGGCGGGAGCAGGTTGAGCATCTCCTCGACGCGGCCCGCGGCCCCAACGTGGAACTGCGCATCCAGCGCTTCGCCGATGGCCCCCCGGTGGGCATGCACTCCATGGTCAACATCCTGGACTTCCCGGGCGAGCCTGCCCTGGTCTACCTGGAGACTGATTACGTCATCGAGGAGGTGAGCAACACCGAATCGGTAAACAGCTACATCCAGTCCTTCGGCCGCGCGGTCGACGCGGCACTTGAGCCGGCCGACACCGCGGCCTTCCTCAAGGACCTAGCTGAGCAACTGGAGTAATCATGACTGACCTGTCTCAAGCAGCCTGGCGGAAAGCCCGCATCAGTTCCTTCAACGGAGGGTGCGTCGAAGTCGCCGCCAACCTCCCGGGCGTCATCGCCGTCCGGGACAGCACGCGTCCCGAAGGGGGGGCGCACGTCGTCGGCCGGGCCGCGTTCGCGGCATTCCTGACCGACGCGAAGGCTGGCCGCTACGACCTGGATGCCCGCGTCTCAGGCTGATCCATCTCGCAGCGCACCGCGAAGAATCCCCCGGGCTGCCACCCGGGGGATTCTTCGTTGCATGCGCCTGTCTCAAGGCCATGGCGGGCGCTGCCACGCGCCGCCACTGTGTGACTGTACCGCTGCGAACCGTCGGTGGAAATGTCCCGGCTCGGGGGATTGTGTCCGGTCGTGACGGGGTATCGGTCACCTCAGTGCTGCCGTGGGCTGAACGACGCGTTAACAAATAATCAAAAATCACTCCTTACCACCACATGTCGTTGCGTAACGCGCACACGACTCGTAATCTGTGTTTCACAGATAGGATTCGCCGGGAAGGCTGGTGATCATGTCCGGGTCGCTTGCCGTTGCCGAGCCGCGGGTCTTCCGGCCGGCGGCTGATCCGGTTACGGCAGTTGCCGTTGGCGGCTGCGCCGCCACTGCCCTGCCCCTTGATCCCACCTGCGCCGCCGCCGCCAGGAGACTGTTCCGTGACGCGGCGGATGGTGTTGGCCTGCCCGCTGAGGTGACGTACGAGGGTGCCACGATGGCCAGTGAACTGGCCGCCAACACCCTGCATGCGCACGCGAACATCCAGTTCCGCGGCTCGCGGGTCTGGCCGGTGGCCGGCACGCCTGAGCTGTGGCTGTACCTGCGCCGGGTGGGCGGGCAGCAGGAACTGGTCTGCAAGTTCTTTGACTCGCTACCCGGCTGGAAGCCCGGCGTCTCTGCTGATCCAGCTGATGACACCGCCGACTGGGAAACCGGCCGCGGCCTGCGGGTCGTCGAAGAACTGTCGCAGGGCCGCTGGGGTCATCACCCGACCCGGGCCAGGCTGGGGGCCTGGAAGGTTCCGGGCAAGGTGGTCTGGTTCGCCGTGCCGGTGCCGGTGAGCCGCGGGCTGGACCGGTTCCAGCGTCCGCAGCCCGGCTCCTGCGAGGCGGCCAGCGAACTCCAGTCCATGCTCGACGAACGCGGGGTCGGCGGCCACATCGTGCGTTCCGATGCGCCGGCCTCGGGCATGTCGGTGCTGTCCATCCGGCGTGATCTGACCGTGTGGTGCCGCAGCCGGGTGGTCTCCTGGACAACCCGGGAGGGCCGCCGGGAGTGCCGCGCCTTCTACGACATGGTCGACGCGGCCGAGCAGATCGTATGCCGGCACGAGGAACTGGACAGCACCCGCCAGCGGGACGCTGACTGACTCACCGGCCCTCAGCCCGGGCTACCGGCCCTCGAACCGGGGCTGTTCCTTGCTGACGAAGGCGCGCGTGGCAGCCAGGTGATCTGCGGTCCGGCCTGCTGCCGCCTGTAGTTGCGCCTCCTTCTCCAGGGAC
>Ga0265338_10005475_pt1 | contig 16563 bp, 13 predicted proteins | sample 42126metaG_FD_193579 | JGI IMG/M metagenome (GOLD analysis project Ga0265338, IMG submission 193579) | Rhizosphere microbial communities from Carex aquatilis grown in University of Washington, Seatle, WA, United States - 4-21-26 metaG | ecosystem: Host-associated > Plants > Roots > Rhizosphere... | reverse complement strand
ACCGGATAGTAAAGCAGCGTATATGCCCCAATGTTATGATACCCGAAGACATAAAACCCTGGATCGCTGCCGGTTGAATTGCGGAACCCGATATAATTGAAGAATGACGTGGCGCCCGTCGAATCGTTCGCACTGCTCCAGAGCGTTGCCATCCGGTGCTTCGTGTTCCAGTCTGCACCGACGTAAAGATCGGCAGTCAACGCAGTGCCGAAACTGTTACCTCTGCTGAGATCGAATTTCCGTCCCTGGGTATTGGAAAAAGTATTATGGTAGTCAGACGGCCGATTGATGTACGAGTCTGCCAGCCGGATGCCGACATGAAGCACATTCTTACCGCTGAAATTGTACTGCTCAAAAATTGTTGGAGGATAACGATCCGGATACCATGCACCAGCCGTGTCGAACGATGCGAGGGTCGGCGGGTTATCAAATGTATCGGTAAAGAGGATCGGAGCCTGGGCAGATGCAACGGACGAGAAGAGCACTGCGCCCAAACCGAACAACGCGAATGAATACAACGTAAATAATTTCTTTGTCATGAACTCCTCATAATGATACCGCAATGAACAACGTTTGGGATCTTTTGTCTTTGAATCATGCTCCTACTGAGAACATCGTAGAGAATTCACCGATTGTTCCGTATTGTCTTTATTTTGTCATCGCATTTTTTTAAAAATTTCCCCGACGCAATGAATACTGAAGTGGCAAGTACATACACAGCAATTCCTATGACAATCTGCATATTAAACCTCGATCTGGTTATGGTGAGTGCTGGTGTCATCCAACACGTTTAGTTGGTACGCTTCGATAACCATTAGGGAGCGCACTTTCATTTGGCTCACGAAGTATACAACCGTTCGATTGTAACTGGTATCAGCCAAAGGGATGAAAGAAGAGTTAATCCTTTATCACATCAAAAAGCTTCAAATGCATCTATTTTTGAGACATGTGGGTGAACTTCTTCCAGCGCGAGGAAAAAATCCACCACACAATTGTTTGTGCCGTCTTATTTCACTACAACTTCGAACAGCACCCGCATATTGGCTTTCGCTTCTTTTGAATTGATGTCTCCCGGTGTCACTTCATACACCGCCGGCTTCGTCCTGCCGTATCCGACCACGGTGATTCTCTCCGGCGCTATGCCCTTTTCGACCAGGTAATCTCTCACGCTATTTGCTCTTCGCTCGCTGAGTTTCTGATTATCTTCTTCCGTGCCGTCGGCTGATGTATATCCTGCCATACGAACTTTCATCAGTGGATTTTCCTTCAGACCCTGGACATCCTTGTCTAACATTGTCTTCGCTGAATCGCTAAGGGCAGCCTTATTGTAATCGAAATGCGTATCGCCGAAAACAACGACCTTCTCATCGTCTTTCGGGTCAAGGACGAGCATCATGACCTTTAACTCAGACATGCTTTGTTCGGAGAGTTTTACGGGTTCGGTTTTTTTGAAGAGCGTAATCAGCAGGATTGCCACGATAACGCACAATATTCCCACAATTGTGTAAAGAATACCCTTGACCTTTCTATTGCGTTTCGATTTGGTCTGTTCTCCTAGTTGTCTTTCGGCCTCAAGCCAATCCACAAAATCATTGCCATCCTTAAATCCATGTTTCTTGTAGAGCTCATATGCTTTATCTTTTATTTCCTTATTCTCTTCGTTCAAATTCTTCTGTATCATATTGGTCCCTCTTTCTTGAGAAGATACGTTGCCGTCAACAGCGTTGCCTTCCGCCGGTACATCCGGGTAAACTCAACCCAATTCCGTAGAGGCAGTTGCAGCATTAAATATGAATGCGTAATGCGAGATCGACAATCACGCCATCAACCGATTGCGAGATATGTATCCCATCGCGATCGGCTGATGTGCATGATTTCCTTACGATGTACGTAAGAGGCTCGATGAATATGTCTCTATCTTTGTGCCCCTCTTGATCTCCGCATTAAAGAGGGGGAGGCTTTTTCCCTCCCTTTTACGGAGGAGAGCGGGGTCGAAAAATTGTATCAACAAACTAAAATCTAAATCTCAACTGCTTTTTGTGCCGTCAGACGCCGGAAAAATAGATCCGGTCAACGCTTGCATCGTTGACCGCGGATTGTTTTCAGGTTGCAGATTATTGCTGGACGTAGAATTCAATACGCCGATTCTCTGCCCGGCCTGCATCCGTATCGTTCGAGGCAACGGGTTCGTCCATCCCTTTGCCGACTGTTTTCATACGGTTGGACGCAATTCCCTTTTGAACGAGCCAGCTTCGTACCGCTTGAGCCCGTTTTAACGACAGTGTCTGGTTCGCTTGCTCGCTGCCGACGTTGTCTGTGTGTCCGCTGATCTCTACACGCACATTCGGGTTCGCAACCATCGCGTTGTATGCCCGTGTGAGGATCGTTTCAGATTCGTCCCGGAGTGTCGACTTGTTGGTTTCAAAGGTGACACCTCTCAGCACGACGGTTTTTCCTTTTTCAAGGACGATGATAGTGTTATCATCGCGGCTCTTCTGTTCGGCTGCGCGGCGAGCATCGGCGTCGGTCGCCTGCTTAACACTGCGTGCTTCGGCGGAAGATGAATCCTTAATGCGCTGAACTTCGACGGCGGCATCGCCTTGTTGTTTCACGCGGAGTGCTTCAGCATCGGCCAATCCTTTTGCGTTCTGTGCCGCTACGTTGGCATCGGCGAGTTGGCTTGCTTTGACATCCGCGCTGTGCTGTGAAGCCGCAAGATCGTCTTTCGTATTTTTCACGATCTCAGTTTGTGCCGCTTCGTAGTCCTTGTTTGCTTTAGCAGTGGATGCATTCCCGGCAGCCGTGGCGGCAAGAGCTTCAGCCATCTTTGCTTTGCGATCCGCGACGTATGCAAGATCCCGTGTATGGAATGATTTAGGGTCGTCCTGGAATGATTTCTCAGCAAGCGCAAGTGCGTCCTGCGCCTTATGCAGATCTGCCGGCACTAATTGTGCCGCTTGACCCGTGCTTGCCTGCTGGTACGCCAGGCGCGCATTGACGAGTTCCGACGGAGGTGCGGTAGCACATCCAAAAAGTAATCCGGCAAACGCGATGATAATGAAAGAAGTGATGGGTTTCATGAGTTAATTCCTTTCTGCTGGTAATTGATTGTCTTGTCGGAGCTTGCGCACGCGTTCTATCGCTTGTGTCGCTTCCGTCTTCTCTGCGTCCCCGCGGGAGAGAACTACTGCCAACTCTCCATCGGCCTGGGCGCGCAACAGAAGCGATTGGGCTTCTTCTTTGTCTCCGTGTCCTGCAATGCGCTGGGCGTTATCCAACTCTTCTTTTGCGAGCTGCAAATAGAGCGATGCGCTCGGAATTTTTGATGCACCGGCTTCTTCAGCGGCGCTGATCGCCGATGTGGACGGCTCCTTATTGATCGCCGGGCCGCTTCCGCACCCTGCAACTATCGCAGCGAACAGAACGCTTCCGGCCACCGTGGCCATGTTCAGATATCTCATTGAATCCTCCTTGTTGGGTTGTGTGGAGCGTGATCTTCAATTCCTGTTATTCAGGAAAGGAAAATCTATTTTCTACCTTGAACAGTGTACCCACGATCGCCGGAGAATCCAATCGACCGAAAGGATGAAAACGTAGTTAATCCTTTATTAGCCGACCAGCTCTCCTGCTCTCTCAACAAAAAGCCGGTGCTTCGCACACGAAGCACCGGCTATTGTGATCACCTATTGGAAAAACTCCTTTACACCTCTTCAGGGTCTTCCCATTTTCCCTTTACGGGTTATTGCTGAACAAAGAATTCCATGCGTCGATTCTCCGCGCGCCCTTCTTCCGTATCGTTCGAAGCCACGGGTTCGTTTTGGCCTCTCCCGACGGTTCTCATGCGGTTCGAGGGAATGCCTTGATTGACGAGCCAGTTCTTTACCGCCTGTGCCCGTTTCAACGAAAGTTTCTGATTAAATGTCTGGCCTCCCACATTGTCCGTATGCCCGGTGATTACTACCACCACATCGGGATTTGCGACGAGCGCATTGTAGGCTCTCCAAAGTATTCTCTCAGAATCTTTTGTGAGCGTCGCTTTATTAAACTCAAAATTGACGCCTCTCAGAACAACGGTCTTGCCTTTTTCAAGAACGATAACGGTATCGCGCCGCTTCTGATCCGCCAACCGCCGCGCCAGTGCTTCAGTCGAATCCTTTACATGCTGCGCCAGTGCATCGGTCGATGCCTTCGTAAGCCGTGCCGCTGCTTCAGTCGAATCCTTTATATGCTGCGCCAGCGCATCGGTCGATGCCTTTGTAAGCCGCGACGCTGCGTCGGTCGAATCTTTTATATGCCGTGCCAATGCATCGGCATCGGCCTGCTGCTTCATACGGCGTGCCTCTGCCTGGGACAATTCCTGGGCGTGCCGCGCATCTTCTCGGGCTTTCGCCTCACGTGCTTCCTTTTCTGCGTCGTAACTATGTCCTATCGTAAACGCAAGTCCGACATTAAAGCCATAGTACCCATCTTGCTTCGCGTTGGTAAGAGGATTGAGGTCGGTATTCGTACGTGTGTGTCCGTCTAATTTGTCGGATAGCACCAAGTTGTATCCGCCGTTGACGGTTAGCGCGACGCCGTTGGCGATTCTGGTTTGGATGCCGAGACCCATTGGAACCATCGGTAAGAAATTAGTAGTGCCGTCACCGTTGAGTTGTTTCGATGCGCCTATACCAGCAAAGACGTACGGATTCAGGTTCGGCATAGAAAATGGGGCGAAGAGAAATCGAAGATCGACCAAGCCGATATCCGCATGATATCCGCCATTAGTGCTAGAACTCGGAGCCGAGAGGTAACCATAGCCCAAACCCAATTGGCCAAGTAACATGGGAGTGCCCAGTTTAATCTGCAGGTATCCGCGCGCCTCCGGCCCCCATTCGTCACCATTGTTATTAGTTCCGTGGACGCCGCCCACTGAAAAACCCCAGGCGAGTTCGGGGATCCTGAATTCTGTTTGCGCTTGGGCATGGTTATACGTGCCGAACGCCATGACAAAAAACGTAACTACAATAAAACGTCTCATTATAGACCTCCTTGGTCGGTGAATATTTTTCTGCGTTAGCTACATTGTACGTGAATTGTTTTCGTTGCTTCATTCTTTAATCTCAAAAAATTATTGTCTGCAAATATGTTTCAGTATCGTGTCATCTCTGTTCACACTTCTTCATCTGATTGCACAAAGCCTATGGTTGAAATCACCGGTTGACATTTGCCGCCGAAGGGTTCAAGGACTGGAGTACCATCCATTTAGTCGGGCTCGTAAAACCTGTGACGGAATCTCCGACTATCTCCTGGTGGTAGAGAAGCAAATGGAGTCTGTCATCCTGTGCTCTTAATTCCCTTGTCTTTACTGCCAACATGCTCACCCGGGGTGAAATTAATGTCAACTCCTGCCGCAGAACGTTGTTCTCCGCCGCGAGTGCAATTGCTGTGCGTGACCCGGGAGTAAAACCTGCTGCTTGATTCAGTTTAATGAATCCAAAGAAAAGGATGCTTCCGATCAGAACCCCGACAACGGCGAGTTTTGCTATCGTCCATTTTGCATCCACGAAAGTGAGTAATTGATTTGAGTAAGAATATATTTTCACCCTGTCCATCCATGGTCCAACATATCAATGAATATTATTCCACCGCTGGTCTTATAAAACCCATTACCATTGCACCTGCTTGCAGCCTTACAAGACTTTTCTTCACAACTTGGCGATAAGATTGCGCACTTCTTCTTTGGTTTTGCCGAGTTTTTGTTGAAGTCTCCCGAGGAGCTCTTCATCCTTTCCTTCTTTAAAAAGAAGGTCGTCGTCTGTTAGGTTGGCAAACTGCTGTTTGAGCTTGCCGGAAGTTTCTTTCCAGCTCCCCTTCATGCTGAGGATGTTCATGCGATAGTTCCTTTTATTTATGGATGCGATTGACTATGAGAATTGTATTCGGGCACATCGATCAACCCGAGCGCTGCAAACCCGACCTAGATACCTGCCAAGAACCTGCCCGTCGAAACGGGCAGGTGTATAGTCAACAAAAACTACTTTATGAGGATCAATTTCTTCGTGGATACGAACGATCCGGCATCCAATCGATAGAAATACACACCGCTCGAGAGACTGCGCGTTCCATTGTTCGTATTGAACGTAACGCTGTAGATGCCTGCTTCCTGACGACCGTTCACGAGTGTCGCAACTTCCTGTCCAAGCACGTTGTAGACCCGGAGGGAAACCACTCCAACCTGCTGAAGGCTATAATTAATCTTCGTCGATGGATTGAATGGATTCGGATAGTTCTGCGATAGATCGAACTTTGCCGGAACAGCATTAGGTTCACCAACAAGCAACGCCACGCCCGTCGTGAAACTCGAAACAGATGAATTGGCGCTCGTCCCTCCAACATCGCTTGCGCTCACGTGCCAGTAAAACATCGTACTGGACGCCAATGGAGTACTCAATTGCTTAACGGTATCTGTCGTTGTCGTGTCGAACAAGACATTCGCAGCTTTGAATCCGCCGATAGAATCGATGGAGTTGCTTGAAGCTATCTGCAAGCGGTATTTTGTTGCGCTCGTTGAAGCATGCCATTTGAAAGTTGCATTTCGCTGCACATTTGTAGTTCCGCTGGGAGAAATGGCGAGAGGAACGGATGGAATGGCGCCTACCAAAGTTGGATTGTCGATGCTGTTTGCAATTAATGTAACTGAGTCTGTGAGGGCCAATAATCTGCCGACTATTGTGGCACCGCTATTAGCAGAAATTGTGGATAACGCCATAATACTGCCGTTGAACGTCGAATGCGAACCAAGAGTTGCCGAGGTGCCAACCTGCCAAAAAACGTTGTACCACTTAGCGCCGTTGACGAGTTTCACATAACTCCCCGATGCTGTGGTAAGCGCTCCGTTCACTTTGAATATCCAGACAGCACTCGCGTCGCCTTCGCCGTTGAGCGTAAGAGTATCCGTTATCCCAAATGTACCGGAGCCGGATTCGTAAACGGCGGGTGTGTACGTGAATCCGCCGAGTTCCGTCGCAATAGTTGAATCAGCATTACGTGCAGAGGTGGTGTCATACGCCGCTTTCAAGGCGTGCTGCGCGGCGGCTGAAGGCGCATCGCCAGGGTATTCCACTCCAGTGAACAATCCGGGTGGAAATCCATTTATAACAGTGCTCGGACTGACTCCGATGTCTCCCGTAATTGTCGTAAGGCCGCTGCTGGTGATCTTCGAACCGGCTAACACCATAAAATTGGCAGCAGAGCCTAAAAACACTTCCACACTAAGAGGAGAGGCCGTCGATCCGCCGATAGTATTGGATTGCAATGTCACCGCAGCGGTTCGTGCTAATGCTCTCCCTTCCAGCGACGCACCCGTAGCAAACGTGATTGTTGTGTACGCCATAATAGTTCCCTTCATCACAGCGGTCGTTCCAAATGTAGCCGCGCTTCCGACTTGCCAAAAAACGTTGGAAGCCTTCGCACCGCCGCTCAGGAATACCTGGCGGCCGGTTGTCATATTGAAACCGGATGCTATTTGGAAAATCCAAACCGCATTCACATCGCCCTGCGCGTCGAGCGTTAGGTCGCCCGAGGTTATTGCGAGCGAGCCGGTCGATTTATAGAGGCCGGAGTAGAGCGTTCGTCCGCCAATATTTCCTGAAATACCGATGGGGGCAACTGTTCGTCCTGCCGCGTCGTTGTAGGCTGTCGTCAAATCAACGATTGCTTGGGTCAACATGGAAGGAAACGGGATCGAGCCCGCTGGCCCGGTCGCGTCAACTCCGTAGATCGTGCCGACCACGTTCGGAGTTCCAAATCCGGTCATATAAGAAGCGGCGAGAGGACTCACACCAACATTGCCGGTAATAGTTGAAGGACCGGTATTCGTGACTCCGCCGTACGAAAGAACCGCAAATCCGCCGGTCAATCCGAGAGTTACCGGAAGGAGAGGTGTTGTCGGCGTAGTGTTCCATGTCGTGAAACTTCGACTGGTTGAATAAGCGCTCACTGCGCCGCCATTCTTCAAACTATCTCTCACACTCACACGCCAGTAATATTTCGTGGCGTTCTTCAAGCCCGTGATAGTATTCTCGACATTTGTCAGTGTCGAGTCATTATAGATTTTGCTGTCAAAATTCGAGGCCGTATCAATTTCTAAATGATACACGCTGTCCCCCGCGGCAGCAGTCCATTGCAACTGCACGGTCGTTGACTGATTCGTCGCCGAATCGGCGGGCGACACCAGGGTCGGGGTCTGCGCAGAAAACGCAGCCGATGGGATGATCACAACAGCCATCAAGAGTACTCCAAAGAAGTACGTCCAAGCGTGGCGGGCTGTTGTCGGATTTATTGTATTGGTTTTCATAAAAATCTCCATTGAGTTAACGAAAAAAACGCCATGTTTTCTAACGCTGATGTGCGCGCCACAAACCAGTGGCTGGAGCACTGAAACTAATTACACGTTGAAACGAATACATGCTTTCTTGGCAACAAATCACTTCATAAGAATCAGCTTCTTCACCGAAACGAAGGATCCGGTTTCCAAACGGTAAAAGTACACACCGCTCGAAAGACTCAGCATCCCGTTGCTTGTATTGAACGGCACGGCATAGCTGCCGGCTTCTTGATGGCCGTTCACGAGTGTGGCAACTTCATCGCCAAGCACGTTATAGACTTTGAGGGAGACCATTCCAGCATTCTCAAGACTGTATTCAATTTTCGTGGTCGGGTTGAACGGGTTCGGGTAGTTTTGCAAGAGCGCAAAAGCTTCAGGCGCGGTCTTGATTTCCACTGCCGCCGATCCGTAATACAAAAATGCCCCATTATGGTCGATCTGTTTTAGGCGATAGCTATAGCTGCCGGCGGCCAGATTCTTGTCGCTGTAAAAATAATTCCGCGGCGAATTGCTTGTTCCTGAACCGGCGACAAAGCCGACGTCCTGCCATGTTGCAGCTTGACGGCGTTCAATTTCGAAACCCTGATTGTTTATTTCTGTTGCGGTCGACCAATGAAGAATTGCGTCAGTGCGATTTACTGCTGCTGAAAAGGCCACCAGTTCCACCGGCAGCACAGTGGAGTTTAACGTTACCGCTCCGGTATTCGCCAATAATTGTGCCGTCACTTGTGCTGCGCTGGCATTCACCGTAATTGACACGGCAGAAAGTACGATTCCGTTGAACGTCGAGCCGCTGTAAATAGTCGCTGAAGTGCCGACATACCAGAAAACGTTGGACCACACAGCGCCGCCCGTTAACGTCACAGTACTATTGGTGTTTATAGTGAGAGTGCTTGAAGCCTTGATGATAAAGATATCAGTTGCACTGCCTGAGAGGGTAAGAGTCCCACCCGATGCAAGGTCAAGAGCTCCTCCTTCGTAAACGCCGCGATGCAGTGTTTTTCCGTCTAGAGCGTCTGCGATCGTTTCATCCTTCGTTCGACCGAGGGCATCTGTCAGCGCCGCTCCCAAGTCTGTTTGAGCCTGAAGGCTGTGTCCGGCCACACCCCAATTCGTTCCGGTTGTTGTTATGCTGCCATCAATCGTTGCAGTCGACGTACCGATATCTCCATGAACAAGAGCAGAACCAAATATTCCTGAATAGGCTAAAGCTCCGTAGGTCCCTGCTGTCAAAAGAGGTACTGGTGACGGGTTGCTGAATAAGGGGGGATTAGCAGATGCAACGGCAGATATCAACAATACAACCGTCAGCATTGTTCCGAGAAAGCCCGTCCATTTGTTCAATAGAGGGGATATTGTCTTTGTAAAATTCTTCATAGATCCTCCAGAGAGTTAGTGAAAATCGAAACATGACCCGTTTCGCTGCGCAAATGATTTCACTGTTTTTGGAATTTTAACATATCTAGACGAACAGTGAAAACATTTACGCATTGAAACGGATATACGCTTTCAAAAAAACAGTTACTTCATGAGGATCAGCTTTTTGATCGAGACGAAGGATCCGGTTTCCAAACGGTAGAAGTACACACCGCTCGAGAGATTGCGCGTTCCTTCGTTAGTATTGAACGACACGGCGTAGCTGCCGGCTTCCTGACGACCGTTCACGAGTGAAGCAATTTCATTCCCAAGGACATCATACACCTTCAATGATACCTGACTATTCACTGGCAATTGATAACTGATCATTGTTGAAGGGTTGAACGGGTTCGGGTAGTTCTGCGAAAGCGCGAATGTTTCAGGCGCCGTCTTAATCTCCACTGCCGCCGATCCGTAGTATAAAAATGCTCCATTATTGTCGATCTGTTTTAAGCGATAGGTATAGCTGCCGGCTGCCAAATTATTGTCGGTATAAGAATAGCTCTTCGGCGAATTGCTTGTTCCTGTCCCTGCGACAAAAGCGACATCCTGCCAGGTTGCAGTCTGACGACGTTCGACCTCGAAACCATGGTTGTCTATTTCCGTTGCAGTTGACCAGTGAAGGATTGCGTCTGCACGATTCGTAGTTGCTGAAAACGCAACAAGCTCTACCGGCAATACGGGGGAGGCTAAAGTAACGGCGCCGGTATTCGCCAGCAAGCGTGCTGTCGTTGTTGAACCGGATTCCACCGTGATTGACGAAACCGCAAGTATGATTCCATTGAAATTTGAAGAGGCGCCATGAATAGTCGCAGAAGTGCCGACATACCAGAAGACGTTAGACCACACGGCACCGCCGATTAAGGAGACAGTACTGCCGGTGTTTATTGTTAATGCAGACCCGGCCTCTATAATGAAGACTGCAGCGGGGTCACCCTGGGCATCGAGCGTCAATGTGTTGTTCGACGCAAGATCAAGCGCTGACCCATAGCTATAGACACCATGAAACAAAGTTAGTCCGCCAAGGGTACCAGCAGTGATTGTCGCATCACTTGTTCGCCCGAGCGCGTTGCTCAACGCGGCGGTTAAGTCGGTTTGGGCTTGCAACGTTTGACTGTCGCCCACAATATGTTTAGTTCCAGTGGCTGTTATGCCCGTGCCTATTGACGCAGTTGAAGACCCAACATCGCCACTGACATTGACAGAACCGGTGATACCAGAATACGCTAATGCCCCAAAGGTCCCCGCTGTCAAAAGTGGTACTGGTGCCGGGTTGCTATATCCAACAGGATGAGCAAAGGCGTAGGTAGAAATCAACATCGCAACCGTTGCGATAACTCCGAACAAGCGCGCGCTCCTGTTAGAAAGAGCGATTGCTGTCTTTGTAAAATTTTCCATGATAAAACCTTATTGAAATTGATGAAATGAATAAAATGAATTAGTAAAATTGATTAACGTTTGTTTTGAAAGAAATTGAATCCAGTTGTTTAGGGATGCACGCTTTACTGATTAATACTATTTCATGAGAATCAATTTTTTTGTCGAGACAAAGGACCCGGCATCCAGGCGATAGAAGTACACCCCGCTGGAGAGACTGCGTGTTCCATTGTTTGTATTGAACGTCACGTTGTAGCTGCCGGCTTCCTGGCGTCCGTTCACAAGTGTGGCAACTTCTTTCCCAAGGACATCATATACCTTTAATGTCACCTGACCGTTCACTGATAACCGATAACTGATCACTGTTGAAGGGTTGAATGGGTTTGGATAATTTTGCGAAAGTGTGAATCCGGTTGGGGTTGTTGGTCCGCCAATCTCGACACCGGTTGTGCTGCCGCTCTGCAAGACTCGCGATGCATAGATGTTGTAATTACCGCTCCGTTTGTCCTGCCATGCGAGAATCGCTCCGCCGCTCCCGTCACTGACGATCGCGGGATTTGTTTGCGTGCTCTCTGCCGTGCAGATAGGAACTCCGTTGGCGGTCCACGGAAGAGCGAATCTTCCTGTAATGCGCGATGCGTAGACATCATATGTATTGACGTTCGTGGCGCTGTCGCGCTTGTCGATCCATGTGATGATGGCACCGTGGCTGCTGTCGCTGATGATCTGCGGGTTGGATTGGTTGAGCGCTGAGACACAAATGGTCACACCGTTCACATTCCACCCCGTTGCAACAACGCCGGTTGAATCGACCCGTTGCGCGTAAATGTCGGACTGTACGCCGGTACGAAAATCTTCCCACGTCATCAAGGCGCCGCCGATGCCGTCGCTGACGATCCTCGGGTTCACCTGATCGTAAGCGACATTGTTGTTCATGACAACGCCGTTCACAGGCCACCGTATTGCAAGGGCCGAACTCATTCGCTGTACCCAGATATCGATGTCGGTCGTACTGCGGGAATCTTGCCAGACGATAATGGCACCCCCGGCACCATCGCTGCAAATGTCGGGGTTCGTTTGGTCGGTCGCCGATGTGCAGACGGCGACGCCGTTTGCAATTTCAACGAGTCCGCCAATGGCGGTCACACGCTGTGCATAGATATCATAATTCCCTGCGCGCTTATCGTACCAAGTAATAATAGCTCCGCCGCTCCCGTCGCTGGTAAGCCTCGGACCATGCTGCGCGGCTGCCTGCGTACAAACGCCGATGCCGTTCGCCGTCCATTGTGCTCCACCCGATTCATTGACTTTCTGCGCGTAAATGTCAGCCAGACCGGGACCCGCGTTGCCGCGATAATCTTCCCATGTGAGCAAGGCTCCATCACTTCCATCGCTGATCATCGCAATGTTGACCTGGTCGAAAGCCGACGTGCAGACAGGGTCGCCGGTTGAAGGACTCCACTGAAGCGTGCCGGCAGCGTTCACGCGCTGAGCATAGATATCATAACTGCCGCTCCGTTTATCCTGCCATGCGATAATTGCGCCGCCGTTTCCGTCACTGACGATTACGGGGCTGACCTGGTCGCTGTCCGCCGAACAAATTGCCAAACCGTTTGCCGTCCACAGATTATTTCCGTTGGCGCTGACACGTTGCGCGTAGACAGCATATGTGCTGCCGTTCCGCTTGTCCTGCCAAACAACAATCGCGCCCCCCGCTCCGTCGCTGGCGACCGCAGAATTGACGCGGTCGTTTTCTCCAATGCTGATCGGATTATTGACTTTAGGGCTGCTTGACCACTGAGAAAGGGCAAGAGAAGGAATGAGCAACGATGCAGCAAGCAGGATGCCGAGAAATCCATGAAATACAATGGGCAAGCCCGCCCACCGGCGAAACATAACTTTGGCGTGCGTGGCAAATGTTTTCATGTGAACCTCTATCAAGTTTGTAGAATTGAGCAAGTCTTCTATTCATTTAGATATTCCCTACTCTTCTGAGCGCGGGATATCGTGTCTAATAATCTGGTTTGGCATTTACCTGATTTTTTTACAGCACAGGAATCACAACAACATTGCTTGCCAATGTAACCTCTGCAATGCGGGCCAGCAGCCGCCCTTCGATCACCGCTCCGGTATTGAGCGAAATCGATTGATCGGCCATGATGTTCCCTTTAAAGACCGATGTCGTTCCCAGAGTTGCAGAAGTACCAACCTGCCAAAAAATATTCGCGGCTTTCGCGCTGCCGCTTAAAATAACTTGGCGTCCTGACGTCGTGTTCAAAGTAGAAGCGATCTGTATAATGAAGACCGCATCGGCATTTCCTTTTGCATCGAATGTCAGGTCGCCGGACGAAATCTGAAGCGAACCGCTTGATTTATAGAGCCCAGGCGTAAGCGTTAATCCACCGATATTTCCCGCAAGCTGCACAATGTCCGTCGAAGTGCGTCCTGCGGCGTCATTATATGCCGTCGTGAGATCGCCCTTTGCCGCCGTCAACATATCAGAAACGCCGGCCGGAGAAACATCATCAGACGCATAGATCTTCCCGGTCACTTCTGTCAAGCCGAAGCCAGTTATGAACGACCGTGCCGCCGGGCTCAATCCGATATTTCCGACAATTACCGATGTGGGAATGTTGGAAACCAATGAGCCCGCGAGAATTACAAACGCTGCGTCGGAACGGAGGTTGACCGCAGCCTGGACTGTAGTTTGCACAGGGATGACTTTGGGGGGTGTGTTTACTGTACTATCATCCTTTTTACATCCAGCAATCAAAAGAAACAGTGAAGCTGTAATGATAAGCCCTGATTGCAAAAAACTTCCGGCGAACTTCGTCCGGGGGCTTAATTGGGCTGTTTGAATTTTCTTGTTGATGTTCACAATATCTTTCTTGTATTAAGCGATTCGAATTTCCTAAAAAAATCGTCCTTTGTTTTCGTCAATCGGGAACGATATCGATGATTACAGTTCTGTTATAGAATCGTTCTTCGGGGAAGTTGTTATCAAACGGCGCATATTGAAGATTCTCGCCGAACCCGAATGTCTGGAACGTGATCCCGTGCTTGCCGCTTTTCGCAATTGCTCCTTCGATAATGGCGCGCGCATCTTCTACCCGGCGCGAGGATAAGCTGTCGTTGTACTCTTCCGTTCCTACGATGTCCGTATGACCGTGGATGATGACAAGGCTGGTATCCGGAATAAGCGGAGTAACAACGTCTGTGAGAAATTTTTCATAGCTTGCAATGGTTTTCGATTGGTCGAATTCGAACAGAATACTGAATCGCACCGCCTCTTTTACCGGCTCGTCTCTGCGGATCAAGTGTACCGTGGTTTGCTTTTTTACAAATTTTCCGCTCTTCGTTTGCCCCAGCAGCACAATCGTATAGTCGCCCTGAGCGCGGTCACCCAGAATGGTGTTCCCCGAAATATTTTCATGGTCCTGAGTCGATGGTCCGAACCGTTGAACCTTCCCCTGCTCATCGGTGATCTCCAATGACCATGAGGAGAAAACATCCTTCGCTCCGACAACATTGATGAGAAGATGGCTGTCAAGCGGGTCTTCCACCTCTGCGACAATTTGCACCGGCTTCAGCATATAGTGCGGACCGCCTCCAACTTCTATCGTCATCTCGGGGGAATCGCTGTCGATATCAACACGGCGATCTTCAGCCCGCAGCAGAGTAAGTTCCTTTGTAGCACCGGGGACTTCCGATGGAGTTCGCGGCTTATCTCGTCCCTCGGTAGTTATCCTTGAGCCGTCAATTCCAAATACATCCACGAGGTATCGCTTGATCGCTTCCGCCCTCTCCTTTGCCAGATTTGGCCCCAGTCCCGATGCACCGGTCAAGTTTATGACCACCGCAGGACTTCTCCTCATCCGAATGCCAATGATGTTGAGGATGTTATAGTAGACTGTCATCTGCCGAAGTGAGCGGCCCGTCATATTCAGAGGCCGAACGTCTTGTAATTGACTTTCCTGGAAATTTGCCGCCTGGTCTTTTGTCATCACGACATATCGGCTTGGTATTTCAGACGACCCTTCTTCGAAAAACACACAATTGAGAATCGGGAACGACTCCCTCACCCTGCGTTTAAGAGGTACCGCCTTTGGTGCGCGGACAGAAAAATCGACTTCACGCTCGACAACCGCTGGAGCCGGCATGACTTCGGCCCGGGCAATTTCTTTCCCGCTGCCGAACTTTATCGAGGCACCGAGGCGCAATGTCGATACTCCCCATGTTTCCACCGAGCGTGGGTTTTCGCCCATAAACGGCTGGAACGAAAGAAATGGCGAAATGTCGATCTGGTGTCTTGCGTTAGGTGATTTGAGCGGGATATCGTAGCCCACGCCGATTTGACCTGAGAAGACCGTTCCTTTCATATCGCTGAACTGGCCTTTGTTGGCATAGTTTCCGGCTTGGGTGTAAACGAATGTTTTTTCGTCTCCCTTTGTGGGGGCCCAACTGAATCCGATTCGAGGCCCGCCAAAGAAGTAGAGAGCGTTTGACCACGGAGCGAACCGAAGACTTGGCTCGATGGAGAGATAGCTGGCCGTCGCGGCTAAAGACGAGTTCTGACCGCACGGGCAGGGAACATCGTTGAACGATCCGCGCCGGTCGTCGTATGCCGCCTGAAGTATAACACCCCAGACAGAATCAGGACGGTACTCGACAAAGGGAGCAAGATAGAGCCCCAGACCGAAACCTTTGTGGAAGGCACTCGGAGTCGTGAACGAAGGGTTCAACACTTGAGTCGTTCCGCCGTAGAAGTTTAAATTCACGGCTTCGGCAGCACCGAACCACCACGTTGGCAGCGTCCTTTGAATCTCCTGCGCAAAAATATTTGACGTAATAGAAAATAGCACTAGAAGACTGAGGATGATTCTTGCGCGCCACAGGCTCGTGAGTTTTCGGCTTCGGATTGCTGATCGGTATCGATACATTCGTGCCTCCTTAAAGAGTAATTTTGTTTCTCGTATTTGGGTCGAGTGAAGTCATGGTGGCGATTGGCCTACATGCCTTTTGTCTTCATTGTCAAAATCAATTGAGTCTTCGCTGCCGTTCCGAGAATCCTCCCCGCCAGACATCTGTCTGGCGGGAAGATTTCAATTATTACGGCGCAGGTACGTTGACGGTCGCATCTTGTAATGCGATTGTCCCTGCCGTTGTCGCTCCGGCCAATATTCTTCCGTTGACGATCGCACCCGTTACCGCGGTGACATCTCTGCCGGAGACGATGGTACCGTAGAAGATCGTTCCTACTCCAATAGTCGCATCAAACACAGGAACCCAGAAAACATTTTTGGCCTGAGCACCATTCAAGAGCGAGACATTGGCTCCGGTTGTCAGTGATGAACCGATCTGGAATACCCACACTGCGTTCGCATCGCCCCCTGCATCTAGAA
>Ga0265338_10005474_pt1 | contig 16567 bp, 14 predicted proteins | sample 42126metaG_FD_193579 | JGI IMG/M metagenome (GOLD analysis project Ga0265338, IMG submission 193579) | Rhizosphere microbial communities from Carex aquatilis grown in University of Washington, Seatle, WA, United States - 4-21-26 metaG | ecosystem: Host-associated > Plants > Roots > Rhizosphere... | reverse complement strand
AGAGCATCCAGAAATCGGCGCGGCCATTACGAAGCTAGAGATGGCGCTGAATGATCTGGCGATCCAGACTGGCTGCCTGCTGTAGCGGGTGGGGTAGGCGCATCTGGGCAGTCAGCCGACTACTGTTGATAAAACCTGGTTACACTCACCTGACCCCAGCGATTGGTTTTGGGGCGCGAAGAACGACACTTTCCTAGCACCCGCGCCCGTGTTCGACAGTTGCTCCGATTTGCCCGTTATCTCCGATAGCGTCCAACGTCCGATCCGCGAGAACACGCGCCTAATTGGGATCAAGCACGACGAGGGTAGTAGCCACTGTCGGAGGGGGAACGCGCATCCACTGGGGGCGGCCGACGGCGACGGCGCGGAGTACGGCTGGATCAGCAGCGAACAAGTTCAGGTCTGTCGCGGTCAGGAGGACAGAGACGTTCGCGTGTTGGGGGCGAGGATCGCTGGCGGCATCTTCATTCTTGGGCACCTCCTGCTCGGTAAGGAGCCTTCTCCTCGTACCCTGTTCAAGGAACAATTGCACGGTCACGAACGTTCGCCCGGATGTCACCACCTCCGCTTCAACCCGCGATCCGGACCGCAACGGTTTCGGGGGCAGCAGGATGCGAACGCTATACACCTGAACGAAGGCGCGGTATCCCGAAAGTCCTGCGACAATGGCCCACAGGCACACGGCAGCGACAGCAACGCGCTTGAGCAAACGGAGCGCGGTTGAATCCGACCTTTTGTGATAATCAAAGGCGGTGAGCACGGGCGCTGAACTGCAATTCTAGCGCAGACTATCGGAAAGCTTTCCGCAGCCCTGCATGGTTGTTGATAAATCCCCATATCACTCATCATCGCTACTGGATAGTGATCCTACCGTCCGACTCGGAAGGAAACGCGGCAACCTGAAAGTCATCCTCCCAGACGATGTTCTCCAGCCTCCTGCATTTGTGGACCTCCACATGGTGACCGTGTTCCCGCAGCACATAGACCAAGTCCCACACTTTGCGAATATTCTCTTCAGCCGTTGATTTGAACCAGAAGATCGCTCTGCGCGAGTCGAACTTCTTCGGCGGCGAGGGCAAGTTTACGTTGAACCAAACAATCATTCCACGCAAGTGTTCCCATTGTTCCCGAGTCAGATCGTCGGAATCGAGGAGTGCAGATGAAGCCGCGAACACGCCTTGTGACTTGTGCGAGTCTTTGTCTATTCGAGTTGTGACAAAACGGAGGAACATCGCCGCCGGTCGCTTAAGCCGAACGGCGATTGTATCGTCGGCTATGCAGTTTGGCAGGGTGGATTGTTGCAAGATCCCGATTTCGCTCACTGCCCCCGGCCACCTCTTCAGCAATTACAATCCTCGCTCCACGATCTACAATCCCATCCACGAAAACTTCATGAATACTACCGACAACCAACCGAACCCAAGGAATTCCGCTCTCCGCAAAGCCAGCCTCTTCTATCTCGTCTTCGTGATGTTCTCCTACACGACGGGCGGGCCCTTTGGACTCGAGGACATGGTCACGACCTCGGGTCCTGGCATGACCCTGATCTATCTGCTGGTCCTGCCATTCTTCTGGTGCATCCCGGTGTCACTGGTATCGGCGGAACTTACCACCGCCATGCCCGTCGAGGGCGGCTTCTATCGCTGGACGCGTGCTGCCTTTGGCGACTTCTGGGGATTCCTCGCCGGATGGTGGAACTGGTCCGCATCGTTCCTGCTGGGTGGGGCGTATGCCGTACTGTTCGCCGACTACTTTGTCTACTACATGCCCAAGATGACGTGGTGGGAGCACTACCTGTTATCGGTGGCGCTGATCGTCGCGCTGACCTGGATCAACGTTCGCGGTATTGAGATGGTGGGGAAAGTCGCGACCGGACTGGAAATCTTTATCTTTATCCCGGTGATGACGATGATCGTCATCGCTCTGGCTCATTGGCACCGGAATCCGTTCCGGCCATGGATGGTGCCGCATCAGCCGCCGCTCAAGGTATTTGGGGTGGGATTGGCGTTGGGGCTGTGGCTGTACTCAGGATATGAGCAGCTCTCGACCGTAGCCGAAGAAGTCGACAACCCGCAGAAGGCGTATCCGCGCGCTCTAGCCCTGGTGGTGCCGCTGTCGATTGCGGCGTACTTCTTGCCGACGCTGGCAGGATTGGCTTCGGCGGGCAACTGGGAAAAATGGCAGGCCGGATTCTTCTCCGATGCCGCACGGATGATCGGCGGCTCGTGGCTGGGTACGTGGATGGCGGCAGCCGCGATGGTGGGAAGCGTGGCGCTGCTCAACAGCACCATCCTCACCACCACGCGCATGCCCTTCGTGATGGCGGAAGACGGATACTTGCCTGACGTTCTCACCCACAGGCACAAGCGATATGGGACGCCCTGGCTCGCGATCGTTGTCTCGGCACTGATCTACGCTTTGCTGGCGTGGAAAAGCCTGGGCCAATTGATCTCGGTATACATCTGGTTGCGCTCCGCCACCACGGTGCTCACTGTGCTTTCGGGCTGGAAGCTCCGCCGAACGCGGCCGGAGTTGCCTCGCTCGTTTGTTGTTCCTGGCGGCAATGCGGGATTGCTGTACGTTGTGGCCGCGCCCATTTTTATGGCCATGGTAGCGCTGCTCGGAGGCGATCGCCCTGCCACCATCGGCGGCGTGATCGCGATCGCGTTAGGGCCAGTGGTGTACTGGCTTGACCTTGAATTCCGCCACAAGCGTTCCCGTGGCGGGTGACGCCGCCCCGTTCAGCCTTTCGGCCTTCGACTCGATATACATGATGCGCGAACTTGTGCCGGATTTAGACACTCAACTCACCCAATCCAGAAACTTGTACCACGCTCCCGCAAATGGCAGGAACCACGGCTTCCCGTTGTAGAGTCCCAGAGGCGCGCCGGGGAACGGAATCCCCACCAACGGATTCTCCGGTTTATCACCCGCCATCATCTCCGCGATCTTTTGCCCCTGGAATGTAGCCATGGCCACGCCGTGCCCGGCGTAGCCGACGGCGTAGTACATGCCGTCCATCTGCCCGGCATGAGGCATGATGTCGAAGGCGAAGTCGAGCGTGCCGCCCCAGACGAAGTCAATCCTGGCATCGCTCAGTTGCGGATATACGTCGATCATCCCGCGGCGCAGAATCTCGGCGCTCCGCCGGATCGTCTGATCCGTCTCCGGAAAGAATGCGGCGCGCCCGCCAAACAGCATGCGCCGATCGGGCGTGAGGCGGTAGTAGTAAAGATAGTTCTTCGAATCGTAGATCATCCGGTTACGGGGGCTGAGTTCGCGGGCCAGCGCTTCCGGCAGAATCTCGGTGGTAATGATGAACGATCCGATGGGGATGAGCTTTTTCTGCAATGCCGGAGTAGCGCGGCCCGTGTAGCCGCTGGTGCCAACGAAAACTTCGTGTGCCCAGATCTCGCGACGCGCACCAGATCCGCCGGAGATCGCAATCTTCCACCCCTGCTCCCCCTGGCGCGAGTCACGTTGCATCGTCTCGACGCGAGTCTGCTCGAAAATCTCCGCACCCGCTTTTATCGCAGCGCGGGCGAGTCCGGCAACGTAGCGCGCGGGATTGCATCCGGCGCTGACTTCATCGACCATGCCACCGTAATAAATCCTGGACCCGATTTCTGCACTCAACTCGTTTTTCTGCACCACACGCAGCGCGTGGTTGAACTCGCGTGCGATGACCTCAGCCTGGCTGGCGTAGTCGTCGAAGTGCTTCTGCTTGCAGGCGACTTCGAGATGTCCGCAGCGCGAGAAGTCGCACTCAATCTTTTCCTCGCGGACAATCTGCTCAACGCAGTCGATGGTGGCCAGCGACGCCGCATACATGCGTTGCGTCAACTCGCGGCCATACATCGAAATCAACTGGTTCACGCCCAGCTTCATCCCGGTGAGGACCATGCCTCCGTTGCGGGAACTCGCTCCCCATCCAATGGTTTCGGATTCGAGCACGGCAACCTTTGCCCCGCGTTGCGCCAGCGTGCGAGCCGCCGAGAGGCCGGTGAAGCCTGCCCCGATCACAACCACATCGACAACGTCCGGCAAGGGGGAAGCCTTAGGAGTGGGAAATTCGGTCGTGGTGAGCCAGTAGTTTTGTTCTTGCATAGTGGAGTTCAGAACGTTGGATTATATCCGCCCCCGACAATGGAGGGGCGGACGCCCTCGCCCGCCCCGCGCGTCTTGCGTTCACCGGTGGTACATGTACTCGCGGTCCCAACAGTTCCGCTTTGCGGCCACCTCGGTAATCTTGCTGCGGTTACTGGCTCACCCTAGTCTGAATAGGAATGGCCTTACGCTGCCTTCTATTCTCCTCGGACGAGGGAGCCCTCGAACCTATTCGCCAGGTGCTGGCGAGCCTCGATGTCGAGGGAGAATCCTGCTCGGAAGGTCCGGCGGCGGTTGAGCGGGTCACCAGCCAGTCATTTCAAATCGTCATCATTGATTGGGATATGCAGCCCGAAGCCGGCTTTCTGCTGAAATCAGCACGCGAGCGCAAGGCCAGCGAGCGCCCACTGACTCTGGCCATCGTGAGTGACGATGCCAGCGTTCCGAAGGCACTGCAAGCGGGCGCGAACTCGATTTTGCGCAAGCCGATCATGGTCAACCAGGTGAACGACACCCTGACCACCGCGCGTGATTTGCTCCGCGCGAAACAGGAATCGGCCACCAGCGCTGCGCATGCCGCGGCAGCAGGAGCGTCTGGCGGTACCACCACCGTGCTGCCTTCCAGCACCGAAAACGGAAGTGAGAAGACTCTCCGCGCGGGAGAGTTCTTGCAGTCTTCAGGCCCGGCTCCCGGTGCGCAATTCGACACCGAGTCGGAAATGCAAAAGTCCCTGGAGCAGTCGGCCGTAGAGGAAATGCAGCCCCTGCAGGAGTTGGAGCCGATGGCCGCCGCGGTGGCAGAAGCGAAACCCGTTTCCGCTCCACCTCCTCCGCCGCCGCTTGCACCGGGCGAGACACGAGGATTGCAGTGGTACTTGAATTCGCGCGCGGGCAGCTTGCCCTCGGCTCCTGCGCAAGCCCCACCACCTCCGCCTGCGCCTGCGCCGGCAAAGCCCGAATTGCTGGGCTTCGATCAGACTCCTTCGCTGTCGGATGCAGAACCGTCCGCTCCAGAAGATCCGTCCGCGGGCAAAGTACGCCCGCTTCCGGCGCATCCCACTCCGGCGGAGCATGAGGAACACGAGCGGAAGGCTGAAGCCAAACTCTTCGCCTATATCGCAGGAGAAGAAGAAAAGCCAGAGCGAGCGCCCCGGCGCACCATCAAGATCGGCAAAGGAATCATGGGAGCCCTTGTGCTGGCGGCATGCGCGATCGTAGCCGCCCCGCAGGCGCCATGGCATCCGCAATTTCAAACTCTGTGGGGACGGGGGCGCCAGGTATTGCACGCCTGGCTGAATCCTCAGCCTGTCACGACAGCGCCAGCGCCGGCAGCGCACGAAAACTTTGGCCGCGCCGGCGACGAGTACAAGCTTCCCGTCGCAGAAAATATTCCTGACGCCACGACCGACCCTACGCAGATCCACGTAGTTCCCATGGTGGATCCGACAGCGAAAAAGCCGAACCCGGGAACTGCAGAGCAAACTCCAGGACAAGCTGACGGCACATCCGCGAATCCAGTCGATCCCACGCAGCCCTCTGGAACACAGGCCCCGGAGAATCAGCCTGCTCCCGAGACAGCGCAGCCTGCGGGTACAACGGCTCCATCACCCGCACCCACTTCAACAGCCCCAGCCGAGCAACCGCATCCAGATCCCTTTGTACCGGCTCCGCCTGCGCCTCCGGTCGCTACCCAGACCGCCCCGGCCCACGTTGTTCAAAATCAGCCGGTTCAGAGCCAGCCTGCTCAGAATCAACCTGCTCAGCCCCAGCCTGTTCAGACCCAGGCCGCACCGAGGAATCCGCAGCCACACAATGTTTCGACTGCCTCCAATACCGCGATTCCGTCGAGCCTTAGGTCGCAGATGGCTTCGATGACGCCCGACGCCAGCGGCAACAAGCCACCCGAGGCTGCCCTGCCGTCCATTGAGCCGGTCGACGTTCCTGAAGCCGCGGAGCGCGCTTTGCTGGCGGACCAGCCGGCCGTCGAGTATCCTGCGACCGCAAAAGGTCAGCAGGGAACGGTCGTATTGCAGGTTCTGATTGGCCGCGATGGCACGGTACAGGACGCCAAGTTCCTTCAGGGATCGCTAGCCTTCGCCCGTAACGCGATCGATGGCGTAAAGCAGTGGAAGTTCAAGCCCTACCTGATGAACGGGCGACCGGCCTCAGTGCAGACCAAGCTGACGCTGAGCTTCAAGCCGACCTCATGAGGGGCCAAGTCGTTTGTTTTGTTGAGGCAACAGCCGTCCGATGCTCAAGCCGGGTTCATGACCAAACGGGGTCGGATGACACAACCCGGCGTCATCCGTCTGTTGAATGAGCAGCGGCAGGCTGAGCGTTACCGAAGAGGCTCAAATGGAGCAGCTTGGGCGTCGCAACCCGCATCTACTAGAGATATAATGAGCAGAGTTTCTCAGGAAGTAATCCCTTCCAGAAGAAGATCAAACTGATGTCCATGAAAACCAAAGCAGCGATCCTGGTCACGTCCTTTGCCGTATTACTATTCGTCGTCGTCGGTTCGCTGGGAGGCGTGCACGCCTCCTCGAACGACGGCTCCTACCGTCAACTCCAGGTTTACAGTGAAGTGCTCTCCCGCGTGCGCAGTGAGTACGTCGAAGAGCCGAACATTCCGAAGGTGACGGACGGCGCGCTGCACGGACTGGTCGAGTCGCTCGATTCGAACTCCAGCTATATGACCGCCGACGCCTACAAGGCGTACAAGGCGCACAAGTCGGAAGCCCGCGGCGAGATTGGAGCCGTGGTCTCGAAACGCTTTGGTTATGCCGACGTCGTTTCCGTGTTGCCCGGTTCTCCGGCCGAGAAGGCGGGCATCGAGCCGACTGATATTTTCGAATCGATCGAAGGCAAGAGCACCCGTGAGATGTCGCTGCCGGAGATTCGCAGCCTGATTTCGGGTACACCGGGCTCGACCTTGAACGTCGCCGTCGTGCGGGCGCGCAAAGCGGAGCCGCAGAAGATCGTTATCACGCGCGATATCGTGACCATTCCCGCAGTCTCCGACAAGACCATGGACGGCGGCATCGGCTATGTGAAAGCCGAGGCGCTGACCAAAGGCAAGTCCCAGGAGATTGCCTCCAAGATCAAGTCGCTGGAAAAGTCTGGATCGAAAAAGATTCTGCTCGATCTCCGCAATTGCGCTGAAGGAGACGAGAGCGAAGGCGTCGCGGTCGCGAACCTCTTCCTGAATCACGGAACCATCACGTATCTGCAAGGGCAGAAATTTCCGCGAGAGGCGTTCAACGCTGATCCGGCGAAGGCGATCACCTCTCTGCCGGTTGCGGTGCTGGTCAATAAAGGAACGGCAGGTGCCGCGGAGGTTGTAGCAGCCGCGATTCTGGAGAATGCACGCGGTGACGTTGTCGGCGACAAGACCTTCGGCGACGGGTCGGTGCAGAAGACGATTGACCTGCCCGATGGCGGCGCGCTGATCCTCTCCATTGCAAAGTATTATTCGCCCAGCGGAAAGGCCATTCAGGACGCGGCCATCACGCCCAACGTCGTGGTTGCGGACGTGGACGACGCCGCGGGTCCGGAGGATGAAGATTCGGCACCGTCGAATCCCGACCAGGAGACCAAGCCCAAGAACACGGTGGACGATCAGCTGAACAAGGCCGTGGAAGTCCTGAAAGCCCGCGCCAGCTAGGCATGCTCGCGTAGCGACAGGCGCCTCGGCTGTCGCGCAAGGCGAAACCGAGAGGTTCGGGAAAAAGGTCGCAGCAAATCGAATCGCGCGCCAATCGGCGCGCGATTTCTTTCTTGGCGACTGAACTCAGCCGATCGGCTTGACAAGCATCTAGGCGCCTTTTATGACGTGGTCAGGGCACGAGAGTTGGCTTAATAGCTAGCGCTGAGGGGTAGAGGAACGGGAGAATAGAATGATGCATGGGGGTGAGTAACCAATGCCGACGATTGAAGGGAAACAAGCGGGGATATGGATCGACGACTATGTGAAGAATGCGGGGAGGTGCGAGAGCGTCGCCAAGGCGGCTCGGGCGCTGGTGAAAAAGACGGTCAAGGGAGTTGAGGAGTACGTGAATCCGTGGAAGATTCCGTCGTTCGATTCGAACGGAGCACTGTGCTGCTTCATGGTCGGTAAAGAGCACGTGACGTTTGCCTTCATGCGCGGCGCGGCGTTGCCAGACCCGGAGAAGCTGCTGGAGGGAAAGGGGAAGGGCGTGCGCCATGTCAAGCTGCGGAGTGTTGCCGATGTGAAGAGGCCGGGAGTAAAGAAATTGATTGCGGAGGCCGCGAAGCTGAACAAGAAGGACCCGCCGTCGGGAAAAATGGTGGGGATGGAAAAGAGAAAGCGCAAAGCGAACTGAAGAAGGGCGAAGTCAGACTGAGCGGACGGTAGCTGGCGTCAAGAAGGCCTTTACACTCATTCACCGCTGGTTTTTGAAATAGGTAACCCCATCGCAATGCGATTCGTTCTGGTTGCATTCCCAAAATGCTATCCTGACCTCGACTCCCCATGAAGTCCATTTACGAAGATCTTCCTCCGGTGGAAATCGGCGGGCGCCGGGTTGTAGGCCGGGTGCTGTTCGGCCTTCTCGTCCTGGTCTCCGCGCTGGTAGGAGCGACCGCCGGAATGCTCCTCGTCTACACTACGGATCTCCCGCAAGTGGATGCGCTCGAGAACTACCGCCCCAGTTCAATCACCGAGTTATATGATGACCGGGGCCGCGTGATCGGGTCCTTCGCCTTGCAGCGTCGCGTGGTGGCGAGTTACGACGACTTCCCGCCAGTCTTGCGCGATGCCCTGGTCTCCATCGAAGACAAGGATTTCTACCGCCACTCCGGGATCAACTTCTTCCGCATCGTGGGAGCGGCCTATCGCGACATCGAATCCGGCGGAAAGGTGCAGGGCGCTTCGACCCTGACCATGCAGCTCGCGCGCAATCTTTTCCTGTCGCCCGACCGGCGGTGGCAGCGCAAAGTCCAGGAAACGATGCTGGCCATCCAGATCGAACGGCGCTTCACCAAGCCGCAGATCTTCACCCTGTATGCCAACCAGATTTTTCTGGGCCATGGCGTCTACGGATTCGAGGCCGCATCGGAGTATTACTTCAGCAAGCCGGCAAAGCGGCTGACCCTCGAAGAGGCCTCATTGCTCGCGGGCCTGCCGAAGGGCCCAGCCGTGTACTCGCCCATCAACCATCCCGACCGCGCGCAGAAGCGGCGCAATCTCGTGATCAACGCCATGCTCGAAGATGGCCACATCACGGCCGCGCAGGCCGCCGACGCCCGCTCGGCGCCGCTGGTGCTCCGTTTGGCCCACGACCCCAACTCGCTCGCTCCTTATTTCGTCGAAGAGATACGCCGCTACCTCGAAGGCAAGTACGGCACCGATCAAGTGCACGAAGGCGGCTTGAAGGTCTACACCTCGCTCGACGTAGATTTGCAAAAGGCTGCGAACCAGTCGGTGCTCGACGGTCTCGCGGCTTATGAACGCCGCCACGGCTGGAAGGGCCATCTGGAAAACGTAGCGGCTGACGGAACGGTTCTCGAGAAGTATTCTCACCCTGATTGGGACGACGAAGCGGAGGTCGGCGGATACGTCCACGCCGTGGTCACTTCTTCCGGCACTGGCATCGCCACGCTCAAGTTCGGCCGCTACACGACGGCTGTGGGACAGCCCGACGTTGCCTGGACGCAACAGAAGTTGGCGGCTATTTTGAAAACGGGCGACATCTGCTACGTGAAGATTCTCTCGCTCAGCGCGAACGGCGCGGCTCGCGTAAGCCTCGAGCAGGACTCTGGAGCGCAGGGCGCGCTGCTCGCCATCGACAACGCCACCGGCGGAATTAAGGCGATGGTCGGCGGGCGAGACTTCAACGAATCGAAATTCGACCGCGCCACGCAAGCCATGCGCCAGGTGGGTTCCTCCTTCAAGCCGTACGTGTATACGACTGTGATCGACGGCGGCGCCAGCCCCGACGACACGATTCTCGATGAGCCCGTCAGCTTTGAAACTTCCTCCGGCCCTTACTCTCCCCACAACTACGACGAGAAATTCGAAGGCATCATCACGCTGCGCCGGGCGCTGGCGCAGTCGCGCAATATTCCCGCACTCAAGCTGGCGAATAAGGTCGGCATCAAGAGCGTGATCGACTATGCGGGACGCTTCGGCATCACGGCCAAGCTGCCACCGTATTTGCCGATCGCTCTCGGGTCGGCGGAAATTGCGCTGATCGAGCAGACCTCGGCCTATAGCGTTTTTCCCAACGATGGTGTCCGCATCACGCCGCGCTACATCACGCGCGTCACCGACTACGAAGGGCGCGTTCTCGAAGAAGACTTTCCCGACGTGAAAGATGTGATCAGCGAACGCACTGCTCGCATCATGACCTCGATGCTGCGCGAGGTGGTGCTGCACGGCACCGGCATTGCCGCCGCGAAGTTACCCTTTCCCGTCGCGGGCAAAACCGGCACCACCAACGATTTCACCGACGCCTGGTTTATGGGGTTCTCTCCCACCATGACCTGTGGAGTCTGGGTCGGCTACGACGAAAAGAAATCGCTGGGGGCGAAGGAGACCGGCGCACACGCGGCTCTGCCCATCTGGATGAATTTCATGACCGTCGCGATGGCCGGAAAGGATCCTGGCGATTTTCAGCCGTCGCCGATCGCTCCGCACGCCGCGCAAAAGGTAGACACACCGGATGCAGCGCCAGCAGCCGAAGAAGCGCACTAGTGTGTTCGTAGAGACGTAGCTTGCTAGTCTCTTCTCACCGCATGCTGGATGGCCTGCGGCCGCAAGATGTCGCAAGCAGCGTCTCTACAAAAGAGAGGACATCATGGGAACGAGAGAGATCCTCAGTATCCTGGTCGTGTTGCCCCTGTTCGCGATCGCCGCAGGCGCGCAAGTGCCTTCGTCAAAGACAACGCCGGGCGACGACAAGGCGGCTGTCGAACTCGTCCTCCGCACACAGCAAGACGCCTGGAACCATCACGACCTCGAAGCCTTCATGGCTGGCTACTGGAACTCTCCCAGTCTGACGTTCTTCTCCGGCGCGAAAGAAACCAGCGGATGGCAAGCTACACTCGATCGCTATCGCACCACGTATGCGAGTCCCGGGCATGAGATGGGAACGCTCGAGTTCTCCGCACTGCGAATCGAAATGTTGGGGCCCGAAACGGCCTTCGTCCGCGGCGCGTGGCATCTCACCATGTCCGACGGGAAAAATCCCCACGGCTTGTTCACGCTCACGTTTCGCAAGTTTCCCGACGGGTGGAAAATTATCCACGACCACACCTCAGCGGCGGAATGAGAACGGTTGTGGTGCAATTCCGAACGGCGATTTTCTATCGGATTCAGGCCCGATCTTGCCCAAATGGCCGGCGGCCAGGCGCTACAATGCCTTCGCATGATTCCGCGAAGAACCGGTGATTCCGGTCGTGGGGTCAGTCTGACCTTCGAATTCGCTTCGCAGCAATGATTGGGAGGAGCTATTCATGTTGAACTCAGACGTAAATCGCCGTGAATTCCTGAAGATCGCCGCCGGAACTGGAGCCGCCCTGGCCGTGCCCGTTCCAGGCCATGCCACTGTTCCCTCTGGTGTCTCCTCCGAAACGATCGGCATCCAGGTGGGAGCAGTCTCGTTTGTCGATGAAGGCACCGAAAAAGTCCTGGATGTACTGCAGGAACGTGGATTCGTGAACACGCTGTTTCTTGCTGTGTTCACCTACGGTCGAGGTATCGCCGGAAGACAGATTCCGGGCCAGCCTCTGCCCGATCACGGCAAGCAGGAGTACGATCTCAATTTTCACGGCGGAAATTTCGCCACGCCGCATCCCCAGTACTACAAGAACACGGTTCTTAAAGATACTCGTGCCCCCGACCACGGCAACCTCGACATCCTCGCCGAAGTGCTCCCCGCTGCGAAAAAGCGCGGCATGAAGGTCATTTGCTGGCTTGAGGACGTCTTCCGCGCCGACTTGCCGAACATCGAGAAACTGCAGGAGCGCGATCTGTACGGCCGCAACGCCGAGACGCTGTGCGTCAACAATCCCGACTACCGAAATTTTCTGACCGGCCTGGTCGAGGACTACGCCCGTTCCTACGACGTCGACGGAATCATGTGGGGATCCGAGCGGCAGGGTGCGCTTTGCGACAGCCTGGGAGCCACGCACGACACGCCACCAGTTGATCCGGGTAATGTGACCTGCTTCTGCCAGTTTTGCCAGAGCAAAGCCAAAGCACGCGGCATCAATGTAGATCGCGCTCGGCAAGGGTTCCTGGAGTTGGAAAAATTCGTCCGCTCCGCGCGCAGCGGCAAGCGCCCAGTGGACGGCTATTACGTTCAGTTCTGGCGGCTCCTGCTGCGTTATCCCGAACTGGCCGCCTGGGAAATGCTTTGGACTGATAGCCTTCGCGAGACCTACGCCGCGATCTACAAAACCGTGAAGACTGCAAAACCGGCGGTGCCGGTAGGATGGCACATCTGGCACAACAACTCCTTCAACCCGATCTACCGCGCCGAGCAGGACCTTCATGAGCTCTCGGAGTATTCCGACTTCATCAAGGTCGTGATGTACAACAACTGCGGCGGCGAGCGCATGGCGCTGTACGCCGACAACATCGGCTCGACGCTTTATGGGGATCTCTCAAAGCAGAGCCTGCTCGAGATGAACTATGCCATGATGGGTTTGAAGGAGGGCAGCTACGATCAGATTCCGCACACCGGCCTTTCCGCAGATTACGTCTACCGCGAAACGAAACGTGCGCTGGAAGGAGTCGCCGGCACGAAGACTCTGATCTGGCCCGGCATTGACATCGACATTCCGACCGAGCCCAACAACAGCAAATGCACGCAACAGAGCGTAAAGGAAGCGGTTCTCGCGGCTTTCCGCGCCGGAGCCCCGGGTGTGATTCTGTCTCGCAAGTATTCCGAGATGCGACTCGCTGACCTAAGCGGCGCCGGAGATGCGATTCGCGAGTTGAAATCCAGTTGATCGAAAGAGATGTCTTCCAGATCCCTGCGCACACCGCGCATTGTGACGCATGCTATAAACTTCGACGCTTATGAAGACTCGCCGCGAGTGCCGTTGAACCCGAATCGGTGGCGCTACTAAGCGTGCACCCGGTCACGGGAGTCCCGCGCGTAGTGTCGACGGACAGGCACTTTACGCAAGGTGCGGTGGAACTGAAGAGTGTGAACTGGGATGCTTCATCGAACATGCCCAGCGGCACTTCGGTCGGAGTTGCGGGGACAGCCCATAACATCAGCATCTATGTTCCGCGCGAATACCGGTGGGCCAGCGATCTTCCCGAGTACTTCCACGAATCCGGTCAATATTCACTCAAGCAGACCGACGTCAGGATTCTGCGCGTGCGGGCACGATTTGACGCGAGCGAAGCTACTCCATGGCAGGTCCAGTTCCGCCGAATCGATTGACAGAGACGCTAACTATGGGCCTCGAGTGCCCTTCGAAATCGCAACTATGTGATCAAGGCTTCCATTTATCGAGAAATTTCATTACCTCGTCAGGATCGAGGGAACGAGCTGCCTCCCACTCGCCGTTCTTCTGGGAGTAGAGCAGCTTACCGTCAGCGTCAAGAACAGCCAGCGCCGGAACACCCTTATTGAGCGGCACCTGGTAATCCGCTGCCAGGTTATTGTTCTTTTTTCCGTCGTCGCCGATGTCTACATGCACAACCTCGAAGCTCTTTTGGACCAGGGGAGCGACATCCGCTTGATGAAATGCCTGGTCCAGCACGTGACAGTCGTAGCACCAGTTCGCGCCGAAGACCAGGATGACGCGCTGATGATCTTTCTTTGCTTTGGCTTCAGCTTCCTGAATTTCGACTTTCGCGTCCGCGTCTTTGTTATAGAGATTCGGATTTGGATGCAACGCCGGGGGCATCTTGACCACGTCGGAATGTGCGGCGATCACGATGCGCCACCCGTCAGCCTGCTTCTGCCACGCTTGCTGCTCGGTTACATACCGGGTTCGCGGACCATCCGGAGTCTTCGTCTTCATGGAAACCGCCAGGGTCACGAGATGGAGTCCCTGCTGATCGATTTCTTCCACGGGCTTAGCCTCAAACTCGGTCATGCCGGAAGCAACCATCTTCTGCCAGAAATCGGTCTCAGGAGAAATATCAGGTTGAGGCTGTTGTCCCTTGGGCACGAACCGCGCCGGCGGATCGGTTGAGTACAAGCTCTTAAGAGAGTCAATCGAGGTCGCCGTCAATGAGCGATTCCACTTTTCAACTCCGTCAAAAGCTGCCGGAGCCGTCTGGGTGAAGGAGTAGATAGAAGCAATCAGAAGCGCGCACGCCAAAGGCATACGGACGGTCATCGAAGCACCTCGCAGCGGATTATAAATGGAGAATTTGGCGACGTTGAAGCGACAGCTCACTTCTTCACTCGCACCTGAACCCGCGTGCCGTCCGGCAAAGTTCCGTTGGATAATTCCACTTTGCCGTTGCGCACGATGCCTTCGAACTCCTGCGCGCCTGCGGAAGCAGGTTGGGACTGCGACGATGGCCGCGCCGGCGAATTCCCCGCGTCCACGCGCGGCGCGCTCCGGCCCATACCTTTATCCATAGCGTTATTCGCCAGCCGGTCCGCTTCCTGATTGTGTTCGCGCAGAGCGTGGCCGATCGAAAACCAGTCGAGTTGTGCGATCAACTCCTTGGCGCGGCCATGCAGGTCCTGTAGCACCGCGTTCTTGACCTTGTAGATCCCCTTGATCTGCCGCACCAGTAACTCGGAATCGCTGATCAGCTTCAGCGCCTTCGGCCCGCGTTGGACGGCGTATTCGAGTGCCGCGATCAGTCCCTGATATTCCGCGAAGTTGTTGGTCTGGTGGCCGAGATACTCACTGAGCGCGGCGACCTTGCACCCCGACTCATCTTGAATGATCACGCCATAGCCCGCAGGCCCTGGATTACCGCGCGCCCCACCGTCGCTGTGAGCGATCAAGTAATGCTCCGGCGGATTCTCTCGGGCTTCAAAAAGATGTTTCGTTCCGCTGCTGCGAGGGGAAAAAGAAGGCATGCCCGAGTTTACAACGGCGCACCGGGTCATTCGGATATCCACAGGCCTAACCCAAAAACGTGTGCCATCTGACCTTGTCCCTGAATTCAAGTGAGCAGATTTCGCAGGGTCCACAAGAGGATTCAGCGTCCGGCGGCAAGTCGCGTAGCCAGACGCGGAGGCAGTTTCGCGGCGAAGATGCGATCCTGCGCCGCCTTCAGATTGTAGGGCGTGCGATGAAAGTGAATGATCTGCGTGTCGGTGTCGTAGAGACCGAAGGCGGCTCGCCAGTCGCCATCGCGCGGCTGACCCACGGACCCTGGATTAATCAGGTATCGCGTGGAATGCTTCAGCTGCAGCGCCGCTGACTCAGCCTGCCCCACGGTCTTGTACTCGGGACGGAAGCCGTCGGCCGACGAGCCATTGGCGAAGAATCCGCCCTGCAGGTGGGTGTGCCCAAAGAAGGTCATGGGCGTGGTCAGGGTGATCAGCGGTGCCAACGCATCGCCGAGCGACACAACGTATTCGTCTTCATCGTTGGGCGAACCGTGGACCAGTTGAACGGTCGGGAAATCCGGCAGAAAGACCGGGCCTTGGGGCAGGGCGCGCAGCCAGTCGAGGTTCGCGGGCGTGAGTTCGTTGCGCGTCCACATCGCGGCAGCCGCGGCCATGGGGTTGAAGTCATCCAGGTCCATGGTCCCGGTAGCCGCCTTGTCGTGGTTGCCGCGGACGAACGTCTTCCCCAGCTCCCGCGAGCGCGCGGTCACTTCGTTCGGGCTGGCACCATAGCCGACGATGTCGCCAAGATTCACGACGATGTCGAACGACGGAGCGCCCGCCAGGCAGGCGTCCAGGGCTTCGAGGTTGGCATGGATGTCGCTTAGCAGCAGTATGCGCACGAATCACCGGACAAACTGCCGATTATAGACTGAGCGGAGCTTTCGCGTGTTAGAGGACGATCGCCCATCATGTAAAATCCGGGTCAAATGCGATGGCAATTCAAGGACAAGACACCGGCTTCGATCATCGTTGTATTCGTGTTGCTCGCCATCAACTTTGTGGGGCAGTGGGCAACATCCTATTTGATTCCCCAAGGGTCGCCCATAACGCCGGACGCGGCTCATCCCTATTTCATTCGCTTCAAAGGCGGCGCCGGATATTTCGTTCAGCCCTGGATGGGCATCTACTTCGAATACGGCTTCTGGCTGCACTTCGTCCTGCTCGCCCTCTTTTTCCTGATGCTATGGGTGTATCGCGATCGGATTGAGCGCATCCGCTAGGTTTCAGGGATTGACTACCGGACATCTCGCCCAGTGCCCCGCAGCAACCTCAACCAGCGGCGGTAGGGCGCGCGCGCATTGGGCGATCCTGGACTCGCAGCGCGGTTCGAACGTGCAGCCGGGAGGCATGGCCTGCGGGGCCGGCACGGTTCCGTCGATCGTCTGCAACAGGCG
>Ga0265338_10005472_pt1 | contig 16573 bp, 14 predicted proteins | sample 42126metaG_FD_193579 | JGI IMG/M metagenome (GOLD analysis project Ga0265338, IMG submission 193579) | Rhizosphere microbial communities from Carex aquatilis grown in University of Washington, Seatle, WA, United States - 4-21-26 metaG | ecosystem: Host-associated > Plants > Roots > Rhizosphere... | reverse complement strand
CCTGCCACGTGCAGAATCCGCAAACCGAAGTTGGGCCCGGGCAATTCGGCATTCGCGAGCCAAAGACCGGTTGTCCTGAAATTCCGCTGGAACGCCTGGGGTTGATCCTCGTACCCGGCGTTGCGTTTGACCTGCGCGGATGCCGGCTGGGCCGGGGCCGCGGGTTTTACGATCGCTTGCTGGCCGGATTCCACGGGATCAAATGCGGTGTCGCCTTTGATGAACAAATGGTGGAGGAAGTGCCGACCGAAACGCTCGATGTCCGCATGGATTTTGTTCTGACACCAACCCAATGTGTAGAAGTTTGACGCAGTGAGATGATTTCCCGCCACCCGTCACTCGGCACTTGTCACATTATTGGTGCTGTTGATTGAGCATCGGCGAGTTGCCTTCCCAGCTTTGCGGCGAGTTCCATGGACGGACCGACGCATTGTCGGGTTCATTCGTTTCGCAACCGGTAACACCCAAAAGCAGGAAACCCAACAGAAGCAGTAAAAGCCATTTCATGGCTGGACTTCCCATTTCAAGAGGCGGGATGCGCCGGGGTGACCTCATCGCCTTCGATGACGTCTCCGAGCTGCCAACCCGGAACGATGTTGGCGATGCTACGGTCCTTTTGAACACTGCGAACAATGACCTTGGCCACGAGCTTGCCATCACGGCTCACGAGCATTTCGCCGTCATTCAACACGCCCTGGTCGCCACCAATGTTCAGCACCACAAAATTCCATTTGGGATCCACGGCGATGATCTGGCCCTTCAAGTCGGCGCGCAACGTGACGACATAATTGGTTCCGATCAATTCGGCCAGTTGCGTGCTCAAGCGATTGACCGTGCGTTGCAAAACCCCATTCTCCTCCTGGACGGCCGCCAGTTCGTTCTGGGTGAATTTAAGCGTCTTGTTCAAACTACCCACCTGGTCTGGGTTCAGGCCGGTGGCTTTAAAGGCCGCCAGTTGATTCTGCGCGTCATCCCGTTCCTGGCTGGTTTTGGCCAGTTTATCCGCCAGATCATCCGCGCGTTTTTGCTGGGTCGTGGCGGTGAGGACCGCGTTGGTGAGCTGGGTTTGGGTGTCGGCCAGTTGCTGCTGGGTCTGGCTTAAATCATCCTTGGTTTTGGCCAGCTCCTGCCGGGTGCTGGCCAGCTCGGTCCGGGCCTGGTCCCGTTCGGTGTGGAAGCCGTCGCGTTCGGTGATCAAGCCGTCAATCTTGTCCCGAATTTCAAAAACGTTCAGTGCGCCCGCGGCCAGGGCCGCGACAATCGCTACAATCAAGCTGATGCGAATCAACATGGATGGGTCACTTCAATTTTGCCAAAATTATACGTTTGCGCCCGGAATGTCAACGCCGGTTTACATCTTGCCAAACATTGATTTCGTACCATCTTTAAGCATGGATCGGAAGCGACCCCGGCGGTTGCCCGTCCATCCCGAAGCCGCACGCCCCGGCGGTTGCTCCCAGCCGGGCAACGGGTTGCGGGAACCGGGACCGAAGCAAAACCGAACACCTGACCACGACCGGTTATGCGATTAAATCACGGCCTGCATCTCGCCTACTGCACCAACATTCACCGCGGCGAGACGTGGCGCGAGACGTTGGCGTCGTTGGAAACCCACGCGCTCGCGGTGCGCGAACGGGTTTGCCCGAAACGGCCGTTTGCCATCGGCCTGCGCCTGAGTTACCGCGCCGCGCACGAATTGAGCGACCCCGGCACGCTGCTGGCGTTTCAACGCTGGCTCGCGCAAAAGGATTGTTACGTTTTTACAATCAATGGTTTTCCGTACGGCCAGTTTCACGGCACGCGGGTGAAGGAGCAGGTTTACCTGCCGGACTGGACCTCGCCGGAGCGGCTGGCCTATACCAACCTGCTGTTCGACCTGCTGGCCAAATTGCTGCCGGCCGGCGTCGAAGGCAGCGTCAGCACCCTGCCCGGCTCCTTCAAAGGATTCCGGCTCAACGCCGACGCGCTGAAGGCCATCCGCCAGAACCTCTGGTATGGCATCGAGCACATTGCGCATCTGGCCGAACAGACGGGCCGGCGATTGCACCTCGGCCTGGAACCGGAGCCGCTGTGCCTGTTGGAAAGCAGTGCCGAAACCATCCATTTTTTTGACCGGTTGCGTACCGAACATCCGCGGGATGCCCGTCTGGCCGAACATCTCGGCGTAAATTATGACACCTGCCACTTCGCCGTGAATTTTGAGGACCCCAAAAATGCCCTGGCCTGCCTGCACCATCACGGCATCAAAATCAGTAAAATCCACCTGAGCTCCGCGCTCAAAGTGCGGCCCACGGCGGCCGCCCGCCAGGCGCTCGCCACCTTTGCCGAGGATGTTTACTTCCATCAAGTCGTGGTCCGCGATCCGGCGGGGAACCGGAAAATCTATTACGACCTCCCCGACGCGCTGGCCGACCCGGAAGCCGGAGACCAGATGCCAGATTCCAGATGCCGGAGCCCAGACGCCGGAGCCCAGACCCTAGACCCCAGACCCGAGACGCCAGACGCCAGCCTGCCCGAGTGGCGGATTCATTTTCATGTGCCGCTGCACGCGCCGGCCGTGCCGCCACTCGACAACACCATCGACCACCTGCTCGGCGTGCTGGATTTACTGGCGGAAAATCCCCACCTCTGTTCACATCTGGAAATGGAGACCTACACCTGGGAAGTGCTGCCGCCGGAATTGAAAAGCCTCAGCGTAGTGGAACAACTCGCGGCGGAATACGCCTGGATGCTCCCGCAACTCGCGGAACGCGGACTCGCCAACCGGTGACTTTTCTGATTTGCTCCGCGCGATGAACCGGGATTTTTTCCGCCACCTTCGCACGCTGCTGATTTTGGGGCGTGTCTCCAATCTGCCGACCGTCTGGTCGAATTGCCTGGCGGGCTGGTGGCTCGGTGGCGGCGAAAACTTTGCGAACGTGCCCTTCCTGTTTTTTGGCGTCAGCGCGCTGTATGTCGGTGGCATGTATTTGAACGATGCGTTTGACGCTGATTTCGACCGCCAACACCGCCCGGAACGGCCGATTCCCTCCGGCGCGATTTCACTGCCGGCGGTCTGGGGCTGGGGACTGGCGTGGCTGGGGCTGGGCGCGTTAAGCCTGATTTTTATCGGGAAAACCACGGGCGCGCTGGGGCTGGTGCTGATTGCGTGCATCCTCCTTTACGACGCCACACACAAGGTCATCACCGCCTCGCCGTGGCTGATGGGCGCGTGCCGGTTCTGGATCTACGTCATCGCCGGCTCCGCCGCCGGTGGGGGTTTGAATGGCTGGCCGATCTGGTGCGGCGTGGCGCTGGCGGTCTACGTCGCCGGTCTGAGTCACATGGCGCGGCTGGAAAGTTCGCGCGCAACGATTCCCCGCTGGCCGTTCGCGCTGCTCGTCGCGCCGGTCTTCCTGGCCCTGCTGATGGATCCCGGGGAAAACCGCGTTCCGGCCCTCTGGCTGTCGCTCATCCTGGTGCTTTGGATTGCGCGTTGCGTGCGCCCCATGTTTCAAGGAGGCCAGGTGAACGTGGGACGGATCGTTTCCGGTTTGCTCGCCGGAATCGTTTTTGTGGACTGGCTGGCGGTCGCCCCCGGCGGTCCACCTGCGTTGAACGTGGTGTTTTTAATCCAGTTCGGCGCGACCCTGGGGTTGCAACGGTTCGTGCCGGCCACCTGAGACAGGGAAAAGTTTGCTGTTTCAGCGTTCAGCCTTCAGCCTTTGGCCCTTCCCCACGCTCCACAGGCTGTACTTGAACCGGCCATCACCTTCGGTTATTCTAATGGTTCGTATATGAGTACCGAGGCTCCACGCGAGTTGACGCACAATGAAGAGATCAAGGAAGCGATTCCGACGCTCGCCGGCACCATCGCGTCCCGGCTGGCCGACCCGACCGCCGACTCGTTTTCGGGCGACGACAACCAGTTCCTCAAATTTCACGGCTGCTATCAACAGGACGACCGCGATTTACGCTCGGGCGGCAAAAAATACATCATGATGATTCGCGGGCGGATTCCCGGCGGCGTGATGACCGCCAATCAGTGGTGCGTGTTCGACGAGCTCGCCTGGCTGTATGGCAACAACACCCTGCGCATCACGACCCGTCAAAGCATCCAGTTTCATGGTGTGGTTAAGGCGAACCTGCGCCTCGTGATCAAAAAAATCAACGAGTCACTGCTGTCCACGTTGTCCGCGTGCGGCGACGTGAACCGCAACGTGCTGGCCCCGCCCACGCCCGCCTACACCCAGGCCCGTGATGAGGTGTATCGGGATTGCGTGCGGGTGGCGGATGCGCTCAAGCCGCAGACCCGCGCTTATTACGCCATCTGGATTGACGGCTACCAGCTCAAGATTGACGACCCGTTCAATCAAGCGTTCACCGACCCGCTTTACGGCAAAACTTATTTGCCACGCAAATTCAAGGTCGCCTTTGCCATTCCACCGGTGAATGACCTGGACGTTTTCACCAACTGCCTCGGCTTCATTGCCATTGTGGAAAATGACCGGCTCATCGGCTACAACGTCACGGTCGGCGGCGGCATGGGTCGCACGCACGGAAACCAGCAAACGTATCCGCGGCTGGCAAGCGAACTCGGATTTGTGACGCCGGACAAATTGATTGATGTCGCCAAAGCCGTGCTGACGATTCACCGGGATTTTGGCGACCGCACCGACCGCAAGCATGCGCGCTTTAAATACGTTGTCGAGGAACGCGGCGTGGATTGGACGCGCGCCGAAGTTGAGAAGCGCGCCGGGGTCAAATTCGCGCCAATCAAACCCTATCAATTCACAACCACCGCCGATTTGCTCGGCTGGCACAAGGCCGTGGACGGGAAAAACTTTTTCACCCTGTTCGTCGAAACCGGCCGCGTGAAAAAAGAGAAAAAAATCGCGCTGCGCGAAATCGCGGAGACATTTCCGCAAATCCAATTCCGCCTGACCACGAATCAAAATGTGATTCTGGCCAACGTCGGGGAAAACGAGCAGGCGGGAATCAATTCCATTTTGGCAGCGCACGGAATTCCCACGGAAAACCAGGCGAGCGTGCTGCATGCCGCCGCCATGGCGTGCCCCGCCATGCCCACTTGCGGCCTGGCCCTCGCCGAGAGCGAACGCATGTTGCCCGGACTCATCGACCGCCTCGAAAAACTTTGCGGTGATCTCGGATTGGGCGACGAGGAAATCATCATCCGCTCGACCGGTTGCCCGAACGGGTGCGCGCGGCCGTATATGGCGGAGATCGCGTTCGTCGGCAAGGCGCCCGGGCGTTATCAGCTCTGGCTCGGTGGCAACGTTTCCGGCACACGGCTCAACCGCGTGTGGAAGGAAACGGTCAAGGATCCGGACATTGAAAATGAACTGCGTCCGGTGCTCGCGCGTTACGCGAAGGAACGCCACCCCGGCGAACGCTTCGGCGACTGGTGCGACCGTGTCTTTCTAAACGAGAAGATGAATTAACCACCCGGCTACAAGGTAACCCGATTTCCCGCCGGGTAGCTTTGTTATTTCAAATGACCCCCGATCAAATCATCAAAACCAATGCCGGGTTGCGCGACCAGTCGCCGCTCGAAATAGTCCGCTGGGCCGTCCAGCAGGCGAACGGGCACGCCATCGTCTCGACGAATTTTCGGCCCTACGAAGCGGTGATTCTGCACCTGTGCGTGCAGGTGCAGCCGGACATGCCGGTGCTGTGGGTGGACCACGGTTACAACAGGCCGGCAACCTACCAGCATGCGGAGGAACTGAAGCAGCAGCTCAAGTTGAATTTAAGGCCGTATCTGCCAAAAATTTCCGCGGCCCACCGCGACGCGATTTATGGCGGGATTCCGTCAACCGACGACGAAGCCGGTTTGAAGCAATTCAGCGCCTTGATGAAGCTGGAGCCGTTCCAGCGCGGCATGAAGGAGCTCGCGCCAACGGTCTGGATCACCGCCTTGCGCAAGGTGCAAAATCCGAACCGCGCCGGGCTCGATATCGTCTCGGCGGACAAAAATTTTGGCGCGTTAAAGGTCAACCCGGTCTTTTATTGGACCGACGCGGACATGGAGACCTACCTGAAGCAGCACCAGTTGCCGAACGAATGGGATTATTTTGATCCGGCGAAGGCCGATGATAAACGCGAGTGCGGCCTGCACGCAACCTGGGGTTCCCAGGCGCTGGGCTCCGGGATTTGACACAACGCCTTGGACACGGATTACTTGTTAATTTCAGTGCGGATTCGCTAGAATGGAAGCGCGTCATTTTATGAATCCGTGTCAACCCATCAAATCCGTGTCAAGATGAACAGCTATCACCTGGACCATTTGCAGTACCTGGAAACGGAAGCGATCCACATCATGCGTGAGGTGGCGGCGGAATTTGAGCACCCGGCGCTGCTGTTCTCCGGCGGCAAGGATTCCATCTGCCTGCTGCGGCTGGCCGAAAAGGCCTTCCGCCCGTCGGACATTCCCATGCCGCTGCTCAACATTGACACCGGACATCATTTTCCCGAGCTGAATGAATTCCGTGACCGGCGCGCCGGCGAGCTGGGCGCGAAACTCATCGTCCGCAGGGTCGAGGATGCCATCACCAAGGGCATTGCCACGCCGAGGTCCGGCGAAATCAGCCGCAACCAGTTGCAGATTCCCACCCTGCTGGCGGCGATTGAGGAATTTCGCTTTGATTGCCTGATTGGCGGCGCGCGGCGCGACGAGGAAAAGGCCCGCGCCAAAGAACGGTTTTTCAGCTTCCGCGACGGTTTCGGCCAGTGGGACCCCAAAAACCAGCGGCCCGAAATCTGGAACCTGTACAATGCCCGCGTCAATCCCGGCGAACACATGCGCGTCTTTCCGCTCTCCAACTGGACGGAAACGGACGTGTGGGAATACATCAAGCGCGAGAAACTGGAAGTGCCGACGATTTATTTCAGTCACACCCGGAAATGCGTCCGCCGCCACGGCCAATGGCTGCCGGTCAGCGACCTGTTGCCGTTGAAACCGAAGGATGAAGTCAAGGAACTCGTCGTGCGCGTCCGCACCATCGGCGACATCATCAGCACCGGCATGGTCGAGTCGCCGGCGGATTCCGTGGACGACATCATCACCGAAATCGCCGCCGCGCGCGTGACCGAACGCGGTTCCCGCGCCGACGACAAGGCGAGCGAAGCGGCGATGGAAGACCGCAAGAAAGCCGGATATTTTTAATTGGAGATGGGAGTTCGAAGATGGAAGACCGGATAAACATGGCAACCCCAAAGACATTTGAAGATTTGGACGCTTGGAAGTCCGCACGCGATTTAACCAACGAAGCTTATCGTCTTGCGCGCCGCGAGCCAATGTCGCGGGATTTTGGCCTTTGCGACCAGTTCAGACGTGCGGCGCTTTCAGTGATGAACAATATCGCTGAAGGTTGGGAAAGTCTTCATGTGGCGGAAAAAAAACAGTTTTACAATTGGTCACGCCGTTCCTGCGGAGAAGTCCGATCCATGAGTTACGTCCTGCTCGACAACTTATTCATTACCTCCGAAGAGCAACAAGCCTTGCTAAAACTTTGCATTCGTGCTGGCAAACTCGTAAGCGGCCTGATTCGCTCGCTGGACAATCGCAACTAAACCCAATCTCCAAACTCCCATCTCCTATCTCCCAAGAAAATGCCCCACACTCAACATCCCGTCGAAATCCTGCGCCTGAACACCTGCGGTTCGGTGGACGACGGCAAGTCCACGCTCATTGGCCGGCTGCTTTATGATTCCAAAAATTTGATGGAGGACCAGCTGGAGGCGCTGGAACGTTCTGCCGACATCACGGGTGGCGGCCAGATCAACCTGGCCAACCTCACCGACGGTCTCCGCGCCGAGCGCGAACAAGGCATCACGATTGACGTGGCCTACCGCTATTTTGCCACACCCAAGCGGAAGTTCATCGTCGCCGACACGCCCGGCCACGTCCAATACACGCGCAACATGGTCACCGGCGCCTCGACCGCGAATCTGGCCATCGTGTTGGTGGATGCACGGCAGGGTGTGATCGAGCAAAGCCGCCGCCATACCTACATCGCCGCGCTTCTGGGCATTCCCCACCTCATCATCGCGGTGAACAAAATGGACCTGGTGGAATGGAGCGAGGACCGGTATTGGGAAATCCGCGATGAGTTCGAGGGTTTCCTGCCCAAACTTGACGTCTTTCGCGACGTGAAATTCATCCCCATCAGCGCGCTCAATGGCGACAACGTCGTGGACGCCTCGAAACACACGCCGTGGTTTGAAGGTCCCACGCTGCTCGCGCATCTCGAAAACGTCCACATCGCCAGCGACTGGAACCTGAACACCCTCCGGTTCCCGGTGCAATGGGTGAATCGTCCCAACACTCCGACCGACCCGAAGCTGCACGATTTCCGCGGCTTGAGCGGACAGATCGCCAGCGGCATTGTGCGCAGAGGCCAGTCGGTGGTAGTGCTGCCCGCCGGCATCCGTACAACGATAAAGGACATCTGGACCTACGACGGCCCGCTGGCGGAGGCTTTTTGCCCGCAATCGGTGACGCTTTGCCTCGAACATGACATCGATGTCAGCCGCGGCGACATGATTGTGGGTCTGGAAAATCTGCCGGGTCAAAGCTCCGAACTGCACGCGCACGTCTGCTGGATGCACCAGCGGCCGCTGCAGGCCGGCAGGAAGTTTTTCCTCAAACACACCACGCAAACCGTGCAGGCCGTGGTCACCAAACTGGAAAGCCGCATCGACATGGCCACGTTCGAGCCGGAACCGGAACCGCCGGCGCTGGGCATCAACGACATCGGGGTCATTCGCCTGAAAATCTCCAAGCCACTTGTGTATGACGGTTACAACACCAACCGGCTGACCGGCTCCTTCATTTTGATTGAGCAAGGCACGAACGCGACCGCCGCCGCCGGCATGTTGTCGCCACCCACCGAAGCCGTGAAGCCGGAGTACACCGATTTCGCGATTTGAGTTCCGTTCAACGGCAAGGCAATGCTTGGGATGAACCGCCTGCGTGAACCGGGGATAGGCCGGCATGATGTCCATCCCGGGAACCGACCCGCCGACGGGAAAGTTGAATTCAAAAAAACTTTGGATTCAAAAACCGGAATGATAGCTTGTGAAACCATTCATCTTTTATGATAAAAAAATCGAATTCGTTCCGGCCGTCGCAAATCCTGGTAATAATAATGATGGCGGCCATGGCCGGCGCCGGTCTTCGGCCCGGACTTTCGGCGGCGGCGGAAGCATCGAATGACAACGGGTCAGGCGCGCGTGATCGGATCATCGCGGTGGATGTGAACCGAATCCAGGGGCCGCTGGACACGTCCTTCAAAGTATGCGTCGGGGCCGGTCGCGCCAACGAGGGGCTGCGGGCGGACTGGCAGGAGCAGTTGCGCGTGGCGCGGCGCGAATGCGGGTTCCGATACATCCGCATGCATGGACTGCTCACGGATGACATGGGCGTTTACAAGGAGGACGCGCACGGCAACCCCCTGTACAACTGGCAATACATTGACCGGCTTTACGATTTCCTGTTGAGCATAAACGTCAAACCCTTTGTCGAGCTTTCGTTCATGCCCAAGGATCTGGCCAGTGGCAGCCGGACCATTTTCTGGTGGAAAGGCAACGTCACGCCGCCAAAATCGTATGACAAGTGGGCCGACCTGATCCGCCATCTGGCCACCCACTTTCAGGAGCGCTACGGGCATGACGAGGTGAAAACCTGGTACTTTGAAGTTTGGAATGAACCCGATTTGCATGATGGTTTCTTCACCGGCACGCAGGAGGATTATTTCAAGCTGTATGCCGTGACGGCGAGGGCCATCAAAAGCGTCTCGCCGGATTATCGCGTGGGCGGTCCGGCCACGGCGATAGGCCAGTGGGACAAATCGTTTATTGATTTTTGTCACACCAACAGCGTGCCGCTCGACTTCGTGTCCAGCCACGCTTATGGCGTCAAGAGCGGATATTTGGATGAAACCGGCCAACGCGGAACGGTGATTGATTCCGATTCCAATTCGGTCATTGACCGTATGGTTGGCGAACGCAGGATGATTGACCAATCACCGACGCCCGGCCTGCCGTTGCATTTCACCGAGTGGAGTTCGGCCTACACGCCCACCGACTTCATGCACGACACCTACCAACAGGCCGCGTTTATCCTGAGCAAGGTCAAGGGCGCCTATCAGTCCGTGGACTCGATGTCCTATTGGACGTTCACCGATATTTTCGAGGAGAACGGGCCACGGATGACTCCGTTCCACGGTGGTTTCGGACTGATCAATTACGAAGACTTAAAAAAACCCGCGTTCTACGCGTTCAAGTTCCTGAACGAACTGGGCGAGTCCGAACTTAATAATACCGATCCAGCTTCCTGGGCATGCACGGGCCCGGACCATTCCGTCCAGGCGCTTTTTTGGAATTACACGCCCATCGTGCCACCGGCAGGAAAGAACGACCAGCAGTTCTATCAACAGGAGATTCCGGCCAAGGAAAGCGGGCGGGTTCAGCTCTGCATCACCAACCTGCCCGCCGGAAGCTATACCCTCGAGATTTACCAGACCGGCTACCGCGCCAACGATGTCTTCACGGGTTATCTCGATCTCGGGTCACCGTCGCAATTGACGCCGGCCCAGGTCGGGATTCTGCGCGAGCAGAGCAGCGGATCTCCGCAAACCGCGGAGACCATCCAGATTGAAGAAGGCAAACCATTTGTCCGGACCTTCCCCATGCGGCAGAACGATGTGTATTTCGTCAAACTGCTGCCCGAGAAGTCATGAGCCGTTGAAAACCGGAATACCCCGGCTTCGCGATTTGAGCGGCGGGCCCGGCGATTAGGAAATGGCGAGCACCACGCGGAACCGCGCCTTGCCATTCTCCATGCGCTCGTAAGCCTCGGCCACTTTTTCCAGCGGGTAGACTTCATTCATCGAACGCACGCCGGACAGCACGCTGAACGCCAGCGTCTCCTGCGAATCGTTCGCCGTTCCGGAATACCAGCCTTTCACCGACCGGCGGCCGGAAAGTAAAAACAACGGCGAAACCTGCATCGACTGCGCCGCGCCGATGACGATCAACGTGCCATTGACGCCCAAGCCGCCCTGGACCGCGCTCATGGCATCGCCGTTCGTCACGGTAGCCAGGATGACTTTTGCGCCTCCGAGTTTTTGCAGTTCCGCGGCCGGGTCCTGCGACTGGCTGTCAAGGTAATGATGCGCCCCCAGTTTCCGCGCCAAGGGTTCCTTGTCCTTGCCGCGCGCAATGCCCACCGTTTTAAAACCCATCTTCACGGCGTATTGCACGCCCAGATGGCCCAGTCCGCCCAGACCCAGCACGGCGACGACATCGCCGGCCCGGGCGCCGCTGTTCCGCAGCGCGTTGTAAGTGGTGATGCCCGCGCACATGAGCGGCGCCGCTTCCGCTGCGGACAAATCATCCGGCACCAGCGCCACCGCAATGGCGGGAGCCACCAGGTATTCCGCATAACCGCCGTCGAAGGAAATACCGGTGATTTGCAGCGCCACCTTGCACCCGAAGAAATCACCATTGCGGCAGGCATCGCAATAACCGCAATGGCCGCCATGCCAGCCCACCCCCACGCGCTGGCCCGGTTTCCATTGGACGACCCCGGCGCCGACCGCATCCACTGTCCCGACCACTTCATGGCCGGGAATGCGCGGATATTGGATACCCGGCCAATGGCCTTCTTTTACCAGCGAGTCACTATGGCAAATGCCACAGGCCTGGACCTTGACCCGTACCTGGCCGGCGCCGGGTTGCGGAATTTCACGTTCAACCAGTTCAAACGGCCCGCCGGGCCGGGCGATTTGCGCAGCACGCATTTTTGGCATAATCATCTCCAGTTTTTCAATCCTCGAAACGAGGACACCGGCGAATCTGGCACATTTTATTCCAATGACAACCCGAAACGCGGCGGGGTCGCTCTGCGGCCACCGGAAGAGTTGACGGCGCGCGCGTTTGGGGGGATGCTTTCGCGCGTTGGGAGATGACATGCCATTGCCGGGTTTAACCAGGCCTGATCGCATTTGTGTTTGCCCGGTTTTCTTCGAACCACCGGGTTGGGGTGGCTTTCACCGCCAGACCGCTTCCCGAAATCTCCAGGGAAAGTGGAATCGTTGAAGACACAGACAGAAATTGACCCATGTCTTTAAGAAACCAATCCCGCTCCAAACCGATAGCTGACGAGTTCAAAAAATTGAACCGTGCCCTGCGGGTCATCAGCGCCTGCAATCGGGCGTTGCAGCGATGCCCGGATGAAAAAGCGCTTCTGCAGCAGGTTTGCCAGGCGGTGGTTCGTTTAGGAAGATACCGGCTATGTTGGGTGGGTCTGGCCCGCCAGGACACCGGCAAAACCGTGGAACCGGTGGCCCAGGCCGGCTTTGAAAGCGGTTACTTAAGTCAAATCCAGATAACCTGGGGGAAAGATAAACGTGGTCGCGGACCCACGGGTACGGCCATACGCACCGGCCGGGCGGCGGTTTGCCAAAATGTCATGCGGGATTCGCGTTTTGCCCCCTGGCGCACCGATGCGTTGAAGCGGGGCTACGCCTCGACGGTTGCCCTCCCGATGATGGCGCAAGACCGGGCGCTGGGCGCGCTCATGATCTATTCCAGGGAACCCGACGCGTTTGGTCCACGGGAAACCAACCTGTTGCAACAGGCGGCGAATGATCTCGCTCAGGGCATCATCATGGGACAGGCGGAAGCCCGGCGGCGACGCGCGGAGGAACAACTCCGGCGCAACGAAGCCTACCTCGCCGCCGGACAACGCTTGAGCCACACGGGCAGTTGGGCCTGGAACGTGGCCCGGCAGGAAAACTCATTCTGGTCAGAGGAACATTATCACATCTATGGTTTCGAGGCTTCGACCGGAACCGTACCTTACCGGGAAGCCTGGCAGCGGATTCATCCCCAGGACAAGCCGCTGTTCGACGCGACCCTCGCGGCGGCGATTCGCAATCGGACGGATTTTGACCTGATTCACCGCCTGCTTTTCCCCGATGGATCCATAAAATATATCCACACGCTCGGGCACCCGGTCCTGGATTCGTCGGGCCACATGGTGGAATACATCGGCACGGCCATGGACGTCACCGAACGCAAACTGGCGGAGGAGGCGTTGCGGCAGACCCAGTCCGAACTCGCCCGCGTCGCGCGGGTGACGACCGTGGGAGAATTAACCGCGTCCATCGCGCACGAAGTGAATCAACCGCTGGCCGCGGTGGTGACCAACGGCAATGCCTGCCTGCGCTGGCTCGCCGCGAAACCCTCCAACCTCGAGGAGGCACGGAAGGCGGTCGAACGCATCATCCGCGACGCGAACCGGGCGAGCGAGGTGATTGCCCGAATCCGGATGCTGCTTAAAAAAAACGAGCCGGTCCGGACGCGGCTCAATCCCAACCAGCTCATCCGGGAAATTGTCGCTTTGGTGGAAGCCGAGGCGCGCCGACAGGATGTGTCCGTGCAGACCGAGCTGGCGGTGAACCTGCCCCGCGTCACCGGAGATCGCGTGCAGCTTCAACAGGTGTTGCTGAATCTGGTGGTCAATGCGCTCGATGCCATGAGCACCGTGGATCAGGGCCGGCGAATCCTGCGCCTGCAGACGAGCCGGATCCGGAATGAAGCCGTTCAGATTGCCGTCCAGGATTCCGGCGTTGGTCTCACCGCGGAAAACCCGGAGCAGTTCTTTGAAGCGTTTTACACCACCAAACCGCAAGGCCTGGGCATGGGACTTTCCATCAGCCGATCCATCGTTGAATCTCATGGCGGGCGATTGTGGGCGGCGGCAAATGACGGACCCGGCGCATCGTTTCTATTCACCCTGCCCGTCCGGGCGGGAGGCACCGCGTGAAACCGGCCGACCCCATCGTATTCGTCGTGGATGACGACAACTCGGTTCGCGAGGCGCTGGGCAGCTTGATCCGATCCGTCGGCTGGCGCGTCGAGGCTTTTTCATCGGCCCAGGAATTTCTGCGGCATAAACGCCCGGAGACTCCGGCGTGCCTGGTGCTGGACGTGCGGTTGCCGGGCCTGAGCGGACTGGATCTCCAGCACGAACTGGCCGCCCAAAAAATCAGTCTGCCGATTGTTTTTATCACCGGGCACGGCGATATCCCGATGAGCGTGCGCGCGATGAAAGCGGGTGCGGTCGAGTTTCTACCCAAACCGTTTCGCGACCAGGACTTGTTGGATGCCATTCAACAGGCCTTGGAAAACAGCCGGCGCTCCATCCGTTCGCGTGCGGAATTAAGCAGCCTGGAGTCGCGCCATGACCGGCTGACGCCGCGCGAACGCGAAGTCATGGCCCGGGTGGTCGCGGGTCTGCTCAACAAGCAAATTGCCGGCGAACTGGGCACCAGCGAAATCACCGTTAAAACCCAACGCGGCCAGGTCATGCAAAAGATGCAGGCGAAATCACTGGCGGACCTGGTGCGCATGGCCGAAAAGTTGAATCATTCATCAGTCGAAACGTAGCGTGCCGCACTTTTTTTCGCATACCAACAGCCGCGGTGCCGGGCCGGCGACAATTTTAATCGGAACCGCGGTGTCTCCTCCTGCCAGCCGCCCGGGGATGATCCGTCTCATACCAAGGTATAATAGCGCCCGGCAGCAAACTCGCCTAAAGTGCCACCGTAATGAAGACAGAAAACCAAACAAACCACATGGCAAAACGGATGGACAAGGCGGTTATTTCGATTGTGGAGGACGACGCAAGCGTCCGGGAAGCGATGGGAAACCTGATGAAAGCGATCGGTTATCAAACCGTCGCTTTCGAATCCGGCGAGGCATTTCTCGATTCTTCCGCAACGGTCGAGACGGCATGCTTGATTCTTGATATACGCATGCCGGGAATGAACGGTCTGGATCTCCAGCGCCGGCTGGGGTTGAGTGGAAACCGGACGCCGATTGTCTTTGTCACCGCCCACTGGGACGATGACGCACGGAGACGGGCATTGCAGGCCGGCGCCGTGGCTTTTTTGCTCAAGCCGGTGAGTGAGGCCGATCTGCTGGGGGCGGTTAGCGCCGCGCTCAAGTCGTCTCCCAAACCAACACCATCCCTACCAAATCAAAAAAACTATGAAAACTGAAACGATAAACACTGTGGAAAAGACCCAGCTAGGCAACTCGGACCTGTTGATTACCCGCGTGGGTTTCGGCGCCTGGGCCATTGGCGGCTCGGGCTGGGAATTCGCCTGGGGCCGGCAGGACGATGAAGCTTCCGTCGCGGCGATCAACCGCGCATTGGAATTGGGCGTCAACTGGATTGACACCGCGGCCGTTTACGGCATGGGACATTCGGAGTCCGTCGTGGGACGCGCGCTGAAAAAGTGGTCGGGCCCGCGGCCTTACGTATTCACCAAATGCGGCCTGCGCGGAGATGACCGGGGCAATGTCAAACGGGTTTTGGATCCGGCCTCCATCCGGCGCGAATGCGAGGACAGCCTGCGCCGGTTGGAAGTGGAAGCCATTGACCTTTATCAAATTCATTGGCCGGTGGAAAACCTCGAGGAAGTGGCCGCGGGCTGGCAAACCATGGCGGACCTTAAAAAGGAGGGCAAGGTGCGCTGGATCGGTGTCTCCAACTTCGACGTGGCGCGGTTGGAAAGCATCCAGGACATCGCACCGGTCACTTCCTTGCAGCCACCCTACTCCCTCGTCCGCCGGGAGGTGGAGGATGAAATCCTGCCCTACTGTCTCTGGAAGGGAACGGGCGTGATTGTCTATTCGCCGATGGGGTCAGGACTGCTCACCGGCGCCATGACGCGGGAACGGATTGCCCGACTGCCCGCCGATGACTGGCGCGGCCGGGATTCACAATTTCAGGAACCGAAACTTTCGGAAAATCTGGCGATTGTGGAACACCTGAAAACGGTCGGCGCCCGCCATCATCGGCCCGCCGGACAGGTCGCCGTGGCCTGGGCGCTTCATAACCCCGCGGTCACGAGCGCCATTGTCGGAGCCCGAAGCCCCCAACAGGTGGAAGAAATGGTTGGGGCCGCGGACCTTCACCTCTCCTGGCAGGACATGACGGAGATCGAGGAGGAAACCGTTAAAAACGTGTAGCCGCAAAAAATCCAAACCACTAACCACAGGAAATTCAAATGAAAGCCGGATTCATCGGGTTAGGCATCATGGGCAGTCGCATGGCTGCCCATCTTCTGGAAAAAGGCCATTCACTGGTCGTGTTCAATCGGACACGGGCCAAGGCGGAGGGGTTGCTGACAGGTGGCGCGGAATGGGCTGCGTCACCGGCCGCGATCGCCCCCAAAGTGGAGGTGCTCTTCACCATGTTGGCCCACCCCGAAGCCGTAAGAGAGGCGGCTTTGGGCACGGACGGATTTTTGCCGCATCTGCCGGCTGGTGCCCTCTGGGTGGATTGCAGCAGCGTCAATCCGTCCTTTTCCAGGGAAATGGCCGCCGCGGCCAGGTCGCGCGGCATCGCCTTTATGGACGCGCCGGTTTCCGGCTCAAAAATCCAGGCTGCCGGGGGCAAATTGATTTTCTGGGCGGGCGGCGAGGCGGCGGACCTCCTCAGGTGCCGGCCATTGCTCGAATGCATGGGCGACAAAATCGTTCACACGGGAAAGAA
>Ga0265338_10005471_pt1 | contig 16578 bp, 12 predicted proteins | sample 42126metaG_FD_193579 | JGI IMG/M metagenome (GOLD analysis project Ga0265338, IMG submission 193579) | Rhizosphere microbial communities from Carex aquatilis grown in University of Washington, Seatle, WA, United States - 4-21-26 metaG | ecosystem: Host-associated > Plants > Roots > Rhizosphere... | reverse complement strand
GCCTGTTCGGCGATGCCGTGATTTTGCAGTTCGAGGAAAAAATTGTCCGCGCCGAGCGTCTGCTTAAACCAGTCCACGACATCGCGTGCCTTGTCCAACTGCTCCTTCATGATCAAATCGGGAATCTCGCTGGCCAGGCAGCCGGACATGGCAATCAGGCCTTCCTTGTGCGCGGCGAGCAGTTCTTTGTCGATGCGTGGTTTGTAATAATAGCCTTCCAGATGCGCGGCGGTGGTGAGCTTGATGAGATTGTGGTAGCCGGTCGTGTCCCGGGCGAGCAAACCGAGATGATGATAAACGTCGCGTCCGCCGCTGCTGGTTTTCTTTTCCAGCCGGCTGCCGGGCGCGACATACACTTCGCAGCCGATGATGGGTTTGATGCCCTTTTCGCGCGCTTCCTTGTAAAAATCAATCGCGCCATAAAGCACGCCGTGGTCGGTGATGGCGAGAGCGGGGAATTTCAGGTCATGGGCTTTGCTCACCAGCCGGTCCACCCGACAGGCGCCATCGAGCAACGAATACTCGGTGTGCAGATGGAGATGAACAAAGTCCGCGTGCGACATGAAGACAGTTTAACTTCCAATCCTGAAGACACCAAGACACAAAGTTGTCAACCGCGGATGACCCGGATTAACGTGGATAAAAATCAACGCGAATTAACCGAATATCTCGTCGCACAGAAACAAAGCCAGTCCTTCATTCCTGGTCTGTGACGGAATCGTGGAACTTGAGGATGTCGCCTTTTTCGCCTTTCAGCTCGGCTTCCTTGAACTTGATGGCGGTGCGCGGATGCTGGTTCAACATGCCGGTGAGCAGGTACGGCAGGTCGTAACCCCATAACAATTTCGCGCGCATCGGTTCGATGTGGTTCTGCACGCAATCGAGCACGGGGCGAATTTTATATTTCGGGTTGTGCAGGAAGGCGAGCAGCAGTTCCATCTGGCAATTGCCTGCTCCACGGCCCAGGCCGGCCATGGTGGCGTCGAGATAATTGGCGCCTTCGATGATGCCTTCGATGGTGTTGGCGAAGGCGAGTTGCATGTTGTTGTGCATATGCACGCCCACTTCCTTGCCCGACGCCTTGCAGTGCTGCAGGTATTGCTTCACCAGTTCATGAATCCGCTCGCTGTAAAGCGCGCCGAAGCTGTCCACCACGTAAACAACCTGTGCTTCGGATTTCGCCAGCATTTCCAGGCCTTCTTCCAACTCGCTCTCGGGCACCACGGAAGCCGCCATTAGGTTGACCGTGGTTTCATAACCCTTGTCATGCGCATCCTTGACCATCTCCAGCGCCGTCGGAATCTGGTGGATGTAGGTCGCCACACGAATCATGTCCAGGACGCTGTCCTTTTTGGGCAGAATGTCTTCGTGATAATCGCAACGCTCGGCATCGGCCATGATGGTGAGCTTGAGGTCGGTCGGGTTGTCGCCCACGATGCGGCGCAGGTCGTCTTCGACGCAGTATTTCCAGCAACCATGCTCGCCAACCTTGATGTTTTTGCGCGAGGCTTTGTAACCCAGCTCCATGTAATCAATGCCCGCGGCGACACAGGTGTCATAAACCATCTTTACAATTTTGTCGTCGAAATGGTGGTTGTTCATCAGGCCGCCGTCGCGGATGGTGCAGTCAAGGACCTTGATTTCGGGCCGGAACGAGAGCCAACGGCTGGTGGCGCTGTCTTTGGGTTTTGTTGCTTTCATAATTTCTTTATCGATGCGAAATAAGCCGGAACGTGGATATTATGCGCAGAATATGCGGGAAAAGGACAGAAAAAACTGACCATCGGAGCGCGGAGCATCGCTCCGCAAGTTGGGAACCCTTGCCTGCGCGGAGCGATGCTCCGCGCTCCGATCAAACGATATCCGCCATTGCCTACTTGCGGAAAAAGTCCTTGATCACATCCACCACGCGCTGGATTTGTTTGTCGGTCAATTCCGGATAAATCGGCAGGCTGAGGCATTCGCGCGCGGCTTTTTCGGCGACGGGAAAATCGCCGGCCTTGTGGCCGAGCTCCGCGTAGCACTTTTGCAGGTGCAACGGCAGCGGATAATGGAGCGCGCAGCCGACCCCATTGTCATCAAGATGTTTCTTTAAGTCATCGCGGCGCGCATGGCGGACGACGTAAAGGTGATAGGCGCTTTCGCCCCAGGCGGCTTCGCGCGGCAGTTGCAGCGGTGTGCCGGCCAGAAGTTCGTGATAACGATGAGCGACGCGACGGCGTTCTTCCGTCCATTTCTTCAAATGTTTCAGCTTCACACCCAGCGTTGCGCCCTGGATGCCTTCCATGCGGTAGTTGTATCCGACCTCGTCGTGATAATAGCGCACGGTGGAGCCGTGCTCGCGCAGGGAGCGGGCGCGCTTGTCGAAAGCGGCATTGTTGGTCACCAGCGCGCCGCCTTCGCCGCAGGCGCCGAGGTTCTTGCCGGGATAGAAACTGTAACAGGAAATCTCGCCGAACGTGCCGACGGTCTTGCCCTTGTATTTTGCTCCATGCGCTTGGGCGGTGTCCTCGACCAGCGGCAACTTGTGTTTCCGGCAAATCGCCAGAATCGGGTCCACGTCGAAGGGATGGCCGTAGAGATGGACGGGCATGACGGCTTTGGTGCGCCGGGTGATGGCGCGTTCGATGAGCTTCGGATCGAGATTGAACGTCGCGTCATCAATGTCCACGTAAACCGGTTTTGCGCCGACGTAAGAAATCGCCCAACTGGTGGCCACGAAGGTGAACGGGGTGGTGATGACTTCGTCGTCCCGGCCGACACCGAGCAGCAGCAGCGCGACGTGCAACGCCGATGTGCCGCTATTGAAACCGGAGCAGTGTTCTGCGCCGACGAATCGGGCGAAGTCCTTTTCAAATTGCGTGACGTCGGGCCCGAGGCAGAACGAGCAATTATCGAGGGTCCGCGCAATGGCGGCATCGAGTTCTTTGCGCACGCTGCGAATTTGCGCGGGCAGGTCGAGATAGGGAATTTTTTCTTCCATGTCGTGGGAGAAAATAAGTGAACCGTGTGCCGCTGAGCAACCAAAAATGGCCGTCAAATCACGATTGAAACTGCAGTTCGTAAAGTTTCTGGTAAATACCGCCGCGCCGGACCAGTTCATCGTGCCGGCCGGTTTCAACAATGCGGCCCTGATCGAGCACGACTATCATGTCCGCGTGGAAAATGGTGGAAAGGCGGTGCGCAATACACAGCGTTGTGCGTCCCTTCATCAGCTCGTCCAGCGCGGCCTGGACGGCGCGTTCGGATTCCGTATCCAGAGCGCTGGTGGCTTCATCCAGGACCAGAATCGGTGCATTTCTCAATACCGCGCGCGCAATGGCCAGCCGCTGACGCTGTCCGCCGGAAAGATTAACGCCTTTTTCCCCGATAACCGAATCAAAGCCCTGTGGTTTCTCCATGATGAAATCGTAGGCGTAGGCGTGACGCGCGGCGGCGATGATTTCTTCATTCGACGCGCCGGGCCGGCCCAATCCGATGTTCCGGCGGATGGTATCGTTGAACAAAATAGTTTCCTGTGTGACGACGGCGATCTGGTTTCGCAAATCGCGCGTGGCCGCGTCCCGCAAATCCACGCCGCCGATGCGGATGCAGCCGTGGATCGGGTCATAAAAGCGCAGCAACAGGTTTGTGAGGGTGGTTTTGCCGGAACCACTCGCGCCGACCAGCGCCACGAGCCGGCCGGCCGGAACGGCAAGGTTGATGGCATGCAGCACCGGTTTCTCGCCATAATTGAAATCCACGTTTTCGAACTGGATGTCGGCGCCGGCGGCATGGAGCATTTTAGGCTGCGCGGGTTCGGAAATAGAGTTTGGGGTGGCCAGGAGTTCGAACACGCGCTGGCTGGCGGCCGCGGCCTGGTGCAACTGGTTGTGCAGCTTCGTGAACGTCTTGATGGGCGGATAAATCATCACAATGGTCAGGACGAAAGTGAAAAAATCCTCCGCCGATGGCTGCTGGGCTTTCGGCAAATGGAGGATGTAAAGAAAAACCAGGGCGATGCCCATCACGCCGAAAAATTCCATAAGCTGGCTCGGAATTTCGTTGGCGCGAATGACGCGCATCATCTGGTTGACGTATTTCGTGGTCGTGGTCTTGAATTGCCCGGTAACAGTAGCCTCCAGATTGTAGGCTTTGATGATGCGGTTGCCGGTGAACGATTCGTGCATGAGGTTTGTCAGATCGGCGTTGTGATTCTGCACGGCGCTGGCGGATTTGCGCACTTTGCGCCCGTAAATATTGATCGGCAGGATGCACAGGGGCAGGACGATGAAGGACACCAGTGTCAGCGTGGGTTGCAGGGTAACCTGGTAGGCCAACAGGATAAGGATGGTGACCGGGTCCTTGACCATCGATGCGAAGGAGCTGCCAATGATGTTGTAAAGCACCTGCGTGTCGTTGGTGATGCGCGCGATCAAATCACCGGTGCTGGCGCGGCTGAAAAATCCGAGCGAGAGGTTCTGGAGGTGGCCGAACAACCGGGTGCGGATATCGGCGATGGCGTGCATGGCCGACCAGTTCACCAGATAAATGCTCAAGTAAGCCAGCGTGATACGCAACAACATGATCGCCGGGATGGCGCTAACGACCAGCAGCCAGCCGAAATCCGTCGCCGGCGCATGCAACACCGGCAGCATGGACGCAAGCCAATGTGTCAGCGGGCGGATCCAATGCGGCGCGTTTTCCAATTGCTCGGCAAAATTGGTCGAGCCTTTAAAAATCAATTCCGTGACCACCTTGACCGTCGCGATCAGCGCGCCGTTCGTCAAACCGTAGAAAACGCCGCAAAGCAGGCCGAGCATGAAACGTCCCCGGTAAGGCCAGACGAACACCAAAAGTTTGCGCAGAAAGGGTATCATTCGTTGCCGGTGTATTTTTCGGTGGTCGGCGGCAGAAAGCGAGAGTTTTGTTTTCATCCGGCGATCTTCTCGTGCCGCCGGAAATTCGCGCGGAAACCTCAGGCCGCCCGTTTGGGCCGGCCGACAAAATAAAGCTGGGCCGGGCCGGGCACGCGGGTGCTGACGGCCAGCATTTCGGCGGCGTTGGCGCAGCGATGCGCCCGGGGACGCCGAAATTTTGCCAGGCTCCGGTTGATGCGCCGGGCGTGGCGTCCCAGTTGAAAGTACCAGAACTCCAGATCGTAATCCGGCGCAAGCAGATCCAGCACTGCCCGGGTAGAATGGCCGAAAGTCAGCAGCTGCTCCGGATGCACTTCGATGAACAGCAGTGGCCGGTGACGTTGGAGGAGCGCGCGGGCGCCTTGAAGAATTTCGTACTCAAATCCTTCGCAATCAATCTTGAGCAGGGCAATTTTGTCAATCGCCGCCAGATCCTCGTCCAGGGTCGTTACCGGCACCCTCGTCCGTCCGCCGTGGGTTGTCGCCTGCCGCGCTTCCTGTTCCCAATCTCGGGCCACGGGTGTTTCCGGGGCCGGGAGCGGGTCGTTCGGAGCCTTGTTTTTTTCCGGGATGACTGACCCGTTGAGGCCGGTGCCAAAAGCGACTTCTCCACGGTGCGCGCCGCACGCCAGATTGCGCGTCTCGACCCCGGGCAATTGATTGTAAGCGATATTCCATTGCAAAAGCTTAAAAAGCAGCGGCTGCGGTTCATAGGCGATGATCGGCAGCGGCGACGTGGCGCGGAACAGCAGGGTGTAAAACCCGATGTTGGCCCCGACATCAACCAAATGTCCGTTTTGACATTTCTGGAGGAGCGGTTTTATGGCCTGAAATTCGGCAACTACGTCAGAACCCGACGCCAGTTGCTCCGTGACGGACCGCATCCACGACGCCGGTTTGAGCACCTGATACCGGTAGAATGGCAAAGCAACCAGGCCATGACGGCTGTTCAGAAACCGCAACAGGGGGTGGTATTTGCGTCCCAAGGGCAGAAAACGATTCAGGGTGGTCATCAGTTTTCCACCGCGCACGGGACGCACTTGGTTCCAGGGAAAAGGTTCCGTCGGGGACGCCATCGAGTGAAAACTTTGGTGTACCTGACGGGTTTTGTCAACCTGCGAGGGTCGCATGACAATGTCGGAAGACACGGGCTGCGAACCGGAAAAACCGGTGTGCGAACGGTTGCGAGATGGCTCGAGGCAACGGGGCTTTTTGTCCACGAGTAAACGGCCAAATAATACGATGCGGCAGCTGCCAGCCTTCCGATTCATTCTCACATCCAATATCAACCGCAAAGTTCTACTGGCCAAGCGCTCCAGCCTGTGCAGTCTGGCCACGAACATTTTTTTCCCCAGGTCGGGCATTTCCCGTCCCCATGGTGATTTGGCCAACATACGCCAATACTCCATTGACCAGTGGTGTTGCATCCACATGTTGCACGGCTTGCCCCCCGCGAAATGGGCGATGCGAGGAGCCTGGAGAATTTCCCTCCACTCCTGATCCCACTCCTTGTTCCTCGCTATGGATTTCTGCCCCCCTAGAATGTTCCAACGCGGATGCAAAAAAATAACGTCATCACAAAAAACTACATTTAATATATCCTGATCTGCGAAGCGGTGCATGGTCGGGTCAGCCGATAATTGCAGGCAGCTTTCAGTTCGATCACACTCGCGCCACCGGCGCAAATTCATCAACAAGACCCCGGTGTTAAAATAGCGCTTGATTGCCTCATATTTTTTCAATCTGTCCCGGTCCCGGTCGATATTACAATCGCTGACAGCGGCAATGCCGGTGTCTGGTTTGACCGTGTCCCACAATTCCGCGAGGTCACCCAATGCCAGCAAATCGCAATCCAGATAAAGGCATCGCTCCAAATCCGGGAAAAGCTCGGGAATGATCATGCGATAATATGCCGAAATGAAAGATGCCGGGCCTGAATTTACAAATTTCAACAGACGCGTGACATCGACCTCCACATAAGTTAGCGCCGCATTGTAAGCTTTAATGACCTGATCGAATTTGGCGCGCGATTGGTCGGATAATTTTCGCTCTCCCTGTAAGAAATAAAAATGAAATCTTTCATGCTCTGAGGAGTGATAAAGTATTGACAGCACCGCCACCCCGGCCTGGACGGCATAATTCTCATCAGGCGAGAATACTATGTGTATCTTTTCTTTCATTTTGCTCTGGCGAAGACTCATGACACGCCAGCATTGCGGCATTTGAACCAATGATCTTCCAGAAGTCTGATTCGATTCAAACGCCTCAAATGTCATTTGTCACGCGCATTTCTTTTGCGCGTCATCGAAATTTCGAGTCAAATGACGCGCCGTGAACGCCCTCAAACCATTGCCTGTCTCCGTTTGTATCATTGCCAGCAACGAGGCGCGATGCATCTCTCGGGCACTCAAGAGTGTCGCCGATTGGACCAGCGAAATCATCGTACTGCTCAATGACAATGTGGACGACGGTACAGACAGGATCGCGCAGGCTTTCGGCGCGAAGGTTTTTCGCGAGCCGTGGAAAGGCCACATCGCCCAGAAAAATTCCGCTGCAGACAAGGCTACTCAACCTTGGATCTTTGGTCTCGACGCGGACGAGGAAGTTTCTCACTCGCTCCGTGATGAAATCAGGCGCACATTGGCCGAACGCTGCGATTGCGCGGCGTTTTGTTTTCCACGCTGCACGCTGTTTTGTGGACGCTGGATCCGCCACGGAGACTGGTATCCAGACCGCCAAACGCGGCTCTGGCAGAGGGGCAAGGCGCGCTGGGACGGCATCAATCCGCATGACAAACTCGCCGTTCAGGGTCGAATAGGCCGGTTGCGCCACGACCTGTTGCACTACAATATTAATACTCTGAATGGCCAGATTGCCAAAATCTCGAGTTACAGTGATGATTTTGCACTGGGGGCCTTCTCGCGTCACCTGACTGCGGATTGGACCGACATCATGCTGCGACCGTTGTGGCGCTTCCTCCGTTCGTATGTTATTCGGCTTGGATTTCTGGATGGCTGGCAGGGTGGTTACATTGCTTGGATGACTGCCTTCTACACCGCCACGCGCTACGCCAAGTTGCGTTTATCGAGAACTGACTCCAAGAAATGAATCATGAACTTTCATCCCGCCACGTCTTGATTTACGAGCCACGGGTAGAAGGGCACCACCTTGTATGGTTGAAATTCGTCGTGGAAGATCTCCTGTCTGACGGCTGGAGGTTGACCTTGGCCCTTGATAACCGGCCGGAATCAGACGAACGTATCCGCAAGCATCTGGGCTCGTTGCTTGAAGGGGTTTCCCTCCAGCCCATCTGGGAAAGTTCCGGGCGCAGGGTTGGCGCTGAGGGGGTGAGTTGCGTTGCAGAGTGCTTGTCGCGTGCCGGTACGGAACGGGTGTTTCTGAATAACTTCGATGAGATTGCCTCCTCTCTGCTGCGGCGCGCGGCGCTGGGCCGCATGCCACCAGCAATGTTGCACGGGCGGTTGGGCGGCATTTATCTGCGCCCGCGTTTTTTAGCTGGCTGCGGCATTTCGCCAAACAAGTGGCTCAAGGCCCTCGGCTTTGCCCGGTTGATGCGCGGTGGCTGGCTCACGCACCTGCTTTTCCTTGATCCGTGGATTGAAGCGAACTGCCGGGCACGTTATCCGCAAACACCGGTGTTTTCCTTGCCGGATCCATGCCCTGAAAACTTTGTTTCCGACGGGCAAAACGCGCGGAACCATTTTGGAATTCCGGCGGACCGAAAGACGCTTTTGTTTTACGGCGGGGCGTATCGGCGCAAGGGATTGCATCTGGTAGTCAAAGCCCTTTTGGATTTGCCACGGGAGACGCCCATGTTCCTGCTTTGCGCAGGACAACAGGCGGGTGAACCGCGCGTGCAGCGCGGCTTGCAAACACTTATCTCGGAGGGGCGCGCGCGGGTTCTCAGCCATTACGTCTATGAAGAGGAGGAAAAACTGTTGTTCGCCGCCAGCGATATCGTGCTGCTGCCCTACATCAAACATTTCGGCAACAGCGCGGTGCTCTCGCGTGCCGCCGGCGCGGGCAAAATGGTCATCGCCTCCGATGAAGAACTGGTGGGCCGACTGGTAAAAAAACACCGTCTTGGCCTGTTATTTCCCTCCGGAGATGCCGCCGCATTGCGACAATCCATCCGGCGCGCGATTAATGCCCCGCCTCAAGAACTGGCCCAATGGCGGGCCGCCGCATTTTGCTATGCCCGGCAATCCAGCCGGGCGGAATTTCGCCGCGTGTTGTTACAAGCTTTCGCGCAGGCCCCCCGGCTCGCCCGGCTGGCTTCGCCAGATACAAGCGGTTCATCCTGCTAACAGGACAAGAACGAAAATATCCGTTGATTCTCTTCAAATCCATCGGCGACAAATTATGCTGCCAGCCGGCCAGGCCGTTCGCGAAAATTTTCGGATGCGCGGCTCCACTTTCATGTTTCCAAGGAATACACGGTGCATTCGCGGGAACTGTTCCGCGCCATTCTGGAAGGGATTCGGCGGCTGAGGTTGTCCGCATCGATGGCAAGCTGACGCCCGCAGGGAGGAAATCGCGGGAAGGAGAAGCCCTGGAGGCGACACTCGGGCGGCGTTTGGTCAAAGATTGGTGCTGACGGCGATCGAGGGCGAAAGGTTCTTTTATGTGGAGTCAGGAATCTGATCGGGGTGCATCCGAGCACCTGCACCAGACAAACAGGATCGCGCGGTTGGAAGCCGCATTAACTGGCAGCCAGGATGGCTGTCTCCACGGTGGCGGCACGCTTCTCAGTGCGCCAGTGCTGGCGGCTTCCAGCCGCCGTTTGGTGCGAGTCCCAAGTTGCGCCTGTCCAATCGTGGAGCGGCAAACGAAGCTTGATGGCACTGGCAGAGTTGATACGATGTTGGCCAACGAGATTGAATGGCCCGCGATAGTCGCGGGACGTATGTCATATGGGAAATGTCGGGTCATCATGGTCGAGACCCAAACAACAAATCGCCCGCTTCCGGCCTCCGGTGGCCGTCTGATGATTCTTAACATCGGACGTCTCGGTGACACCATCCTGCGCAATTCAATCCTTGACCCGGCGTTGCGGACGTTCGCCACGGTGGATTACGTCTGTGGCCGGTATAATGCGGAACTGCTCCGCCATGATCCCCGATTGAATCGGGTAATAGTTTTGCGCAATTCGCCATCCGGTTTTGCGCAGCTGCTGCAAGCAGCGCTCGGTCATCGTTACGATGCGTTGATTGACCTTAAAGGCCATCCCAGTTCAACCAGCCTGATTATGGCCACTCTGTTTCGCGGGCGCGCCAAAACAGGTTGTAATCACGGCCTGTTCCAGCCGTTTCATCGGGATGTGCGCAAGGTGATTGCCCCGGCCTTGCATGTATTGGAATTGACGCAGCGGATCGGCCGGATGGCGGGCCTGGCGCCGGGCGAATACAAGGCGTCCCTGTTCCTGCCGCCGGACTCAATTGCATGGTTCCGGCTAAATTATGGAACCCTCGACCGTCCGTTTATTTTTCTCAACATTTCCGCATCCAGTCCGCGGGTCTGGCCGCTGAACAAGTGGGTGCGGTATGTCCGAGGCTGCGGCCTGGCTGAAAAACCCATTTTAATCAGCGGATTACCCCAGGATGGAGAGAAAGTCCGGCAGCTCTGCCGGGAATTGCCGGGAACCGTTCCCTTTCAACCCAGAGGTTTCATGGATGTGGTGGCGGCCATCGCCGCCGCGGGGCTGGTGCTGACGGTTGACACCGGGGTCGTCCACGCCTGTAGTGCGTTGGACAAACCGATTGTGGCGCTCTACTGCGGGCTGGACAAATTACGCTATTCCTCGACCGGCTTCGAACCATGCTCGACCTGGCAACTGGTGATCCGGCCGCCGCCCGGTCGCATCGTGGCGGAAATCAATCCTGAGGAGGCGATTGCGAAAACCCGGGAGCACGGCCTGCCGCCGCCCTTTTGAAATTCACATCGTCACTGAACTAAATAAATGGGCCGTGCGGAAGAAAATTGGCGTGCGGTTTGGAGGAAAACCATGATAACTAAATCCCTTGTCGCCCCGAAACCCTGGCGCGGGCGGATTTAATCCCAGTGGAAGCCAAACCAGACATTTTGTTGATCCGCTTCAAATCCATCGGCGACATAGTGTTCACGCTGCCGGCCGTTCACGCCGTTCGCGAAAATTTTCCAGATGCGCGGCTACACTTTCTGGTCTCCAGGGAATACGCGCCGCTGGTGCGCGGCTTTGCGGGAGTGGATGAAATCATTCCGGTGGACCGCACGGCATTCCGTTCAAAAAATCCGCTGGCCATCGCCGGCACCGCGCTCCGGCTGCTCCGCGCGTTGCGCCGCCCGGGGTTTTCACTGGCGGTTGATTTCCAGGGCTACGGTGAAACGGCGCTGCTCGCCTGGTTCTCCGGCGCGCGGGAACGCTGGGGCAGTGTCTATGGCAAGGGCCGCCGTTGGGCCTACACGCGCGGCATCGCGCGGGAGGATGCGCTTCACGTCGCGGATTGGAACCTCTCATTGCTGCGCCAGTGCGGCTTGAAGACCCGCTATGTCCGCAATGAATTTGTCATGCCCGCCGATGGGCTGGACGCCGCCCGGCAGTTTTTTGCCGCGCAAAATCTGGATGCCGCAAAACCGACGCTGTTCATCCAGCCGTTTACCAGCGCGCCATTGAAAAACTGGCCGCTGGAAAATTTTCTGGCGCTGGCGCGGCACTGGCGGTCGCAGGGCGTTCAGGTCCTGTTTGGCGGCGGACCGTCCGAACGAACCGCGCTCGAACCGGCCCGGGGGGCGGGCTTTCCCGTTTCCGCCGGCGCGCCGCTGATGGTCTCCGCCGGTCTGGCGAAACTTTCCACGCTCGTCACCGGCGGCGATACCGGCCTGTTGCATCTGACGGTCGCGATGAACAAACGCGTGGTCATGATCATGTCGTCCGGCGCGCCGGGAAATTCGTATCCTTATCAACACCCGGATTGGACGGTCGCGCCGGCGGACGGCAAAAAGCTGACGGAACTTGATACCGGGACTGTCATTGCGGCCTGCGCACGCGGGTTTGCCGAGGCGGAAAAGGCTCAGCCCACGGGCCGGTAATGTTTTTTGTTGAACCGGATGCCGAGCCACTGTTCCAGCTTGAGCAGGAAGCGATGTTTTTTTTCGCGCGAACTTAATTTGTGATTCGGGTCGGCGCGGAAAATCCCCTCGGCCTTCGGCAGCCAGTCCCGCATCACCTGCGGATGTTTGCCGGTGAACAATTTCAGCGTGGCCGGATCAATTTGCGCGTAGTCCGCTTCGGCCGCCGGCTCGCCCGTCCAAAATTTGTGAGTGGCGGCGGATTTGAGACGCATCTGCGCCTCGCTGCGCACCCAGCCATAATGATAAAGGGTCGCGCCCGTGTGCGCCGCGCGCGGGTAGCGCCCGCGCCGGTGCGTGTCCTGCACCACGAAAAACAACCCTTCCGGCCCCCACGCCGGAATCGTGTTACGGAGGATGCGCGCCTCGGTGCGATACCAGCGGGGCGACCAGGCGTAAGTGTTCGCGTTGCCATAAAAATGGAGGTAATCAAACGCGAGCGCTTCAACGCGCTCATCGTCCAGGTATTTCTCCATCGCTGCGCGGATTTTCGGCAGATCCGCTTCGTGAACCACCTCGTCAGCTTCCAGATAAAATGCCCAGTCGCCGGTGCAGTTGAACAGGGCGATGGATTTTTGCTGGCCATAGACAAATCCCTTCAGGCTGTAATCCGGCTGGATGTGCTCATTCCATTGCGTCGGGATGATGCGGATTTTGGCGTCGCCGATTCCGCGCAGCAGTTTCTCCGTATCGTCGGCGCACGGACCGAGCGCAATGACGAACTCGTCCACCAGCGGCAGCGCCGAGCGGATGGATTCGACAAACGGATAGCCGAGCTTCCGCCCGTTCCGCAAGAAAGTGAAGCCGCTGACTTTCATCGTTGCGATCGGCCGAGGAAGGGTTTCCTGAGCTTCCGGTACAAAATGTCGAACGGCGCATTGACCCACATTTTGCGGAACATCAACCGGCGCTCGGCAGGCGTGTTCAACGAATCAACGGTAGCCGGGCTGCCGGCCGGAACATACCAGTTGTTGAGTCCCGTGCGCTTGACCAGCCGGTAACCGTGCCGGCGCAGGTAAAAATGCTTTTCAAAATTGCGCCGGTGTTCCTCCAGCAGGATGAGCCGGCGCGCATGCCGTTCGAGATTGAACCCCTGCAGCGCCGCCAGTTCCATACCTTCGACGTCCATGGACGGAAAATCAATTTTCGGCGCGCCGGCCTCGGCCAAAATGAAATCCAGTGTCCTTAGCGGCACTTTCACCGTCACTCCCGTTAGCGGATCACCGAGGATAGGGACCAGGATTGAATGCTGGTGCATTTTTCCCATCAACAATTCGACTTCACCCGCCTGGTCCGAGCGGCCCACGGCCACTTGAAAGGTCCGGCTCCGGGAGCGTTGCGCCCCGAGCAGTTCGCACAATTCCGGGTTTGGCTCCACCAAAATTCCTGTCCAGCCCTGCTGCTCGAGCAGCCAGGTCTGGTTGAACTCAGCGGGATGATTCGTACCAACCTCAACAAAAAACCCCTGCTTTGAGCGGTTGAAGAACTGCCAGACGAGCTGGTTTTCCTGATGCTCGGTGGCGGCTAGGGCGGTCATTCGGTCCATGGAAGCAATTGATTGGCGACAAAGCCTGGCTCGGTTGCGGGCAACGGTTCACCGGGTTCGTTCAAGGAACCATGGGACAAAATCCGTTCGTAATATTCAACATATTTCCGTGCGGCATCCAGAAGTGTGAACCCGCCACGCAACACGCGCTCGCGGCACGTGTACGGACTGAATTGCTGTGGATTTTTTACCGCCTCGGCCAGTTCATCGGCGTTCGCGCTTAATACGCCAACCTCCGGCGTAATAATTTCCGGCAGGGAGCCATACGGCGTGCCGACGACAAAGGCGCCGCTCACGAGTGCCTCGGTGATGGCGAGGCCAAACGGTTCGTGCCAGCGCACGGGAAAAATCAGGCAGCGCGCTCGCGACAGCAAATCCCGTTTTTCCGGCTCCTCCACTGTCCCGCAGTAACGCACGCCGCGGATGGCTGGCAACATTTTCTGCAAATTCAACGGCCAGTTGCGCGAACCAATCACGCGCAATTCAGTTCCCGCGCGGCGTGCCACCGTCACCGCGCCGTGAAGATTTTTCACTTTCCATCGCGCCTTCGCTAGAAACACGGCGTAGTCTTCGCGTTTTGCCGAAAATGGATAATCGTCGGGAATGACGGCGGAATAAACAAAGTGTCTTGATCCGTGAAGCGCCGCATGCCTGCGCGAAACAAAGACCGTATTCGCCGGAAAACGTTCGCCCGGCTGTCCATTGCCGCCAATTGAGAGCATGAACGGTTTATTCACCGGGGCTTCATCCCATAGATGCACAATGTCCGTCGAATCGGGCAAGAGTCGTAAACACGTCTGCGGGTCGTCTTCTTCACCCGCGGCCAAGGCGCGCAATTCCGCGCCCGGAATATGGCTGTGCGCATTGGCGATGAGCGTCACCCGGTGCCCCATTTGAACCAGGGTTTTACCAAGCCAATATACGAATCGTTCCGCGCCGCCGTAGAGCTTCGGCGGGATGGGAATGTTTCCCCGTTTGTAAAGCGTGACGTGCATTTTATTCGGGTGTGGCCAAGTAAATTTTTTGTCCGTGCCGCGCCAGCGTGTCACGGAGTTCTCCCGATTTCAAGGCGTCCCACAATTCCGCGCGCGGCGGCACGCCATAGCTGACCGCCGCCGCCTGGATTTTCCAGCCATGAGCGGCAGACGCGCTCACGTCCTTTTCTGAAATCAAAATGCGCGAGAAGTTTGTCATGTCCGCCGGATTCAATTTGCCCGTTTGCGCCACCGTCCAGTCTTTGCCGAGCAGCACGCGCAGCCGGCTGGCCAGTTTCACGTCACCAACGAGCAACACCGGCCCGGCCTGATTTTGCGATGAGCCTCGCAGGGACGTCGCGATTTGCTGCGCGCGATCGGGTAATAAAACGGGCATTGCCGCCATGAAAAAAACCGGCCAGGCAAAAAGCAGCGCCAGCCCCAGCGCCGCCATCCCCGGAAACCGGTTTTTTCCCAGTGCGACGGTTCCCAGCAGGAAAACGCCCGCGACCAGCGCGGCGCCCGCCAGCGCGATCATAAAAACGGGCAGCCGCCAAGTAAAACCGATGATGAGCGCCGCCACTACCATGAGCAACAAAAGAGCGAGTATGACTTTGAGTATTCGTCGAACCGAGAAAATCAACCCTGCCGTTTCCTTATTTTGCAGCCAGCTGGCCAGCAGCACGGCCATCAGCGACGTTGCCGGCAACAGGTAACGGAGCGAAACGTTCTGGCCCAGCGCAAAGCCGATCACCAGCAGCGCTGTCCACGCGAGTATGAATTGTTGCGCCCGGCCGGGCATGCCCTCCACCGCGGCGGTTTTTTTCCGCATGAGCAATTCCCCGGCGGCCAGGCTCCACGGCAGGAAATTCACCGCCAGCGCCAGCGAGAACAGCGGCACGCGCAACACGGGTGACCAGAAATGGCCATGCATATTACCGGTGACCTGATCGCCAAAGAAAACCGCCAAAGCCGCCTTGCCCTGCAGCCAAAGGATGCAGGCGAACCAGCCTGCGGCCAGAACGACCGCTGTTACAAAACTCGGCGGATGAATCAATTTTTTCACCGCGCGCCAGTCACGTTGTTTCCAAATGGCAAACCCCCACGCGAATAAAACGATGCCGGCCCCGAGCAGGCCTTTGCTCAACACCGCGCCCGCCGCCCCGCCATAGGCCATCCAAAATGCGCCGGACGTAAACTCGTTAAATGCAATCAGGCGCAAAAAACCGAACGCACTCAGCGTCACAAAAAAAACCAGCAACGCGTCGGGCATCGAACGGATGGAGCATAGCAAAAATTGCGGATGCGAAGCCAGGATGACGGCAGCGAGCAACGCCGTCCGGTCATTGCCGGTCAATTTCCGCGCCAGCCGGTACGTGAGCCAGAGCGTCCCGCAGCCGGCCAGTAAAAACGGCAGGCGCGCGGCCAGCACGTTGACCCCAAAAATCAACCAGCTCGCCGCGACGGTCCAGTAGGCCAAAACCGGTTTTTCAAAGCGTGGCGCGCCGGCGCCGGTGTGCGGGACAAGCCAGTCGCCATGTCTGAGCATCATCAACGCGCCGTCGGTGTAGTGGCGTTCGTCGGGATAATACAGCGCGAACGTGGCGGCGAACGGCAGGGCGGCCAGCGCGAAGATTAAAATCAAATGCCCGATTTTCAGCTGTGAACCCATTTTGTTTTACTGCGTCCGTCCAAATTTTTTCTCCAGTTCGCGGTAATTCATTTCGATCAACGTCGGCCGGCCGTGCGGGCAAGTGTAAGGCATCGCGCAGCGGCGCAGGTCTTCGACCAGATTCTTCAGTTCCGCCCCGGCGAGGGGATCATTGGCCTTCACGGCATGGCGGCAGACGGTCTTGGCAATGGTGTGCTCGCCCAGCCGCGCCAGGTTCACTTCGCGGCCCGCCGCCTTCAATTCGTCCACCAGGTCGAGCACGAAGCGGCGGGTGTCGGCGACCTTGACGAACGGCGGCAGGGTGTCCAGTAGGAACGTCCGCTCGCCGAACTCGCTCAGCCCGACTCCGAGCCGCGTGAG
>Ga0265338_10005468_pt1 | contig 16580 bp, 10 predicted proteins | sample 42126metaG_FD_193579 | JGI IMG/M metagenome (GOLD analysis project Ga0265338, IMG submission 193579) | Rhizosphere microbial communities from Carex aquatilis grown in University of Washington, Seatle, WA, United States - 4-21-26 metaG | ecosystem: Host-associated > Plants > Roots > Rhizosphere... | reverse complement strand
CTCGGCCTGGAGTTGTCCGCGAATTTGTTTGCGCGCCTCCGCCACTTCCAGCGGGTGGTTCAATTCGGGATTGGATTTCAACCGCGCCTGCAAAACCCGTTCCGTTTCGGCATCAATCGCCGCCGCATTGCTCGGCGGTTTCGCCGAACCGCGCGCAACGAGCACCTGTTCGCGCAATATCGTTTGTTCCTTTGCGGGCAGCCGGGCCGCGCGCCAGTAAAGCATTCCATAAACGCAGGCGCCCGACAGCGCCAGCAAGACGCCGTTCAACAGCATCAGGCCGAGCCATTTGCCCAGCCAGATCTGCCAGCGGGCGATGGGTTTGGTGGCGACCATCTGGATCTGGCATTCCTCGATGTCGCGCGCCAGCGTGCCGCAGGAAAGCCAGAGCGTTGACAAACCCAACAGGCCGGTGATGACGGTCAGCGTGTAGGTCAGCAAAATTTGCGTGAACCCGCGCGCCGTGCCGTCGTCCTTGATCAACAGCGGCAGACCGATCACCGACACCAGCAACAATACCGCGATGACCAGGAAAAGCCGGAAGCGAAACGCGGCCTTCCAGGTCAACCAGGCAATAGTAAAGAGTTTTTGCATTCGTTCGATTGAATGGGACGAGACTCCGTCGAGCAGTGATTATTTTTTCTTTCCCAGCAGCGACGACAATTTTTCGTCCGCCTTCGACAGGTCCGCCGGTTTTGGCGCCGGTGCAGCCGCCGGCCTTGCCGGGGCCGGCGCGGCGGCCTTCGACAATCCGGCCAGTTTTTTGTCATCCACGACCGGAGCGGCGGCGGGAGCCGCCGGTTTCGGCGCGGCCGCGGGTTGGGCGGCTTGCGGCAAGGCCAGCCGTTCCAGGATTTTTTCCGTCGCCGGTCTTTCGTCGGCCCCGGCGCGCAGATAAGGCGCCACGCGGGCGCCGGAAACAGCGCCGCTGGTTTCCGCCGATGCCTGGCGCGCTTTTTGCACCACGTCGAGAAAATAACTTTCGAGACTTTGTGTCGGATTGTCCACGCGCACCTTGTCCTCGGCCACGTCGTGGCGGATCGTTTCGAGCACGCGCACCAGCGTTTCGCGGGGCAACACCGGCGTCGTGATGCGCAGGGTATCCGGCTCGGCCAGCAATTCTTTCAGCGTTCCCATCGCCTGGATTTTACCGCCGTAATAAATCACCACGCGATCGCAAACATCCTCGACATCGGCCAGCAGATGGCTGCTTAAAATCACCGTCTTGCCGCGGCGCGACAGCGCCAGGATGAGGTCTTTGATTTCGCGGCAGCCGATGGGATCCAGGCCGGAAGTCGGCTCGTCGAGGATGACGAGGTCGGGATCATTGATGAGCGCCTGGGCCAGCCCGATGCGGCGCTGCATGCCCTTGGAAAATTCGCCCACGGAGCGCGTGTGCACCTGCTCCAAGCCGACCATTTCGAGCAGTTGGGCGGCGCGATTGTTGCGTTCGGTCTTCGACAGATGAAACAGGTTGCCGAAAAAGTCGAGCGTCTCGCGCGAGTTGAGATAGCGATAGAGGTACGATTCCTCGGGCAGGTAACCGATGCGCGACTTGGTCTGCACGTGCCTCGGCGAACGACCGAAGACCTCGATGCGGCCTTTGGTGGGATTCAGCAAACCGAGCAATAATTTCACGGTCGTGGATTTGCCGGAACCGTTCGGGCCGAGCAGGCCGAAGACCTCGCCGCGACGCACGTCAAAATCCACGTTGTCCACCGCGCGCGCCTTGGGCCGGTTCCAGAAATCCTTGAATACCTTCGTCAGCCCGCGCACGGAGACGACCACCTCTTCGGATTTACGATTTACGATTTCCGATTTACGATTTAATTCGGCGACGGGCATAGCTAAATTTTACTAAAAGTTTTTCTGACTTCTCATTTTCTTCCAGTCTGACCTGCTGAACCATTGCTCTGATTTATCAACCAGTTTGTAATGGGGCGACTCGCGTTCATTTTGCTCCCACATTCTTCGTTCAATCAGTTTTCGCCACGCGCATTCTTGCAAGTTGATTGGTTCAATTTTTCCAGCGTGAACATCAATCAATCGTTTTTGCTCTTCAGTTGTTGGTAAAATTACACCGTCAACCAATGCTTCAATCCAGAAGCCGTAACGACTTAATAAATTCAGTTCGCCATTTTCAAAAATTCCCACCGAACATTTCAACGGATAATCTTGTTTTGAAAGATAGACCCGATGTTCCGCAGGCGCTTTCACATTTTTACGCCAGCTTCGGCGTCAGTTGGCCGGGGGCCCGGTGCGGTGGTTCCACCGTTTCCGGATGGAAATGTTCCAGTTCCTCGCCTTTGCGGACCAGGCGCGCGCTATTGAAAATCACGATCAGCGTGCCGATGACATGCAGGACGGCGGCGGTGATGGGGCCGATGAAGCCGAACGCCGATGCCGACAATCCCACGATGATGAAGCAGGCGCCAAAGGCAAAATTCTGGTTGATGACCGCGCGCGTGCTGCGCGAGAGCTTCACGAGGAACGGCAACCGGCGCAGGTCGTTGTTCATGAGCGCGATGGTCGCGCTATGGATGGCTACTTCGCTGCCCGCCGCGCCCATGGCGATGCCGATGTCGCCTGCCGCGAGTGCCGGGGCATCGTTCACACCATCGCCCACCACTGCGACGCGATATCCTTTCGCTTTCACGTTGCGCACAAATTCCACCTTGTTCTGAGGCAGGCAATCGCCCTTCGCCTCCTCGCAGCCAATCTCCGCGGCGACCCGGGTGGCCACCAACTGGCGGTCACCAGAAATCATCGCGATGCGGCGCACGCCGGCCTCCTTGAGTTCGGCCAGCGCTTCCTTCGCTTCGGAACGCGTCTGGTCCTGCAACCCGACCCAGCCGGCGCATTTGCCATTGCACGCGACAAAAATCAGGCTCCAGCCTTCCGTTTCATTCAAATCCACCGACTTCTCAAAACTGCTGTCCACGCCGTTGTCCTTGAGCCATTGGGCCCGCCCGACCAGCACCGTCATGCCATTGACCAGTGCTTTCACACCGCGGCCGGCGGTTTCGGTGAAATCTTTCGGCTCGGCCAATGGAACGCCCGCTTCGCCCGCCAGTTGCGCGAGCGCCTTGGCCGTCGGATGGTTGCTGTATTTCTCGGCGGAGGCGGCGAGCAGCAAAAGTTCGGCGGGTTTGGTTTCACCCAGCGGCATCAGGCGGCTCACGGCCAGTTCACCGGTGGTGAGCGTGCCGGTCTTGTCGAAAATGAACGCGTTGATTTTTGCGGCGGCTTCGATATCGGCGACATTCTTGATCAATATGCCGAGGCGCGCGGCGGCGGACAGCGCGGCGACCATCGCAGTGGGCGTGGCCAGAATGAACGCGCACGGACAGGACACGACAAAAACGGCAATGACGCGGTTCAAATCATGGGTAAAGGCCCAGACAAGGGCGCCAATGACCAATACGAGCGGCGTATAAAAACCCATGTATTGGTCCACGATTTTCATGATGGGCAGCTTGGTCTTTTCCGCTGCCAGAATCAGTTCGCGCACGCGGCCCAGTGTCGTGTCTTCGCCCGCGCGGCTGACCTTGATTTCAAGGACGCCGGTAAGATTTTGCGTGCCGGCAAAGACCTCGTCACCGGTCCTTTTGTCGGCCGGCAGCGATTCGCCGGTGATGGTCGCCTCGTTGAACGAGCCCTGGCCGGTGACGATGGCGCCGTCCGCCGCCACGTTGTCGCCCGGCCGGATGCGAATCACGTCGCCGACGGCCAGTTCGCTTGCGGCGACTTCCTCTTCGCTGCCGTCCTTTTTGAGGCGGCGCGCTTTGGTGGGGGTGAGTTTGATGAGGGATTCGATCGAAGTGCGCGCGCCTTCGGCCGTGCGGGTTTCGATGATTTCACCGGCCAGCATGAAAAACGCGACGACGCCGGCGACCTTGTAATTGCCGGAGGCGAACGCGGCGAGCACGGCGATGGCGACGAGTTCGTTGATGCTGAGGCGTCCGACGCGCAAATCCCGGATGGCGGTGACGACGATGGGATAAATGAGGATGATCGCGCCGATGAATGCGCTGGCGCTGGCAATCGTTCCGCCCTCCTCAAAAATCCAGTCCACGATAAACGCGTTAAGGACGAAGACGATGCCCGCGACGACCTGCCAGAGCGGCACGACGGAATGTTCGTGGTCGTGGCCGCAGCCGCATTCCGCGTCATGTTCGTGCTGGCTTAAAAGCGATGTGACCTGCATACAAATTTTCGATTTACGATTTTACGGATTCCGCGCTGGCATTTTTGGCTGCGGCGGTTCACGGTTCAACATTAACCGCACTTCCAGGCTTTTGCCAGGAGCGGGGTTGGGTTCGATCCAGATTTCCGTGTTGGTGAGCACCTGCCCCATGGTTTGCACCAGGGTTTGCTGCACGAAGAGGCTCGGATTGCTTTCGTACTGCGGACGCAACTGGCTGAATCGTTCAGCCTCGGCGGTGAGATTGGTCACATAATTGGCGCTGGCCGTGGCGGCTTCATTAATGATGGTCACGGCCTGGGCGCCGGCATGGTTGGTGGTTTCGTTCTCGTAGCTGTGCGCGTCATTGAGCACCTTGTTGCGGTTTTCACGCGCAGCGGTGACGAGGGTGAATACGTTCTGCAGTTGACGCGGCGGAATGCTCTGGACTTCGCATTGATCAATAACGATGCCGAGTTGTTCCTGATCCACCAGGCTGCTGGTACGCTGGAGCACGGCGTCGCGGAATCCGGCCACGTCGCGCGTCAGGATGTCATCCACGTTGTACCGCGCGGCGGTGTAAAGCAGGGAATTGTTCAACGCGTTTTGGACGGCATTCGAAGCCGAGGCGAAATCAAACACGTAACGAATCGGGTCTTCGATATGAAAATAAAGCGTGGCGCGGGCGTGGACGATGTTGCGGTCCGCCGTAATCACGTAGCCATCCACCGCCGGATTGAGCGAGGCGCCCGGGGGCAATTCCATGCCGCTCAATTCCTGTCCCGGCGTGGTCGCATACCAGCCAATCGAAGAGGTTACTTTCTGAATTTCCGTGATGGGAATTTTCACGACTTCGTCAATGGGATACGGGAACGACCAATGCAAGCCGGCGCCGAGCAAGGCCCGGGGGCCTTCACCGACCGGCTTGCCGAGCCGCAGAATCACCGCTTTTTCCGCCGGACCGACGGTGAAAAAGCCGGAGCAGAAAAAGGCCACGACCATGATCAGCATTGCGATTTTGACAATCGCAAAACTGCTGCGCAACGCCTCGACCAGCGCCTGCGAACCGGCATCGTCCGGCGTCACCGGCGCCGGTGGCTGGTCAGGTTCGTGATGATGCTCGTGGTTCATGTTCACCGGCCCGGCTTGTTGGTTGGCAGGTTTTGGAACAAATCGAAAGGCGGCATGCGCTCGTCAATGATCAGCGTCGTGCGCTGGTTGAGCGATTGTTTGATCGCATCTACGCGCAACAGGTAATTGGCCAGGTCGGGATTTCGCTGGAACACCGGCAGCACCTTGGCGGCTTCGGCTTCGCCTTCGCCTTTGATGCGCACGGCGGCGGCCACGGCGTTGTTGACGGTTTCGGCGGCCTGGCGGTCGGCTGCGGCGCGGATTTTTTGCGCTTCGGCTTCGCCTTCGTACTGGTAACTGTTGATGAGCACCTGCCGCTCGGAGGTCATGCGCTGAAAAACGGTTTCCGTGACGCTTTCCGGCAGGCCGATTTGTTTGAAACCGAGAAATTCGAGCTGGATGCCGCAATCATTGGTCGCCAGCTCGGCCTGCACAAACTGCTCGATTTCACCCTCAATCCCGTCGAATTTCAAATCCTGGGGATTGGCATTGACGAAATCCGACAAGGGATGCCTGCCGACGACGGCGCTTTTGGCGCTGCGCAACATGCTTTCGAGCATGTTTTGGGCGGCCACCACCGAGCCGCCGGCGAATTTAGGAAAAAAGATCCGGGCATCGGAAATCCGCCAGCCCACATAGACGCTCGTGAGCAAATTGTTGTTATCCGCCGTGAGATTTTCGCTGAACTTGTCCTGGAAATTCTGGATGCGCCGGTCGAATTTATAGACTTTCTGGATGGGCCAGGGCCATTTGAAATACGCGCCGGGCTGGTTGTAAGGTTGCGCGGTGGGCCGGCCAAACGTGGTGACGACGGCGACTTCGGACTGGCGCACTTGAAAAAGGAACAGCAGCAGCGCGAAAATCACAATCAGCACTGCGCCGACGACGAGGGTAAGCAGGTTGCGTTTCATGGAGTATTGGGCACGTTCAGGTTCAACAGGTCTTCCCGGATTTTGTCTTCGAGATCGTAGATCACGACATCCTGCGTGTTGGTGACGAGCAGGACGTATTTGCGCGTATTGGCCGTCGCGTCCACGAACATCTGGAAATAAGCGCGTTGCAAATAAACCGACGGGGCGGCCTCGAAGGCGGGTATCTGGTTGGTAAACAGCGCCGCCCGCGCGAACGCCGAAACTTCGAGCCGCTGGCGCGTCGCGTCGGCCACGTTCGTGGTCGTGTAGGCCAGCGCCCCGGCCAGCGCGTTGGTGCGAATGGCCTCGGCCCGCGCATCAAGAATTTTGGCCAGCTTCGTCTGCTCCGCCCCGACCACCCTCTCGTAATCTGCCGCGACTTTGACCGGCGGATGAATGTCCAGTAGGCCAACGAAAAGGATTTTAGCGCCGAGACGGTGTTCATTCGCGTCGGCCTGGATGCGCGCGCTTAATTCCTCCGCCGCCTCCTGCCGCAGGTGCGACAGCAGGTTGTTCAAATCCACCCCCGCGAGATAATGCACGACCTCGCGGGTCGCCAGGTCCTGCAACAGGCCCGCGGGATTGGCGTTGTTATACGCCCAGTCGAGGACGTTGGTGATTTGAAATTGCACGGGGATGCTGACGTTGATCAGGCTCACCGGCGGCGCCCGGAACAGGTCGTTGGTTTTGGTGTTTTCACTTTTGATGGTGACCGACTCGCGGTTGCCGACGAGAAAATTGTTTTCCACGGTATGGCCCACGCTCCACAGAACCGTGCGGATTGCTTCACTCTGCGCATCGGGCGCGAACCCGACATTGAACGTCTGGATTTGTTCCGTGCGATACCGGTAGATGGTATCCACCGGCCATGGCCATTTCAGATGCGCGCCCGGATCGAGCACCGCCCCGGGCCGGCCGAAGTGCTCGCGCACGGCCCGTTCGCCCGCGTCCACGAAAACGACGCAGGTGGACAGCAGCAACACCACCAGTTGCGCCAGCAACAGCGCGGGCAGGTTTTTTTTGAGCAACTGGAAAAACCACGTTTCCGAAACCTTGAAACCAAATTGATAATCCAACGCCTGGGCCGCCGTGGTGAACAGGCTTTCCGGTTGCGCGAGCAGGCCGACGAGCCGGCTGTCGTAGATGGGCCGCACGACCTTGCCTTTCACGCGGGGCCGATAAATCTCCAGCAACAGGGTCACGAGCATTTCCGCCGCCATCAGCCCCAGCAACACGCAAAAGGCTCGCGCAATGAAAATATCGGCCCGGGGAAATTCCGCCTCGACGCCGGCGATGCCGAGCGCCGTGACGAAACAGACATACGCGCCGCCCAGCAGGAAATTGGCGCCCGGCCGCAGCAGCCGGCGGTTTTCGAGCCGCGCAATGGTCACCGAAAAACGCCCGAGCAAAAACAGCAGCAGCGCAAAAATGCCGAAGAACGACAGGGACGCCATGGCGCGTTCGGGCACAACGGCGTTGGAGGTTTTGGCGACCCAGCGCCAGAGCAGCCAGGCGCCGCCCGCTTCGAGCAGGAACAGCAGCACGGCAAAACCGGGCACAAAATATTTCTCAAACTGCGCGCGCGCGCGCCGCGCCGGGTATATCTCCGCGTCACTGGATTCAAACAGCGAGGTATCACCCCGGGCGCGGGCCAGTTCCTCCACTTCGAGTTTTTCCAGCCGTTCGTTTTCCTCCAGGCGCATCTGGAACCAGCTCGCGAACGCGACCAGTGCGCCCAGGCCAAGGAAAATCGAGCCGCCCTGCCCGGCCAGCGAATTCACGTAGCAAGTGACGACGAACGCGGCGATGAAAATCATCACCGCCGCGACCAGGTTCACCAGCCCGTTTTTTTGAACATTGCGATCCATTTAATCTTCGTTGAACCGTCTGCGATTCAACATTTTCATTCAACCCAGCTCGCGTTCCTCGAACAGGGCCGTCCCGACGGCCAAGGCCGCGCCCGCGTAGGCGGTGGCATAAGCGAACGCCTTACCGACGTAGGCCCAGTGGAACGTGTTTTTGCCCATGCTCAAGGCATCCGCAAACCAGAAAAGCTGCCAGTTTGGTATGACCGTGTAAAGTGTCGAAGCCCACCATTCGCCGTTTTCGGCGCGCCGGCCAAAAAAATAATCCGACATCAAGCCGAGCAAAAAAAACGCCGAGCAGATGGCCAGCGTCGGAATAGTGTCCAGCCGCGTCGAACACGCCAGCGCGAGCGCCGCCAGCACCCAGAGCGCGAACAGGATCAGAATCCCCGCCGGCACCAGCCGCCAGTCCACCTGCGCCGCCACGCCGACGGTCTGTCTTTGTTCGGTGAATTGAAAAATGATGAATGCCGCCAGCGTCACCAGCGCCACCAGCGCCATTACCGCGTCACTTACAAAAGGCCGCCGCAGGAAAAAATTGCTGAAACCCGCCAGCCCGTAGGCCAGCAGCACGCACGCCCCGAAAATTCCCAGCGCGGGCAAATCGGTTTTGCCATAGGCATCGTACGACATCCAACTGGCCAGCAACACGCCCACCAGGTTCACGTAGGTCAGCACCGTCAAGGCCGCCGCCAGCCCGGCGTATTTCGCCAGCAAAAATTGCATGCGCCCGACCGGCTTGGACAGCACCGTCAGCGCCGTGCCGGTGCGGATCTCCCGCGCCAGCGACGCCGACGCGCTCAAAACCGCGCCAAACAGCCCCGACAACAACATGACCGCCAGCGCGCTGTTCTGAACCAGCTTCGGCTCATCGCCGAACGCGAAGTAAGACGGCACCGCCAGGAAAATTTCAAAGAGCACCGACGCCGTCATCAACAGCAAATACACCGGCTGCCGTATCAGTTCCATGAAGGCGTTCGTGGCGATGGTAATAAATTGTCGCATGTCGAATGGCCGGAAAGGTTACGAATTTGGCTGGAAATTACCAGCGGTTAATCGGCCCAAAACACAGGTCATAGTCGCATTTCAAGGAAATGGAGCGTCCGGCAGACGATTGCGTTCAAATGAATTTGCGGCTCAGGCCATCACCCGCGCGATGGAATTCCACCACGCATCGTGCAATTCTGTCACCGGCACGCTGAATTCGTCCGCGCCGGTCTTGATGGCCAGCTGGTCACCGCCGACTTTGCCGATTTGAACCGCCGGCACGCCCATCAATTTCGAGCGTTCGACCGCTTTCACCGCATCGAGCGGTTTACACGTGATAACGACGCGGCTTTGCGTTTCGCCAAACAGCAGGGCGTCGAGCCGGTGGGGCGAGACTCCGCCGAGCCCTGATTTCGCTTCGCCTTCGGATTTTTGGGCTCGAGAGGACTCTCGCCCCACCAAAGAAAAATCCACCGTCGCCCCAATCAACCGCGGCGTCTCGCGTGCGACGAGTTGCGAAACGCAACTTTCCGCGAGGCACACCGCCAGGCCGCCTTCGCTGCAATCGTGGGCGCTTTGCACCAGGCCGCTTTGAATAAGTCCAAGCAGCGTGGTGTGCAAGGTCTTCGCGGTCTCCAAATCGCAGCACGGCGGCGTGCCGGTTTTTTTGCCGTGAACGGCCTGCAAATAAGCCGACCCGCCCAAACCAAGCAGCGGATCGTTCGTGTCCGTTGCCTCACCGAGCAAAATGATTGCATCACCTTCGTCCTTGAACCATTGCGTCGTCACGTGCTCGGGTTTTTCAATCAGGCCGACCACCACCACCGTCGGCGTCGGGTCAATCGGGCCGTTGGGACTCTGGTTATAGAGCGAACAATTGCCGCCGGTGACGGGCGCGTTGAACACCCGGCACGCTTCGGCCAGGCCGCGAACAGATTCTTTGATCTGCCAGAACAGGTCCGGCTTCATCGGGCTGGGCATGTTGAGGTTGTCGGTCGTGCCCAGCGGCACTGCGCCGGAGCACGCCAGGTTGCGACAGGCCTCAGCCATCACAATCTTCGCGCCTTCGTAAGGATCGAGATAAACGTATGTCCCATTGCCGTCCACCGTCAGCGCGATGAGCTTTTCCGGAAAGGTGGGGCGAGACTCTGTTGAGCCCAAATTTTCGGAGGACAGGGCTCGAGAGGACTCTCGCCCCACCAACTCTGGAAGACTGTCCGCTTTGATCCGCAACACCGCCGCGTCGCTGCCGGGGCAGACGACTGAGCCGTCCCGCACCATGTGATCGTACTGGCGATAAACCCAGTTCTTCGACGCAATCGTCGGCCACGCCAGCAAGGCCAGGAGATCGCGTTTCGCATCTGGCGTCTCAGGAATCTGGTCGAGGTGAAAAGCGCGAACCTCCTTCAAATACTCCGGCTCTCGCGATTCACGCTGATATACTGGTGATTCGTCGGCGATTTTCTTCGCCGGAATGTCGGCCACAACGTTTCCATGATGTCGCACCACCATGCGGCCGGTGTCGGTCACGGTGCCGATTTCCGACCAGGGCAAATCCCATTTGTCGAAAATCTTTTTTACTTCCGCTTCGCGGCCTTTGTGGACGATGATAAGCATGCGCTCCTGCGATTCGGAGAGCATGATTTCGTAGCTGCTCATGTTCGGCGCGCGTTGGGGGACCTTGTCCAACTCGATCTCGATGCCGGTGCCGGCGCGGGCCGCCGTCTCGCAGGTGGAACACGTCAAACCCGCCGCGCCCATGTCCTGAATCCCCGCGACCGCGCCCGTGGCGAGCAATTCGAGGCACGCTTCGCACACGAGCTTTTCCATGAACGGATCGCCGACCTGCACCGCGCCACGCTGTTGTTCGGAGGATTCCTCGGTCAAATCCTGGGACGCGAACGCCGCGCCCGCCAGGCCGTCGCGACCGGTGGCCGGACCGACATAAAACACCGGGTTGCCGACGCCTTTGGCCGCGCCGCGCGCGATTTGTTCATGGCGCAGCACGCCGAGGCAAAAAGCGTTCACGAGCGGGTTGCCTTCGTAACTCTTGTCGAAATAAACCTCGCCGGCGATGGTGGGGATGCCGAAGCAATTGCCATAATGCGCGATGCCGGCCACGACGCCGGCGAACAATCTGCGATTGTTCTTCAAAGCGGCTTCAGCCTCGCCGTTTGTAGGAGTCGAGGTAACGAGACTCTGACTAACGGATTTTGAAGTGAGACTCCTTACGTCGTCTCCTACCCCGGAAATCGGTCCGAACCGCAATGAATTCACCGAGCAAATCGGGCGCGCGCCCATCGTGAAAATATCACGCACGATGCCGCCCACGCCCGTGGCCGCGCCCTGGAACGGTTCGACCGCGCTCGGATGATTGTGCGACTCGATCTTGAATGCAATGGCCACGCCGTCGCCGATGTCAATGATGCCGGCGTTCTCTTCCCCTGCCCCGACGAGGATTTTTTTGGATCTGGTCGGGAAGGTTTTCAGCAGCGGACGCGTGTTCTTGTAGCTGCAATGCTCACTCCACATCACCGAAAAGATGCCCAGTTCGGTGTAGCTCGGCTTGCGGCCGAGGAGACGCTCGATATTGGCATACTCCTCGGGCGTGAGGTTGTGTTTGGCAACCAGTTCAGGGGTGATGGCGGGTTCGGTCATTGCAAAAAAATATTTCAAAAACGTCGGACGCAAGATGCGTGATTTTCGCGCGCGAAACAAGCAAATCGGGGAACCTCAGTGGAATCGGGCGCAATTTCGCAGCACCTCCAACACAGGTAAAGGCCTCAGAATGGAACGCCGCGTTCACGCGGCAGAATCGGCAAAGAAAGCCTCTGCCGGCTAAAGCCGGCGTTCTCTGGCACAAAGTTCCGCAAGTGAGAATTTTTATATCTGAATTTTTGCTTTGTGTCAGAATACGCATATATTGGCAACAGAGAGGAGATTACGATGAAATCCATGTTGCGCATTCTCAATCTCGAAGACAACGAGATGGACGCCGAATTGAATGAGGCCATGCTCTCGGCGCGCTGGCCGGAATGCCATCTGGTGCGCGTAGATAATCGCGATGATTATCTTACTGCGCTCGAAGAAAGCGCCATCGACCTGATTCTCTGCGATTACACCATGCCCGGTTTCGACGGCACGGAGGCCCTGGCGCTGGCGCGCGAAAAGCGGCCAGAAGTCCCGTTCCTGTTCGTTTCCGGCACCATCGGCGAGGATGCGGCGATTGAGGCGCTCAAAAACGGCGCGACCGATTACGTGCTCAAGCACCGGCTCATGCGCCTGATTCCCGCCGTGGCCCGCGCCCTGGCTGAAGCCGAGGAACGCGCCGAATGCCTGCGCGCCGAGGAGGCCATGCGCCAGTCGGAATGCAAATACCGCGAACTGTTCGAAAGCCTGAGTGACGCGGCATTTCTGGCGGATGAGGAGGGCGGGAAAATCATCGATGCCAATCGCCAGGCCGAGGCCTTGCTCCATTGTTCCCGCGCCGATATTTTAGGCCACCAGGAATCCCAATTTTTGGTTCCCGGCACAAACGGGAAACCCGAGGCGGGCTCATCGTCGTCGAACGGCACCGAATACAAATTGATTCGCGCGGACGGCGCAACCATTCCCGTGAATGTCCGAACCACTCGGTTGAAACTTTACGATCGTCCGCTGGTGCTCCGCCTCTGCCACGAATTTAATGACCACTGAACGGTCTTACGACGTCTTTGCAGCCGTTTTCTTTTCCGACGCGCAAAGATGCTCTCGAAAATCCATCACGGCGGAGTTGTCGCGAGATAGAATCTGGCCGGCTCGTTGCTGGCGGACAGTCCGGCGATCGTCAGCGCGTTCGAGCTGCTCACCGCGGATGTCAAAAACGACCAGTCTTGCAGGTTCCTGGAAGATAACAGCACGTAATGCGTCCGGGGTTGGACCGACGCGCCGATTTTCGCCGTTCCATCGGTGTCAACCTGGAATGAAGTGAAGGTAAGCGGCGGCTGGCCCAAGGCGCCGCGAGTGTTGGGCGACATCGTCACCGTGCCGTCCTCACGTCCGCATAGGAGCAGGTTGCCATTCGGTGAATACGCAAGGCAAGATGCCCGGACTGCTTCATTAGTGACGGTTTCGCACAGCGCCCACGAGGACCCGTTCGTCCAAATTTGAATTGTATTCTGGTCCGTTGCAGCCAGCGTGCTGCCGTCAGGAGAAAACGCCACCGAGAACACCGGATTGGTGCCCGACCCGAGCGTCAAGTCCGTGCCATTCGGGAGTCCGATTTTCAGGACGCTCACGGCGGTTCTGCCATAGGCCACCAAAGTGCCATCCGGCGAGAACGTCGCGCATTCCACATTGTTATTGGTGGCTGAACTTAGGTATGTCCGCACAACGACCCCGCTCTTCCAAATCCCGGGGATGTTATTCGTCCAAATCTGAACCATATTCCCGGGGCGCCGGCCGCCGGAAGCCAGCAAATTGCCCTGGGGCGAAAAAGCCAATGCCGTTACCCCGTTCGTATGACCTGAGAGCGTCCCAGGCAGGATCCCCTGCAGGATCCCATTCGTGTCCCAGAACGTGATGTTCTGCTCGACTGAATCGCCGCCCGAGGCCAGCGTCAAGCCATCCGGCGACCACGCCAGCGCCATCACTCCGTTCGTCGTCGCTGGAATCGTATTCAGCAACACGCCGTCGCTTATCTGCCAGATTTTGATGGTGGGATCCAACGGACCCCCGCCCGAGGCCAGCCTCGAGCTGTCGGGCGAAAACGCCAGACTGCTGACATAATTCGTGTTTGCGATCAGCGTCTGAACGAGAGAACCGTCGCTCGTCTTGCGCACCTGGATGGTCTCATCGCCGCCGGCGCTGGCACAAAGGGTTCCATCGGGAGAGACCGCCACGGCGCCGATGAAGTAGTTCTGGCCGCCCAGCGTGCGAACGGGGGACCCGTCCGCAGCCGACCAAAGGCGAATCGTTCCGTCGTCACTGCCCGAAATCACGAGCGAGCCGTCGGTTGAGAACAGCGTCGCTGTCACCGGGAGCGTATGCGCGGGGATGGTCACCAGGCAGTTGCCGCTCGAATCCCACACCTTGACCGTCCCGTCCATGCAGCCCGAGACGATTTTCGACCCGTCGGGACTGAAAGCAACCGAGGTAACACCGTTGGTATGTCCGGTGAATGTTTGCTGGATGGTCCCTTGATTAGCTGACCAGATTTTGATGGTTTGATCCGCGCTTGCCGTGGCCAGCAACGTGCCGTCCTTCGAGAAGGACACCGCTGCGACATTAGTGGCATGTGCGTTGGCGTTGGTTGTTGACGTCCACAGCAGGCTCCAATTGTTGGTATTATAGACGCGAACCGTGCTGTCTTCGCATCCGGACGCCATCATGCCGCCCGAGGAAAAGGCAACGCTCGTCACCGCCGCCGGTCCCACCGAAGTGTTGTAGGCCGGGCGGGTTGCCACAAAGGATCCAGTCGGGACCGAGGTGACGAAATTGCTGCCTGCGGCACAGCCGGAAGCGAGCTTGAGGTTGTCGGTCGAGAAAGCCACAACGGTGACCTTGCCGAAGAGGTTGGTGCTGGTGCGCGCCAGACTGACGTTGGCGCCGGTCCACGCGCTCTGCGAGCCGCCCGGCGCCTGCCAGAGACAGGTCAGGCCCGCCCCTGCTTGACTGGAAACGTAACCGCCGTAGTAAGTGCCGGCGGCGATTCTCGTGCCGTCCGGCGACCAGGCAATGGCGGTGGCCGGATAGGGCAGGATGTTCAGCGTCCTTAGCAGGGTCCCGTTCGTGGACCACAATTTGAGCGTGCCGTCCTCACTCGAGGACGCAATCATGGTGCCGTCGGGCGAGCAGGCCACGCCGGAGATTCTGGCCGCGTGCCCGCCCTGCATCCACTGCGGCGCCGGGAAGGCTTCCACGCTGGCGGGAAGAATGGCCAGCCCCAGAATGGCGGCAAAGAAGGTCTTTTGCGCCCGGTTGGAAAGGAAGAGGTTCAGTTTCATAATGCGTTGAAATTGAGTTGCGCCAAACGCATCGCGACGCCGGCCAATGGATCAGGTGTTAGGTTCGCGGGGTGATGTCCCGCGGGGACGTGGCTATGCCTGCGGTTTCAAAACCGCCGGTCTGGTAAGTATGCGCCACGTATTGATACACGTTCGAATTCCCCACAAGGTTATCACCTGTCATGTTGCCAATGTCGCCGATGACTTGGATTTTTCTGTCGTCCCATTCTCCCAGGCCGGGCTTCCCGGCGGCCAGCAATTGCTGGCTGGCCTGCCAGATGTAATTCAAGCAGGCCGGAAATGGCATGTTGTGACCATCCGACGTCTGGTTGAGCGTCACGTAGACGTTCGTACCCATCAATGTCAGTGCAATGCGGTCCGCTGCCAGCCAATCCAGAGAAGCCACGGCAAGTTGCTTGGGTGTCGGGATAAGCTGGCCACCGACCGGACCCTGATGGTCTACCCCCTGATATCCGTCGGTTACCGCCAGGTGCGGGTGGATGCCATGCACCTTCACCATCTGATAGACGTTGTCGTTCAGCACTTGATAGTCATAAGTTGAGTTTGACCCTGTTCCCGACGGAGCCCCTTTGGGACCGTGCATCGAGCCCTTGTCGCCGCGGCTCCCGGGCTGAAGCCACGAGCCGCCGTTGCCGATGTCAACCACAGGTGCGCTCATGGCGACATTCTTCGTCGCCAACGTTACGAGGACCGTGTTGTGCGTTTTCATCGGCGCGGCCGAAATAATGAAATTGTTCGGGTTCAGATACAGTTTGCTGACGCGAATGGTTTGCAGGGTATTCACTGTGTCACTGCCAGTGACGTAAGATGAATTGCCATATTTCCAAATCTGGACGTTGGCAAATCCTTCCTGGTTGAGATCCATCAGCTTGACGGGATACTTTTTTGTGAGGTTCAAATATCCTTTGGCATCATAGCCGGCCATGATGTCGCCCTGGGGCGACGATTCCGCTATGACCACGTCGCGTTTGCCGATGGACTTCAGGAATTCCAGAATACCATCCAAGTGCTCCACGCGGGTGCAGGCACATGCATCCGACCACCAGACAAGATTAGGCTTGATGACCACGCGTTTGTTCCCGATCGCCGTGGCGATCTGATTCTTGAACAATTGCATCGCCCGGAACGCATTGTCCGACCGGTCCGGTCCCTTGGTGATGCCAACCGTCGCTGTGATGCCAGTGTCGTAGCTTGCCTTTGCAACCCCGCCGAAGGCGGCGGCGCGCAAACCTGCGGCAATGCCGATGCCGGTGACGATGGTTTTGCCGAGGAAATCCCTGCGGGTTGTGCGAGTGGAATTCATGATATGCAATGGCAATGTGCCGTTTCTAATTCGCTCAAATCTATTACCGCGAGCCGTTTGACGCAAAATCGAGCGCCGGAATCAACTGAAAACCCATCATCATCCTCCCGTTCCAGACTGGTGCGCGACAAACTTAACGAAATCCAAGCGCCCAATTGAGCCAACCCCAACGGGATATGTGCCCGCCTGATTCTA
>Ga0265338_10005467_pt1 | contig 16582 bp, 13 predicted proteins | sample 42126metaG_FD_193579 | JGI IMG/M metagenome (GOLD analysis project Ga0265338, IMG submission 193579) | Rhizosphere microbial communities from Carex aquatilis grown in University of Washington, Seatle, WA, United States - 4-21-26 metaG | ecosystem: Host-associated > Plants > Roots > Rhizosphere... | reverse complement strand
TCACTTCCGGCTGGAGGCCAGCCTGCCCGCCTGCGGCGGCGCAGCGGTGCCGCCGGGCCCGGGCCAGCGCGGCACCGGTACCGCACCAGAGACGCCCGCGCCGTGATCCGCGTGCTCCTCGCCGATGACGAGAACCTCATCCGCACGGCGCTGGCCTCCCTGCTGGCGATCCAGGAAGACCTGGAGGTCGTGGCCCAGGCCGCCTCCGGCGAGGAGGCCCTCGCGATGGCCCGCCGGCACCTCCCGGACGTGGCCGTGCTGGATCTGCAGATGCCCGGCCTGGACGGTATCGCTGTCGCCGAGAAGCTGGTCACCGAGTTGCCCGCCTGCGGCAGCCTCATCCTCACCAGCTACGGACGGCCAGGGCATCTCAAAAGGGCCCTCGCGGCCGGCGTCCGCGGGTTCCTGCCGAAGACCGTCTCGGCCCAGGTCCTGGCCGACGTGGTACGCACCGTCCACCGTGGCGGCCGCTACGTCGACCCCGAGCTCGCCGCCGACGCCATCAGCGCCGGCGACAGCCCGCTCACCCCCCGCGAAGCTGACGTCCTGGAACTCGCGGCGGGCGGCGCCCCCGTCGATGAAATCGCGAAACGCGCGGCCCTGACCCCCGGCACAGTCCGCAACTACCTCTCCTCGGCAGCCGTCAAGCTCGGCGCCGCCAACCGCCACGAAGCGGTCCAGCTCGCCCGTTCCCGCGGCTGGATCTGACCGCCCACGCGACTGCATCCCCGCACACACCGGTTGGCCATCTCGTTGTGATCGGGGAAGGCCAGGGCCGGAGCGAACAGAGCACACCCCCATCCGCCTCCGGGACGATCCCCGGCCGCCGCTGCCGCGCCGAAGCGGACGGCGATCACAATACGGGCGCCCGCCGAGTCGTCCCTGATCTCAGCAGTACGTCGCCGGAGGCGCAGCACCCGTCTTTACCGATGGCTCCAGACGGGCAGCAGGCAGACCTGAGCCCCGCCCGCAGTCGACGCCGGTGGACACCAAGCCACGGGTACGCGTACAGAACAGCCTGGACCTGCGCGGCTCACCCGGTGACCGCCGAGACAGCCCTGGCCGCTCCGAACGGCGGATATTTCATCTGAGTGATGACCGGGTTGTCGGCTTGCCTCGCCTACGGCAGCTTGGTTAGCGACGTACCGCCCTGGTGGGTTGCGTAACGACGTGTACCCGGGTTCGCGTCGCCGTAGGACGTGCTGGTGATCTTAGGCCCCGTCAACGACAGGAGATCGGGGCTTGCGGCTCGCCATGCCCAGCCCTGCGGCATATACGTACCCACGCCGTCAGAATAGCACTCTAGCCGAATTTATATTCGGTGAAATTCCCTGAGGCGCCGTACTTCAATCACACTGGTGTTGCTGTTGAGGCATTTCAGGGTGGCTGGCCCAGAACTTGGGCCCGCAGTAAGCGGCCGGGATCTCGGCCGGCGCGTGCGCGAGGTGACGGGTGCTGGCTGCTGCGCTAGTTGTACTGATCAGATGGAAGCTGGCGGCGCTTTCAGGGCGGCCGCAATAGGCCGGGGGCGTTCACCGTCCCGAGATCAACAGTCGCCAAGCGGAGCCGCCATGCTGCCTGCAGCCGGTGAGGCGCCGCATAGCGTGCTGGCGGTCCTCCGCGCCCACGCGGCCGGCGCCCCAGGAGAAGGCAAGCTGCTCGCGATCGGAGCGCGGCCCGCGTCGTCCCCGTCGAAGTCCGCCGTCTGTCAGCTGTTAACGGCGTCGACCCGCGTGTGGCTACGCGCGCTGGCTTCAATAGCAGGTATACCTGCTGGTCAAACGCCTATACCTAGCTGCATCTCTGTAGGCGGCGTGTACCTTGAATGGACCTCGGCCGGGGGACAGTGCGATGTTCACGGTGTTACGTCTTCGCTGCTGCAAGGGTGTCGCGGGGTCGCGTCCGGGTTACCAAAGCGTGTAACCGCCGTCGGCGACGAGCACGGATCCGGTGATGAACGAGGCAGCGGCGCTGGCGAGGAAGACGACAAGAGGGGCGATCTCCTCCGGTGCGGCGGCGCGGCGCTGGGGGGTGTCGTCGACCCAGTAGCGGTGGAACTGGGGCTGGTCGACTGGGGCCATGTCGGTCCGGACGTAGCCGGGGGCGATCGCGTTGACCCGTATGCCGTACGGTGCCCATTCCGCGGCGAGCGATTTAGTCAGCTGGTGCACCGCCGCCTTGGAGGCGTTGTAGGCCGGCTGCCACTGGGGGCGGTTCACGATCATCGCCGAGATCGAGCCGATGTTGACGATGGCCCCGCCTCCGGCGTCTTTCATCACGCGAGCGGCTGCGCGGCTGCAGTGCCAGACGCCGTCGATGTTGACATCGAGTACGCGCGCCCAGTCGTCGTCGGTGACCTCCAGGGCGGGCGCGTGCACGCAGGCGCCTGCGTTGTTGACGAACAGGTCCAGGCCGCTGAGCTGCTCGGCCGCCTCGGCCGCGAGCCGGTCCGCGTCCTCCCGGCGCGAGACGTCGGCCGTGACCGCGCGCAGCTCGAGGCCGGCCTCGCGGGCCGCTGAGACGGCGGCCTGGTTCTGCCCGGCGTCGCGGCCGGCGATTACTACGGAGGCTCCGGCTCGCGCCAGCGTGAGTGCGATGGCCTGGCCGATCCCGCGATTGCCGCCGGTCACGACGGCCCGTGCGCCGTCGATGGCGAAGACGTCGAGTGCGCTCATGCCGGTCGTCCGGGTCCGGCGTGCGGCATGGCTGTGCGCGGTGACATGCATGCTCCTTTGCTCTGCGGGTGCGTCCGGCCGGTCGGCGGGAGGTGCGGTTCTTCCTGCGGCATCCGGCGGCCGGCCTTCACCTGCCCGGCCTGACCATGACTTTGACGGCGGCCGGATCGGAGCGCGACGCCATCAGCGCGGCTTCCACGTCCGCCAGGCCGAAGTGGCCCGTGACCACGGAATCAAGGTCGACCCGTCCGGACGCGGCGAGCTCGATGGCGGTGGGCCAGGTGTTGGCGTAGCGGAAGGCGCCGGTGATGACTAGCTCCCGGTCCTGCACACGGGGCAGCGGGAGGCGGACCTCGTCGGCGCCCATCCCGACCAGGACGGCCGTGCCGGCGCGGGCCATCACGGACACCGCCTCCCAGGTAGCACCGGCGTTGCCCGAGCACTCGATCAGGACGTCCGGCTCGATGCCGGCCTGCGCGAGGGACGTCCCGGACACGTCGATGGCGTCCAAGCCTAGTTTCCCGGCGAGCCGCAGCCGGTGCGGGTTGACGTCCGTCACGGTGACAGAACTGGCGCCGAAGGCCCGGGCCGTCTGCGCGGCGATGAGGCCGATCGGCCCGGCTCCGGTCACCAAGACGGCCCGGCCGGGGGAGACCCGGGCCCGACGGCAGGCCCAGATCCCGACCGACAGCGGCTCCAGCAGGCCGGCCGCGTCGTCGCTGACGGTGTCGGGCACCGGGTGGACGAACTGCGCCGGCATTACCACGTACTGACTGAACGCTCCGTCGTGCGGCGGGGTCGCGAGGAACTTCACGCCGGGGCACAGGTTGTAGCGCCCGGCTAGGCACTGCGCGCAGTCCCGGCACGGCACCCCCGGCTCGATCGACACCCGCTGCCCTACAGAGAGCGCCGTGGCCCGGGGGCCGGCCGCGGCCACCACGCCGCCGGCCTCGTGTCCCAGCACCAGCGGCGACTCCACGACGTAGGGGCCGATCCGGCCGTGCTCGTAGTAGTGCACGTCTGACCCGCAGACCCCCACGGAACCGACCTCGACGAGCACCTCGCCTTCGGCAGGCTGGGGTGTTTCCCGCTCAGCCAGCGTGACGTCGCCAGCACCGCGCAGCTCGCTGACCTTCACCTCGGCCACCATCCTCGGTTTTGCTCATATGAGCTTTCTTTGGAAGATAAATGCTCAGATGATATATATCTATCAGTAGACGCTCGTTTGTAAACCAGGAGGTGCTCATGAGCCAGCCGCCGACGGCTGCTGGACCCGTTGACCTGGTGCAGGCGACCCGGGCCGCCCGCCTTCACTACATCCACGACCGTTCCAAGGTGGAGATCGCCTCCGAGCTTGGCATCAGCCGGTTCAAGGTCGCGCGCCTGCTCGACCTGGCCCGCAGCAGCGGCATCGTGACGGTCACGGTTACCGCGCCCGGGTCGCTGGACTTGGATCTCAGCGGTCGGCTGCAGGACCGGTTCGGCCTGCGGCACGCGATCGTCGTGAACACGGCCCAGCGCGACGACACCCTGACCCGCCGGCAGCTGGGCGCGGTGGCGGCGGACCTGCTGACCGAAATCGCCACCCCGCAGGACGTCCTGGGACTCGGCTGGGCGCGGGCCGTGCTCGACATGGCCAGCGAGCTGCGCGGGCTTAAGGTCGCCCGGGTCGTCCAGCTGACGGGGGTCCTTACCCGGCCCGACGTGGAGGTCAGTTCGGTGGAGCTCGTTCGTGACGCTGCCCGCCGGGCCGGGGCTGAGCCCTCGGTCTTCTACGCGCCGATGATCGTCAGCGATACTTCTGCCGCGCGGGCCATCCTGCGCCAGCCGCATGTCGAAGAGGCCTTCTCCCACTTCGAAGCGGTCACGAAAGCGGTCATCGGGGTCGGCGGCTGGCAGCCGCCCAATTCGACCCTGCACGACGCGCTGAGCGAGCCGGACCGCGAGGTCATGAGGAGCAGCGCGGTGCACGCCGACCTATCCGGTGTGCTGCTCGACGCCTCCGGCGACCCGGTGCAGTCCCCGATGAACGACCGCATCATCGCGATCACGCCGGACCAGCTGCGGCGGATCCCGGAGGTGATCGCGATCGCCTACGGCACGGGCAAGGTCTCCGCAGCCCATGCCGCCCTGCGCGGGGGCTACCTCCAGGGCCTGGTCACGCACGCCGAGTTCGCCATGCAGCTCCTCGAGTACGGGTACAGCCGGCACCCGGTTGGCACTGGCAGCTGACGGCACCGCCTGCCCTTACCGTGACGACCCGTCGCCCGGCTGATGCGCGACCCGGGCCTGGCGGGCATGGCCGCGAAGGTGGAAGAAGACCACGATCCCGTACCCGCGGGCCGCCGCGAGAGCGGACCGGGGTCAGGGGGCTTCACCACCGGCGCATCGAAGACGAATGCGGCTGCACCTGCGCTGCACGTGTGCCGGTGAGATGAGAGGTGACTCCCAGCGATAAACGGCGTTTGCAGATTCACATGGCGTGGTTCCTGCAGGCTGCTGAACTTAGTCGCTTTAGTGGAAAGGGGCACATATTAACCACTAGGTCTAGCGCCGGAGGTCCTAAGCAGCTTGGCCGTCCATCGTCGGGTGTCGGCGCCGTCGTGCTGGCTAAGTGACGCCGCGGCGGGCCAGGCTGGCCTCAGCCTGTTTCACGGCCCGGAGTAATGAGCCCTGTCTCGTAGGCGATGATGACGAGCTGGGCGCGGTCGCGAGCATTGAGTTTCATCATGGTCCGGTTCACGTGCGTCTTGGCCGTGGCCGGGCTGATGACCAGGCGCTCGGCGATCTCGTCATTGGACAGACCGAAGGCGACGAGGGTGAGGACCTCCTGCTCGCGGGGGGTGAGGGCGGCGAGCGCGTCGAGTTCGCGGGCAACGACGCGGGGCTGCGCGAGTACCCGGCCGATCAGGGCCCGGGTCGCGGCGGGCGAGAGCAGCGAGTCGCCGGCGCCCACGCTGCGGATGGCGTCAAGCAGGTTCTGCGGTTGAACGCCTTTGCCGAGGTAACCGCTTGCCCCGGCCCGGAGGGCGTCGATGATGAGCTCGTCGGTTTCGAACGTCGTGAGCATGATGATCTTGACGTCGCGCAGGTCGTCGGCAGCGGTGATGTCATGGGTGGCCTGGATGCCGTCGACCACCGGCATCCGGATGTCCATCAAGACGACGTCAGCCCGCTCGCTGCGGGTCAGTGCTACCGCCTCGCGCCCGTTGGCCGCCTCGCCCACGACTTCCATGCCGGGGACGGAGTTGATGAGCATCCGGAAGGTGGCGCGCAGCAGCGCCTGGTCGTCAGCGAGCAGGACACGGATCGTCACGGCGTCACCGGCTTGCCGCTCTGCTCGGGACCAGGCGTCGTTGTGGCGAGTTCCAGGGGGATCGCGGTGCCGGTGCCCAGGACGGGCAGCGTCGCTGTCACGTGGTAGCCCCCCTCTGCGTTGGGCCCGGCGCGGAGCGTGCCGTCGGCCGCCGCGGCCCGTTCCCGCATCCCGATCAGCCCGTGGCCGGTTCCCTCGTTCATCAGTCCCCGCTGGACTGCTGCTGGTTCGGTGTTGCTGACGGTGAGCTGAACGGATGTGGCGGACCAGTCGATGCTGAGGCTGACCTCGCTGCCGGGAGCGTGTTTGGTGGCGTTGGTGAGGGACTCCTGGACGATCCGGTAGAACGCGAGGTCGGCTGGCCCGCTCAGTGACCCGGGTTCGCCGCGGGCGGCGACGGTTAGTCGCATGCCGGCGTCGGTAAAGGTGTCCAGCAGCAGGCCGAGGTGTTCGGTCGTCGGGATCGGGGCGCGGGAGTCACCTGACGCGGTGCCGCTTTCCGCGCGCAGCAGTCCGAGGGTTGCCCGTAGCTCGTCGAGTGCGGCCAGGCTGTTGGCGGCGATACCGGAAAGGGCGGCGTCGGCGGCCTGAGGGTCGGTGCGGAGCAGGTACTGGGCGACGCCGGCCTGGGCGTTGACGACGGCGATGTGATGAGCGAGGACGTCGTGCAGTTCGTGGGCGATGCGGATGCGCTCGGCGGTGACCTGGCGGTCGGCTTCAGCCTGCCGGGTGCGCTCGGCGGTCTCGGCCCGCTGTTCGGCGGCGGCGATCCGTTCGCGCCGTTCCCGGACGAGGAGGCCCACCATGGTGGGGATGATCGCCCAGTTGAGGTAGAGCAGGTCTAGCGCGGGGTGCTGGTAGCTCACCAGGGCCACTGTGAGTTGGATGGCCGCTGCTGCTGCCGCCGCGGTCCACGCGTCCCGCGCCGGGTAGCGGGTGGCGAAGGTGTAGAGGGCGAGCATCGTCGCCGCGGGGACCACGGCCACTGCCGGGTGCGCGTGGCCCGCCGCGGCGATGTGCGCCGTGTCAGCAACGAGGACGGCGGCGAGCGCCGGCAGGGGCCAGCGCAGCCGCACGGCCAGCGGCAGGCACGACACCACGGCTGCCACCGCTCCCCAGCCGGCCGGCAGCTGCCAGGAATCGCCGGGGACGCTGGTCAGCAGCGTGACCGTCAGGGCCGCGGCGGTGAGCAGCCAGTCGGTGCGGCTGCCGTAACGCCGCAGCCGCACCGCCTGGGTCATCGCGGCCCTGGAGATCGCGGCCTGAGTCATGGCATACCTCCCTCGCGGTGTCGCAGGCCGGACGGGGCAGCCGGCCGGCTGCCCCGTTTACCATCATCGCCGGCGGCAGGTCACGGTACCTGGTCATCCACGGACACCCGGTGCTGGCCGGCAACGGCCAAGCTGGGCGTGGCCGGGCTTTCCACCGAGACGTGGGGCAGGACCCGGTCGAGCCAGGACGGGATTGCCCAGTTCCGCCTGCCGATCAGGTGCATCAGGGCCGGGATCACGGTCATCCGCAGGAGGAACGCGTCGGCGAGCACGGCGATCGCCAGCCCAACCCCGAATTCCGAGATGGTCCTTACCCCGGCGAGGCCGAAGGCGGCGAACACGCAGGCCATGATCGCGGCCGCCGTGACGATCACCCCGCCGGTCTCGGCCGCGCCGCTGGTGACGGCGCGCCGGTTGTCACCCGTCTGGGTCCACCGCTCGTGCATCCGGCTGACCAGGAACACGTGGTAGTCCATGGACAGGCCGAACACCACGCCGACGATGAGGATCGCGACGGTGTACTCCAGTGGCGCCGGGCCGCCGATGCCGAACAGCGGCTGCCCCCAGCCCCACTGGAACAGGGCGACGGTCGAGCCCAGGGCGACCGCGATCGTCAGCAGGTTCCCGACGGCCCCGATGGCGGGAACGAGCAGGCTGCGGAACGCCAGGGTCAGCAGCAGGAAGCCGAGCACGGCGATGATGACCAGGAACAGCGGCAGCTTGTTGGTCAGCGCGTTGGAGATGTCGATGTTGGTCGCGGTGGTCCCGCCGACGTACACGTGCAGTCCGGTTCCGCCCTCGGCCCGGGGGATGACGTCTGAGCGCAGCGTGTTGACGAGGTCGCTGGTCGCCTTATCCTGCGAGGCTGTGGTGGGAACGACCTGGATGGTGGACAGGCTGCCGGAGACCGCGGCCGGGGTGCCGGCTGAGGCGACGCCCTTGACCTCCGGCAGCTCGCTGGCGAGGGCAGTCAGTGCCGTCCGGGCCCGTGCGTCCGGTGCCTGGGCGACCAGCAGCAGTGGGGCGTCGAAGCCCTTGCCGAACGCGCTGGCCATGGTGTCGGAGTAGCTGCGGGCACTCGTCCCGGTCGGGGCGCTGCTGGCGTCAGCCGCGCCGAGCCGTATCGACAGTGCCGGCGCAGCCAGTACGGCGAGCGCCACGACGGCCACCAGTCCGGCCGCTGCCGGTCGGCGCTCGACCAGCCCGGCCCACCGGGCCCAGACCCCCGGGCGGGCAGGCCGGGCACTGGGCACCGCGCTGGTGTTGGCCAGTGCCAGCGATCCGGCTGCGGCGCGCTCGGACCTGCGCAGCACGCGCCGCCCCAGGATGGCCAGCAGCGCCGGGAGGAGGGTCACCGCGGCCATGACGGTCAGGAACACGGTCACCGCTGCGCCGATGCCCAGCCCGCTCACGAAGCCGACGTTGAGGACGAGCAAGCCCAGCAGCGCGACGATGACGGTGCCGCCCGCGAAGAGCACGGCCCGCCCGGAGGTGTTCATCGCCGTGGCGATCGCGCTGTGCAGGTCGGCGCCCTGCCGCAGTGCCTTGCGGTGCCGGTTGACGATGAACAGCGCGTAGTCGATGCCGACGCCGAGCCCGATCAGGGCGCCCAGCTCCGGAGCGACGCTGGGCAGCGTCACCACGTGCGAGAGCAGGATGACCGCGAGGCTGGATACCCCTACCCCGGCTACGCCGGTGATGATCGGCAGCAGCGCGGCCCAGACAGACCGGAATACCAGGAAAAGGATCAGCAGGGCCGCGATGATGCCGATGACCTCGCTCGTTCCCCCGGGGCTGATCTTGGTGAAGGCGGCACCGCCCACCTGGACGTCCAGCTGGCTGCTGGCCGCTGCCTTGGCGAGCGTCTGGGCCTGGGCCTCATGGCTGTCGGAGGCGAAGACGACCGTGGCGTAGGCGGTGCGCGAGTCTGCACTGACCTGTTTCGCGCCGGCGGCGGTGAACGGGCTAACCACGCTCTGGACGCCGTCGACCTTAGCCACGCTGGCCAGCATCGGCTTGATTCTCGAGCTTGCCGCCGGGGAGAGCGCCGAGCCGCTGTGGGTGTCCCACACGATGGTGCCCGTAGTCACCTTGGCGGCGCTGCTGCCTGCCCCGGCCAGCAGGTTGTAGGCCGTGCTCGAGTCGCTGGAAGGTAGCCGGGAGGAATCGCTGAAGGCCGACCCTGCTGCCCCCACCGCCCCGCCCAAGGCCACGAGAACAAATATCCAGGCAAGCAGGACCGAGATTTTGTGGCGTGTGCACCATCGTGCTAGTCCACCCATAACGAGAGCACCCTTTCGGGGAAGGCATCGGATCGGTGTTACCAACTCTCCCGGGAAGGCGGCTGCCGCGCGTCAGCCCAGCGCGGACCTTTCGCCGTACTGCGAACGCGGTACGGCATACTCCGGCTGGGCGGGGCGCCGGGGTGTCCGGTGCGCGTCCGGGCCGGGGCACCTGAGGGCTGCCTGGCAGGCGTGGAAAGACCGGCGGCGAGCAGCGCGTGGAGAAGGCCCTCATGAGCGAAATACGCGTGACAGATGGGGACGAGATGTCGGTCGCATCTTGAGTCGGCTAGGGGGTGTCCTGTAAGTGGCTGATCTGGGTTTCTGCTAATTCCTTGCTGTGGCGGGTCGTGGTGAGCTGACGGATAAGGCGTGGGCGCGGATCGAGCCGCTGCTGCCGGTGTCGGGCCGGGGCGCCGGTGGCGCGGTCACCGGCAGGTGATCAACGCGATCTTGTGGAAGCTGCGCACCGGCGCACCATGGCGTGACCTGCCGGAACAGTACGGGCCGTGGAAGACCGGATCCGGCGTGCCGCTGCTGCGGCTGTCGCCGCCAGTTGCGCCGTGCCGATGCTGTTCCCCGCTGTCGCCATCAAAGGCCGCAGCTACATGGACGGCGGCATCCTCAGCCACCTGAACGCCACGGCGGCGCCGCCGACGGACGTTCTCGTTTCGCCCGCTGGCGTTCCGTGACGGTCCTAACGAGCAGAACAACGCTTTCTGCGCGCGCGGCAGGCCCATCGCGGATAGCCGCAGGCGTAGCTTGTTGGTGCCGCGCGGGAACAGCTACCCCGGCTGGATCTGCATCCCCGGCCAGCCCGCCCGGCAGCAAGTGACGGAAATAGCCAGCTACCGGCAACCAGCCTTACCGGCGATGGCCGCCGCCCCCGGCCGGCACGCGCACAGATCATCCAGTATTTCCGCTTGCCACCCGCAGCCTTTACGTGAGGCTTGCTTCAGGATGGTGCGCATGACAACACCTTCACCGTCGGCGTTCGATCCCCGGGCGTTCGAAGGGACGGCCGAGTACTACGCGGCCGGGCGTCCCCCGTATTCCGCCCGGCTGGCGGACACGATGGCCCGGGAGCTGTCGCTTGACGGGACCGGCCAGCTGCTCGACGCGGGCTGCGGGCCTGGCGTCCTTGAGCTTCCCCTGGCCCGGTTGTTCGACCAGGTGACGGCGCTTGATCCCGAGCCCGGCATGCTGCAGGCGGGCCAGCGGCGCTGCCAGCAGGCGGGAGTGGCCAACGTGCGCTGGCTGCGGGGGGTCGCGGAGGACATCACCGCGCTGGACCTCGGCCCGCAGCGAGCGGTCACCTTCGGGCAGTCGTTTCACCGGGTTCGGCGGCTGGAGGTTGCCGAGGCCGTCTACGACCTGCTCGTGCCAGGCGGGGCGCTGATCCTGATCTCGCACAATGCCGACGACGGCCGCCCGCGGCCTGCCGGCCCCGGGCACCCCGAGGTTCCCCGCGCCGCGGTGCAGGAGCTCATCCTCGACTACCTCGGCGACGGCACGCGCCGTTACCTCGCCACCTGGAACCAGGGCCAGCCGGCACGCTTCGAGGACACCCTGTCGCAGACCCGGTTCGGCGGCTCGCGCACCGTCTACGCGCCTGGGCGCCCCGACCTGATCAGAGACATCGACACCGTCGTGGCCAGCTACTTCTCGCTGTCTTACGCCGCGCCCCGGTGGTTCGGGAACCGCCGGGCCGACTTCGAGTCCAGCCTGCGTCACCTGCTGCGCGAGTACTCGCCAGACGGTCTGTTCTGGGACTGGCCAGGTGACACCGAACTCGTCATAGCGACGAAGGGCTGACGGATCAGGCGGCATTTCGTTACGCATGATCAAAGAGTCCGGTGAGCGGGGGCAAGCTCAGTTCGTGGTGAATGAGGGGAAGCTTGTTCGCGGCCGAGATGCTCGCGATCATCAGTCGGAGCGTCATGACCATAGATGGATGAAACCGCGTGGTATCAGTCGCTTCCTGATGGTGCGATGCTCCTCCTGCCCCGGCCAGGTAGATCTCCGGCTGGAAGTCGCGGTAGGACATGCTGGTGATCTTAGGGTCCGTTAGCGCCGGGAGGTCAGGGCTGGCAGTCCACCCGAGCGGTACCGAACTATCAGCCATGCGTTGTTGAGGAGCAGGTCTTCTTGTCTCTGGTGCTCGACTGGAGCGGCGTCGCACCACGGCGTCTCGATCTACACGCGTTCGTAGGTGAGGTGCACGGCGTTCCGCGACGTGCGGACCTCGCGCTGCCGGTACATCTGGCGCGTCCCTGACCTGAATAGCGGCGTGCCGCCGCCAAGGACCATCGGGGCGAGGTGCAGCCGCAGCTCCTCGACGAGGCCCTGTTCGAGCGCCTGGCCGATAATGTCGCCGCCGCCCATGATCACGACGTCGCCGTCGGTCGCGGCGGACCGCGCCTGGCCCATTACCACGGCACCGCTCTGCGCCGTCGCCTGCGCGAGGATCTCGGTGTCGACCGCGTCCTGCTGCCTGACCCAGGTGTGCAGCTCAGGTGCATCGCCGAGCCCGTGTCGCTCATCGGCGCCCTCCCCCGTCACAAGCCCGTCGAGCGACATAGTGATGTCGGCGATCACCTTGGGCATTGCATCCTCCTCTTGGAAACGGCGGCCATGTAGACCGTCGCACGGCGCCAGACTCATCGCGGCCGGCCAACCCTGCGACCGGCTCGCCTGGTCGTGAGGGAACTCAGGCTGGCAGGTTCCCCGGGACTCGGGACCGGTCATCTGGGACGCGGTGCCGCGCGGTTCCCGGTGGCACACTGATGCCATGGCACCGTGGCGGGTTCGCGATTTCCATGCCGACGACCTGGATGCCGCCGTCCGGCTGTGGGACAGCCCAGCGGCCAGCAGCGAGGCGGCGGCGTTCGGCCTGTCTGATCTGATCGCGGCCGTCCGGTCGCATGAGCCGGCGGTGGTCGCGGTTGTCGGTGAGGAGCTGGTGGGGGTCGCGGTCGCGGCGGTGGGCGGCGAGCGGGCGTGGGTGATGCGGATCAGCCTGGCGGCCGCGTGGCGGCGCCGCGGGATCGGCAGCGCGATGCTGGGCGAGCTGGAGCGGCGGCTGGTGGCGGCCGGGGTGCACCGGATCCAGTGCCTGCTGGCGGGCGCGGGCGAGATCGGGGCCGAGGCGCTGGAGCACGCCGGGTACACCGCGCGCTCGGGGATGATCTTGTACGAGCGGCTGGAGCCGGTCGACCCTGGCCGCGCTGGGGTACTAGGCCTGCTCGGCGGCCGGATGGTGCGGGGTGGCGCCTGGGATGAGCTCGGCGGCATGGCGAGGGAGAAGGAGCTGATCGAGCGGCGGGTCATCTTGCCGCTGGCGCAGCCGCAGCTGGCGGAGCGGCTGGGCCTGGTGCCACCGCGGGCGGTGGTGCTGTTCGGGCCGCCGGGAACGGGCAAGACAAGCTTTGCCAGGGCCGCCGCGTCGCGTCTGGGGTGGCCGTTCGTGGAGCTGTTCCCGTCGCGGCTGGCCGGCGAGTCGCCGGCCGGCCTGGCCTCCGCGCTGCGCGAGGCGTTCGCGATGGTCGCCGAGCTGGACAAGGTCGTGCTGTTCATCGACGAGGTGGAGGAGATCGCCGGGGCGCGGCAGCCGCGCACTGTCTCGGCGGCGCAAGGCGTCACTAACGAGATGCTCAAGCTCATCCCGCCCTTCAGGGAGCAAGACGGCCGCCTGCTCATCTGCGCCACCAACTCGGTCCGTGCCCTGGACGGCGCGTTCCTGCGGCACGGCCGGTTCGACTACGTGATCCCGGTGGGGCCGCCCGACCCGGCCGCGCGGGAGGCGATCTGGGACCGTTACCTGGCCGCGATCCCGCATGACGAGCTAGACATGACCGCCATCGTGGAAGAATCGCGGCTGTTCACCCCGGCCGACATCGAGTTCGCCGCGCGCAGGACCGCGCAAACGGCCTTCGAGCGCGTCCTGTTCGAGCGCGGCGGGGAACAGGTGACGACAGGCGACGTCCTGCGTGCCGCCGGCCAGACCCGCCGGACCCTGACTCCGGAGCTCGTGTCCGAGTTCGAGCAGGACATCCAGGACTACGCCCGGGTGTGAGCGGCGCAGGCACGGCGGTCGCACGGTCACGTCGCCTCCACTCGCTGGACGCGGACGGTTTGCCGAGCGCGTTCGAGTGCATCGGCCGCCGTGTGGACTCCGGCGGAAAGCTCCGCGAGGCTGACGGTGCTGGCGGTGCGGTGCTCTTCCTGCTGGTGATGTTAGGCTCCGTCAGCGGCAAGAGATCAGGGCTTGCGGCTCGGCGTGTCGCTCGGGAAGGTCGCACCGTCCAGCGGATGTGGGGCGATAGAGAAGCGGAAGCCAAGTACGATGGTCAAGTGAACTGTGACTTATGTGGCAAACAGCTCCACGCCGGCAGCAGGTGGGGAGTGTGCGAGCAAACGCGCGGGAACATCGGAGGCCGCCGGCGCGCTGACCTAGTGGCGGAGGACTTCGACCTCTACGGTTGGCGGTACGCCTGCTGCGGTTCGGGGGACGTAGCGGTGGCTCAGCACACCGCAAGACGCTGTTCGGCCGAGATGCCGAGACGTGTGACATGTACCGCTGGCTTCGGGGCAATGGCTGCCCCGGGGGATTCCAGATCTTGTGCCTGTCCTGCCAGGACTGCAAGGGCACGGGCGAGCGGTGCACGCTCGCGCATGTCGACGGTAAGAAGCGCTGCTGTGCCGGTAATGAGATCAAGCTGCTGGAAAAGGAGTTCGGCCCTGACCGAACCGCCCGTGACGGGCACGCTCGCGCCGCAAGATGCGGGACGCCGCAGCCAGAGCAATGAGGAGGATCGCTAAATGACGGAGAGTGACATGATCGGGATCGAAGGCGAGATCGCCGCCATCTACCGGGGCGGGGTGCACCATGCCCAGATCTGACTTCATCGAGACCGAGGGCACTGTCATCCGGATGCGCGGGCACGGCTTCTACACCGTGGTACTCGCCAACGGGCACGAGGTCCTCGCGAGGATGTCGGGGCGGATGTCGAAAAACCACATCCGCGTAATCCAGGACGATCGCGTGCTGCTGGAGATCAGCCCGGCGGACTGGTCGCAGGGCCGCATCGTTTACCGCTATAAGTGATTCGCGATACGAGTACTGACTAGCCCGGCGTGCCGGGGCCTCGGTCCCCGGACACTCCCGGCGGGGCATCACGGCTCGCGGGCCGCGCGGATGCCGAGGCGCTGCAGGTGATCGTTGCTGAACGCGCCGTCGGGATCGAGGCGCTCGAACAGGTCTCTCGCGTGGGCGAGCTTGGGATACGCGGGGTCTAGGCTGAATCTCCGCCAGACCTTCCCCCAGTGCGGGCGGACGCTGAAGGGCGCGAGGGCCTCCTGGAGCTCGGGGAGCAATCCGACGACCTTCCGGGCGTTGTGCCGCCAGGTGAACTGGAGAGCCAGCGTCGGGCGCCCGGACGCGCCGCTCAGCCACAGGTCGTCCGCCGCGATAGCGCGGATCTCGCTGACCAGCAGCACGCGTGCCAGCCGCTTGCGCAGGCCCCTGACCGCTTCTAGGGCCGCGGGACCCTGGCTCAGGGGGACGAAGAACTCGGTCTGGATCTCGTTCCCGTTGCCGGGCACGGCGTCGGCCCGGAAGCTCGGCAGCCGCTGCGACCACGGGCCCGCCACGCCTACCGGCGTGAGGTTGTCCGCCGGGGCGTCGGCCAGTCGCACCAGGCCGGTGGCCAGCCGCGCCCCGAAGAACTCCGCGGGTACCAGGTCATCCGGCCCGGCCAGGCGGCGTTTTACCGCTACGTGCTGGACCGAGTCCCCGAGCCAGGAGGTGAACAGGCTCACGCTGTACGCCGCGGCCATGATGTCGTCCAGCTCACCCAGGACACGGCCCCAGGTCAAGCCGGCGTACACGTCCTGCCGGATCAGGTAGGAGGGCTCTATGCCGAGGGTGACCCGGGTGACGATGCCGAACGCGCCCAGTCCCACCGGCATCCCGGCGAAATCGGGATCACCGCGCCTGGCTTCCCGGATAACGCCCGCCGCATCCACGTACTGCAGGCCGACGACCGCGGCCGACAGGACCTGGTTGCCGACCCCGGAGCCGTGCGTGCCGGTCGCGATCGCACCGCCGATAGTGACGTGCGGCAGCGATGGCAGGTTGGCGAGCGCCCACCCCTGGGCTTCCAGCCACCCCGCAAGCGCGCCGTAGGTCGCGCCCGCGCCGATGGTCACGGTCCGCGCCCCAGGGTCGAGAACAGGATCAGGATCGATGCCGGACACGGAGATCAGCGTGCCCGTGGTGTCGGCAAGGTCGTTAAAGGAGTGCCGGGTCCCCACTGCCCGCACCCGCCCGCCCCCGAGAACGGCCCGCAGGACATCGTCAACGGTCCCGGCAACAACCAGCCTGCCGGCGGTGTAGGTGTAAGTACCCGCCCAGTTCCGCAGCTCAGACGTCACCCGGCTGACCCTACCGGCTGGACACAGACATAGGGCCGCCAGCGTTGAGGGCACGTACGCCTTCGCCATCAGCCGCTGCGGGCCATCCCTGGGGACGGCTTGATGACCGCTGGAGCCTCGTTCGGGCGAGTCGCCGGGCTCAGCGGACGGCGGTAGGGTTGCGTACGGGAGCGAGGGAGGCGGGAATGCCGGACATGGTGCCAGGGATCGACACGTCGAGGCCGCACAGCGCGCGGATGTACGACTATTACCTGGGCGGCAAGAACCATTTCGCGGCTGACCGGGAGACGGCGGAGCAGGTGCTCGCGCGGATGCCGACGACGCGGGTCGGGGCGCGGGAGAACCGGGCGTTCCTGGGCCGTGCCGTCCGGTTCCTGGCGGGCGAGGCGGGGATCCGGCAGTTCCTCGACATCGGGACGGGGCTGCCGACCACGGGCGCGGTCCATGAGGTCGCGCAGGCGGTCGCGCCGTCTGCGCGGGTCGTCTACGTGGACAGCGACCCGCTGGTCCTCGCGCACGCGCGGGCGCTGCTGACCAGCTCGCCGGAGGGCCGGACCGCTTACATCCAGGCGGACCTGCGGCAGCCGGAGGCGGTCCTGGGCG
>Ga0265338_10005466_pt1 | contig 16582 bp, 15 predicted proteins | sample 42126metaG_FD_193579 | JGI IMG/M metagenome (GOLD analysis project Ga0265338, IMG submission 193579) | Rhizosphere microbial communities from Carex aquatilis grown in University of Washington, Seatle, WA, United States - 4-21-26 metaG | ecosystem: Host-associated > Plants > Roots > Rhizosphere... | reverse complement strand
TTCGCGAGGTAAATTTCGCCGAGTGTGGCGTCGGAAAATTTCACCGAAGCGAGCGATTTGGTTGGTAATCGGTGGGGCGAGGCTACTGACGAGCCGTGTTGGCCGTTCGCAAGGATCGGCTCGCGAGGACGCTCGCCCCACCCAAATAATCCGAGCGCGCTAATCACATCAATAGCTTTTGGTCCCTGCACGCTCAGCAAACCGTAATGCGGCGCGACGTCTACGATTTGAACATCGTCAGCGACGATGAATTTTCCCAGTCGCTGCGAAATTTTCTCCGTCAAACCTGGTTCGAAATCCAGAAGCAATTCATCCGCGAGACAGAAAATGTTCAGGTCGCTTTCCATTTTCCCTTTATTGGTCGTGAGCGCGGCGTAACAGCCTTCGCCGACGCGCAGTTTTTTCACGTCATTCGTCACCTGGCCGTGCAAAAACCGGACGCGGTCGGTGCCGGTCAGGCAAATCCGGCTGCGGAAGCTGAAATCCAAAACACCCGCGCTTTGGCGCAACGCGGCGTGTTCGGCGGTCCAGTCGCCGTAATCGTTCACCATTTCCATGCCGTTCAGTCCGGCGAATTGCGCGCCGAGGCGGTGGTGAAATTCATGCAGTGGCAACGGAGTCACTTTGGATAGTTGTCAGCGCCGTGGGCGAAGTTCAATTTTGCGACGGCGATTTTTCACCCAGGCTGCGCGCCTTGGCGATTTCGTCTTTGAATTTTTCCCGGCAACTGGGGCAGATGCTGTGCGAGAAGCTGGCGTCGGAGTGCGAATGGACGTAGTGCTCGACGGTTTGCCAGTAACCCTGGTCGTTGCGGACGCTTTTGCACCAGGCACAAATCGGGATGAGGCCGGACAAGGTTTTTATCTGGGCCAGGGTTTGCTGAAGCTCGGCGATGAGTTTTTCGCGTTCGATTTCCACGCGCCGGCGGCGGGCCATTTCGCGGCTGGCCATAAAGTTGGCCAGCACGATCAACCCGGCCGCGAGCACGCTGCCGATGATGAGCAGGCGTTCGGCGTTGTAATAATCCGCCTGTTCCGCGGCGTCGCGCGCGTCCAATAATTTTTGTTCCTCGGTGGAGAACGTCTTCAAAATGTCGCGCGCCCGTCCGGCAATGATTCTACCTTCACCGGTCTGCTCGGTCCGGAGCACCGCCTCGGCGCCCCGCAGCTTGTAAATGTCGATCAAGCGCGCGTCATAGGCGAAAACATCCTTCACCGCCACGGAGAGGTTATTCAACCTTTGTTGCTGCGGCGGATTGTCGTGCGTCAGGTTGACGAGTTCGTCGAAGAGCTGGGGCTCGAGTTTGATGCAACGCTGGCACAAGGCGAGCGCGGTCGCATCGCCCATCGTGACGAAATCGCGCATGCTGTTTTGGATGTTCATGAGGTTGTCCTCATACGATTGCGCGGCGAGAATTTCCCGGGAGGTGTGCTGATGCCAATAGATCGCGCTCTTCAGTTCCGACATCGTTCGGGTCGCAATGACCGCGACCATCACCATCAAGGCCACCGACCCGATGACGGGCAACCAGCGGAGGAAATAAAGATTTTCCCGCTGCGCAGTGGGTTCGGGCGCCGGACTCATGTGAAATCTGAACCGGCCAAGAATAACCACAAATAACCGGACTGAAAAGCGCAACTTTACACGCCCGCTTTGGAATCGCATTGCGCTGAAGCGCGCTTGGCCGCAAAATCAGGCGCATGAATTTGGACGCGCTTTATTCCGAACTGACATTAAAAACCAAAGCTAAGCTGGTGCTGGTGGTCCTCGACGGCCTCGGCGATCTGGCCACCAAAGAGCAACTTTATCTGACCCCGCTGGAGGCCGCCGCCACGCCGAACCTCGACAAGCTGTGCAAGGATTCCGCGCAGGGCCGCATGATTCCCGCCGCGCCCGGCATCACGCCCGGCAGCGGGCCGGGGCATCTCGGGCTGTTCGGCTACGACCCGCTGGAGTTTCAGGTGGGCCGCGGCGTGATTGAAGCGTTGGGTCTGGGATTGGAATTGAAACACGGTGACGTGGCCGCGCGCGCGAATTTCTGCACACTCGACAAAAAGGGCATTGTTACCGACCGCCGCGCCGGTCGCATCCCGACGGAGACCTGCGAAAAGCTGTGCGCGCTGCTCGCCGCGAAAATTAAAAGAATCGGCGACACGGAAATCATCATCAAGGCCGGCAAGGAACATCGTTTCGTCGTCGTCTTTCGCGGCAGCGGCCTCGAAGGCCCGCTTACGGACGCCGATCCCAACCGTGAGGGTTTTGCCATTCCGACGGTTCATCCGCGCGAGGTCAACAACGCCGGCCAGAAAAAGATGGCCGCGCTTATCGCCGATTTTTACAAGGCGGCGCTGCCCATCCTGGCCAACGAAAAACCGGCGAACGGTTTCCTCATGCGCGGCATCGCGCACCAGCCGCACCTCCCGCTGTTCGAGGAGCGCTACAAGTTGAAGGCCGCCGCGCTGGCGGTTTATCCGATGTACAAAGGCCTGGCGCAGCTCGTCGGCATGAAAAAAATCGAAGGGCCGGCGACTATCACCGAGCAGTTCGAGCGTTACCTCAAGGAACACGACCACTTTGATTTCTTCTTCATCCATTACAAATACACGGACAAGGCGGGCGAGGACGGTGATTTCAGCGCGAAGAAAAAAGCGATTGAGGATTTCGACGCCGCGCTGCCGATTTTGCTGAAGAAAAAACCGGATGTGCTCGCCATCACCGGCGATCACTCGACGCCCGTGGCGGTCAAGGGCCACTCGTGGCATCCGCAACCGGTGCTGCTGTACTCGGCGTTGAGCGGTTCGGACAAGCTCGACCGCTTCACCGAGACCGGCGCGAACACCGGCTCGCTCGGCGTGTTTGAAGCGAAGTATTTGATTCGTCTCATGCAGGCCAACGCGAGAATGTTTGACAAGTTTGGCGCGTAAACTGAATGAACCTGCCGAACAAGCTGACGGTGGGACGGTTCGCCGTGACGGTGGTTTTTCTTTGGGTGCTGTTCGCGCCGATCCCCTTCCATCACACGCTGGCGCTGTTTTTTTTCTGTCTGGCGGGCGTCACCGATTTCCTCGACGGCCGCCTGGCGCGCTCTCGCGGCCTCATCACCAACTTCGGCGTTCTGATGGACCCGCTCGCGGACAAAATCATGACCTGCTCGGCGTTCATCGCCTTTGTGGAAAGTTCGCATCAGAGTTCCCACCCGCCGGTGACGGTCGAGGCGTGGATGGTCATCATCATCGTGGCGCGGGAACTGACCATCACCGGGTTGCGGTTGCTGGCGGCGTCCAAGAACGTCGTGCTGGCGGCGGAACGCTACGGCAAGCACAAGACCGTTTCGCAAATCGTGGCCATCATTGCGTTGCTCGCCGTGGACGCCGGCAACGAATGGCCGTCATGGCTGCAACAGCTGCTCAAAGGCTGGCTGCCGGTGTTTGCGGAAATCGCTTTGTGGTTGACGGTCGTGCTGACCGCGACTTCCGGGATTCTTTATTTGTGGCGCAACCGGGCGTTTTATTTGAGCGACATGTGAGATTGAGACTGAGGGAGTAATTCCGCAAACACCCGGCGTCTCCGGCACTGAAGTTGGGGACTCGCCAAATGCGTCCCTCCGAAATGATTTTCAGCGATGCGACGTCAGCGGCAGGGTTTCACCGACATTGGCCGATTGATACATCGCCGGTTTCAGGCCGGCCAAGGGGTTGGAGCGCGAATGGTGCCGCCAGGCTGAGCCGGCGAGCAAAACGATCAACAACAGAATCAGCGCGGCCCCGCCCATCAAACCCACCCGCCAGTTGAGTTTTGAAAGCCAGAACATCGCATGGTCGAGCAGCGTGTTGGACTCTTCCATCAGCGGCGGCGGTTGCTTGAATTTTTCCGTCTGCCCCAACTCGGCGTCGAGCGCGGACATGATTTGCGACGTGTTGAGTTTGAGTTGCGTGGCATAGATGCGGATAAAACCGCGAATGTAAACCGGCGCGGAGAACACCTCGAAATGTCCCTCCTCCAGTGCGCGGATGTGGTCGGTGCGGATTTTGGTGGTGTCCGCGATTTGCTGCACCGTGAGTTTCAGGGCCGTGCGCGCAGCTTCAAGTTGTTTACCGACTTCGGACATGGTCATATTTTTCAACGTCTTTAAGCAATTTTGCAATCTAAATAGCATAAAAAAGGCCAACTTTTGGCAATTTTGTGTGAAAAAATGACCTGCCCGGCCGGTTGAACGATTAGTAACGCCGATTGAACCTTTTCTCGCATTTGGCATTCCTCTTTGTGTAAATGCTGGTGGTGGCTGAATGCAAACAACTGCCCGTGTTGCAGGCCCGGGCCGGAGAACCGGCGGCTTGGAACACCCTCTTTCGGCGCTACCAATTGCCTTTGTATGTCTATGTTTTCGAATTGATGCATGACGAGCAGGCGAGCCTTGACCTGGTGCAGGAGACATTCATCGCGGCCGTCCGGTACATTGACGGACTGCGCGACGACGCGAAATTCGGGAGCTGGCTCTTCGGCATTGCCCATCAGAAATGCATCCAGCGCTGGCGAACACAAAATCGCGAGGAGGTTTCGCTTGATGAAATCGCCGAATCACCGGACGAATCTGAAGGCGGTCCGGACGACCTGCTCATCCGGCAGGAACAGGAGGCTGAATTTATGCAACGACTGAACCAATTGCCGTTGCCGCAACGTGCCGTGCTGCTGTTGCACTTCGTCGAGAATTTTTCGACTGAAGAAATCGCGCGCATCACGAACACGCCGCTGGGCACGGTAAAATCGCGATTATTCTACGCCAAACGCGCACTTCGGAAATTGATTTTGGAAAATGAAGACAAATAAGGCAGAGACGCAGAGACGCCAAGGCAGGGCGGGCAGTCCTCTGTCCGCCGCTCGTCCGCACACCCATGTCGGCGCGCATGGAATGACGCGCCCCACCCAAAGCACGGTATGAAAACGCCACATGAAATCCTGTTTAAACGACATCAAGCCGCTGAATCGAAACTAGACGCGATACGGGAAACGGCGGTGGGCATGATCAAATTGCGGGAGGAACGGCAGGTTGCCGTCCCTGAAATCAGAGACGCCGGCACGGCGTCTCTCCCAATCTTTTCCTGGCGCGAATTCTTTATTTCGCTTCGCTGGCATCTGGCCGGGATGAGTGTGACGTGGCTGGTGGTTATTCTGTTAAACCTGAACGTCGGCCAGTCGGTGAATCTGGCGGCGGCGATTCCGAGGGAAAAAATTCCCTCCGCGCAAATCATTCTGGCCTCGTTGCGCGAAAACCGCCGCGAGCTTCTGGAGATGATTCAACCGCCCGAACCGCGCGATACCCGACCGGTGAAATTATTTCCGACTCAACCACGCAGCGAACGGCCTTACGAAACCTTGACGGCTTAATCCAAGATGAACCCGAACCTTGATCCCAAAACCCTCCTGCCGAACAGGCGAGCGGCGGGGCGCCGGCTCGTGCGAATAACGCTCGTCCTGCTTCCCCTTTCATTGGTGGTCTTTGCGCTGTTGGTCAAGGACTGGAAACTCAACATCCCGGAAGGAACGGAGGAATCGAGACGGCATCTCGTGGAGTGGCTGGTGGTCCTGGTCGCGGCAATTTCCGTAACCTTTTTGGCAAGCTTGCTGCCGGCAGTCCAACGGTTTTTCGGCTGGTTGTTCAGCGGGCGCGCCATCCGCAAAATGCTGATTGGGCTGGCATGGCTGATAACCCTCGTTGTGCTTTTTTATGCCGAGGAGGACTGGCGCGGCTGGCACGAGTGGAACAATTACCGGCAACAACTGGAAGCCGGCGGCGCGCAACTGGATTACAATGCGTTCATTCCTAAACCGGTTCCTGATGGTCAAAACTTTGCCGCGACACCGGTGGTCGAATCCTGGTTTGCCGAGAGAACCAATTTCGATGAACGATGGAATGATAATTTCAATCAAGCTGACACGAAGATTTCCACTGCCGGATTGAAGGACGAAGAAAGCCGTCGGCATTTCATGGATCTGGTCGCCTGGCAGATGGCTTTTGCGGCCATCCAGTCCGGGCAGACAAATTCCAAGCAGAACTTTGAATCGGATAAATTCGATCTGGCATCGCGGGCAGCCGCGGCTCCGATGGTTTTGGCCGGATTAACGAGCAGCGAAACCAGTTTGGCGGCACTCCGCGCCGCCAGTGACCGGCCATATGCGCGGTTCCCGGTGGTCTATGACCTGGACAACCCGTGGGGAATCCTGCTGCCGCACCTCGGCAATATCAAAAGGGTTGACCAACGTTTACAACTCAGAACCTGCGCTGAACTTGCCGCTGGCCAGAGTGACCGGGCTTTGGCGGACGTGAAGCTGTCCCTTTACCTGGCCGATTCAATGAAGAGTGAACCCTTTTTGATTTCTTACCTGGTGCGCATCGCTTGTGTCCATCTCGCGATTCAACCGGTTTGGGAGGGGCTGGCTGAACACGCCTGGTCCGATGCCCAGTTGCAGGAGCTGCAAGCGCGTTTGCAGCAATACAATTTCGTGGCCGATATGAAGCCATCTATGGACAGCGAACGCGCGGCGGGAATTCTGACCGCCGATCTTGTGGCCCGGGGAAAATACCAATTAAGCGATCTGGCGGGTGACCCAAGCCAGTTGGGTTGGGGCCCGGCCAATCTGCTGGGCCAGATTGCCCCACACGGTTGGTACCATTTAGAACAGTTGAGTTATGGCCGGCTCTTTCAATTGCAGTTTGAAGGGGCATTTGATCCGGATAAAAAAAGAGTTTTCCCGGGGCAAATTGCGTCCAATGTAAAAGCCTTGGACCAGGCCTTTGCCAACCGCAACTGGATTACCCGCAATTGGGTCACTGTCATTTGCATCCGTCACCAGCTCATGGCGAGAATGTTGCTGCCCGCGTTGTATCGAGTCACGCTGAAAGCGGCCTTCGCCCAGACCGCCGTGGATGAAGCGGCCATCGCTTGTGCGCTCGAACGCTACCGGATGGTTAATGGACAATTCCCGGAAAACCTGGACTCGTTGGTGCCGCAGTTCATTTCCCAATTGCCCAATGACGTGATTTCCGGCGAACCATACAAATACCATCGTACCGCCGAGCCGTCTTCGCAAAGCTCCGCCGCGACAAGCGGACAATTCGTGCTCTACTCCGTGGGCTGGAACGAAACGGACGATGGCGGCGTGCCGGGACAAACTTTGTTTGACGACAAACAAGGCGATTGGGTCTGGAAAAATTGAAGCCGCCGCTCTTATTTTACAAAAGGCAACGAAGACGGAAATTTATGGACTGGAATCCTTTGTTTTCTCCGTTTCCTTCTGTTGAATTATCTTCTCTGAACCAAAACTTTTTCCAACCACCAGGCCGATGACCGCGCCAATGATTGCTCCGGCCACGAAATCCGAGAACCAATGGATGGTCATGGAAACACCCACTCCGATATAAAGCGCATAAAGAATTGCTAGGCAACCCAGCCACCGTTGTTTTGGATAAAGCGTGAACACCGTCAAGGCCATGGCGAAGGCAATGGTGGTGTGCGACGACGGCCAGCCCCAAAAAACTCCGCCACGCAGCCAGCCGAAGTGGAAGACATGACTGATGTCCGCGCCGACGTTGTGCACGGGATGAGCGCGGCCCGTGAATGCTTTATAGGCAACCACAATCAATGCGCCGAGAAGTTCAGCCTGCGCGATGGCCCAGCCGGTCAGAATGGTTCTGGTATTTTTGGCAAGGAAGCCGAAGGCAAAAAGCAACAGCGGCAGGTAGATGGGCAACAGCCCGCCGATGATAATGGAGGGCCACATCCACGAACGAAGCGCCGGATTGCGGGTGGCAAGGAACCAGCGCCAGTCAAAGCCGGACATGACGAGGATGAAAGTGAGCAGGACGGCAATGATATGCCAGACGAGCTTCCAGCCCTTGAAGCAACCAACCAGGTTGCGCGGCACCGTCACCAGAAATTGTTTCATGCGGAGATGGCCTTCAACAAAATGATTTCATTTTTTTCACAGAAGAAAACCAAGGGAACGAAGAAAAGAATTCTTTTTTGTTTCCTCCGTGGCCTTCTGTTTAAATCAGTCTCAGTTCGGTTCACAGATTTGCGCCGGGAAGGATCATGCGAACAATTCCATCGGCGAGTTTCACTTCGTGGAAATTGAAGATGAGTCCGACTGGAATATCGAGCAGTTTCATGTAACTCAACAGTTGTGCTTTGTGTACGGGCAAAATTTCCTCCACGGATTTTAATTCCAGCAGCAGGCAATCTTCAACCAAAACATCGAAACGCAGAGGCTCCTCAAACACCAGACCCTTATATTCGATTTGGACGAGACGTTGATTGACGGCGGCAAGACCGCGCAAACTCAATTCCCGCATCATGCACTTTTCGTAAATGCCTTCCAACAAACCGGAGCCTTTGAGCCGATGGACTTCAATGGCAGCACCAATCGCGGTGTGGCTGAATTGGTCCGCTTTCTTGAACAACGGATGCATAAGCTTTTAACCGGAAAATTAGAACAAAAGACAACGAAGGAAACAAAGAGACCAAAATTTTTGGCCTTCGTTACCTTTGTTTGCTTCTGTTAAAGATGTTGCCCGCCGCCATCGGCGCCGGTGCCGTCCAGATCAATCAAAATGTCGCGCGGCTCGGCGCCTTTGCTGGGGCCGACAATGCCGCGGTTCTCCAGTTCGTCCATGATGCGCGCGGCACGGGTGTAACCGAGGCGCAGCCGGCGCTGCATCAGCGAGACGCTCGCCTTCTGTTCGCTGCGGATGACTTCGATGCACTGCTGGATGAGTTCCTCATCTTCGTCAATGCCGCTTTCGTTGCCAAAATTGGCGGCAGGCTGGGAAAGCTGCTTGTGGATTTCCATGTCGTAGTTCGGTTTGCCCTGTTTGGCGATGAACTCGACGATGCTGTTGATTTCCTGGTCGGTGATGAGCGCGCCCTGGGCGCGAATCAACTTGGCCGAGCCCGGTGGTAAATAAAGCATGTCGCCCTTGCCGAGCAATTTGTCCGCGCCCATCGCGTCGAGAATCGTCCGCGAGTCCACGCGCGACGCGCACTGGAACGCGATGCGCGCGGTGATGTTCGCCTTGATGACGCCGGTGATGACGTCCACGCTTGGCCGCTGGGTGGCGACGATGCAATGAATGCCCGCCGCGCGCGCCATCTGCGTGATGCGCGCGATGGCCATTTCCACGTCGGCGGGCGCGACCAGCATCAGGTCCGCCAGTTCGTCAATGATGACAACGATGTAACTCAGCTTTTCGGGAATAACGATGTCGTCGTCGCGCGGCACGACGATTTCCTCGTCCACCTCGACCGCGAACCCTTCGGCGCCCGGCTCGACCTTTTCCTTTTTGGCCTTGAGCGGCAGTTCCAATTCCTGTTGCGGCAGCGGCTTGTTCTTGGGGCGCGAATTGAACGTGGCGATGTTGCGGACGCCGACGCGCGCGAAAATCTGGTAGCGCTTTTCCATTTCGTTCACGACCCAGCGCAACGCGAGGATGACCTTTTTCGGATCGGTGACGACCGGCACGACGAGGTGCGGCAGGGCGTTGTATTGCTGCAACTCGACGACTTTGGGATCAATCATCACGAACCGGAGCTGGTCAGGTGAAAACTTGTAGAGCAGCGACGTGATGATGGCATTGATGCAAACGGATTTGCCCGAACCGGTGCTGCCGGCGATAAGCACGTGCGGCATTTCCGAAAGATCGGCGACAATCGGGTGGCCGTAAACATCCTTGCCCAACGCGATGGGAATCTTCGCCTTGGAGTTGCGCCATTCGTCGGATTCGAACAAATCGCGCACGATGACCTTGGTTTTGACCGGGTTCGGCACCTCGACGCCGACGGAGCTTTTGCCGGGCACCGGTGCGAGGATATGGATGCGTTCGGCCTTGAGCGCGGCGGCGATGTTGTTGGAAAGCGCGGTGATTTTTTCCAGCTTAACGCCCGGCGCCGGATGCAATTCGTAGCGCGTGATGGTCGGACCCTTGGTGATATCGCCGAGCGAAACCTCGATCTCAAACTGCGCGAGCGTCTGCTGCATGAGCCGCGCATTGGCCATCAATTCCTCCTTTGATTCGGTGGGCTTGACGGTCATGTCCGGGTGCTGGAGAAAATCCAGCGGCGGCAACTGGTAATTGCCGATAATGGGCGTCGAAGCAACCGTGATAGGTTTGGGCCGCTTCGGTTTTGTTTTGGGTTTTGCCGGCACGGAACCGTCAGCAATGTGAACCGCCGGTTCGGTGGGCTTTTCCGGCTCAACTTTTTCCGGTTCCGCGATTTTGGTTTCGGTGGATTTTTCGGTTCCCGATTTTTCACCGAGAATGTCCTCGGTGGTGGCGGCGGGAACCTCGCGCGGAGAAATCGCTTCCTCTTCGGCGGCCGGCGCCGGTTTTGGTGCTGACAACGGTGCCGTGCTTTCATCTCCGCGGGCGGGTTCTTTGATGATGCCGCCGGGCAAAGTGGTTCTCCGGAACCGGCCTGGTTTGGCCTGCGGCACACTCAAATCGCGCACGGTGGGTTCGGGCACCGGCTGCATATCTGCGCCCAACCCGGTGCGCGCGACTTCTTCCTGCAATTTTTTGGCCTGCTTCTCCAGTTCACGCGCCCGGCGTTCCAGCGCGCCGTCTTCGGCAGATTTCTGCTCCGGTTCGGCGTCGGCGCTGGCGGTGATGGGGACTTTTTCCAGAAACCCGCGAATCCATTCGCCGAGGCGGAAATTGGTCAGGAACAGCAGGCTGATAAGGCAAAGTGCTGCGTAAACAATGGTCGCCCCGGCTGTGCCCAGCAGGCAAAAGCCATATTCGTAACGCGGCGTCTGGCCGAAAGTCAGAAACCCGAGCCAGCCGCCGGCGCTTAATGAGCCGATGGAATCACGGACTTTCCCAAGCCAGCCGGCGTTGTCCAGGATGTAGAGCAACCCGGTGAGGGACAACACCAATACGGCCGACCAGATCAACGACCACCGCAAACGTTCCCGCAAGTGGCTGGGAAAATTCAGCAGATAAGACAGGCCAAAAGTGGCGAGCAGCATGGGCAAAAGGTATGCCACCAGACCCAGCGGGATGAACGAGGCCCACGCCAGATAGGCGCCGAGCGGGCCAATCCAGTTGTGCGTGGGCTTGTTGAGATGCGTCGTCAGGAAGGAAATGTCACCGCGGTCGAAGGACCATTGAGCCACCAGCAGCAACAGCGCCGCGAAGAGCAGCGCCACGCCGATGATGTCGCCAAAACCGTGCGCGGGATTCGATGACGCCTTGCGTGACATGACCGCAGCGTAACAATTCAACGGGGCGACTTCAAAGTTGAAATTGGCGTGGCCTTGATTCGCGAACGCAGCGCTTTCATCCGCTTTTGGGCGTCGGTGAATTGTTGAGGGGTCAACACCTTCCGCAGCAGATCACGGCTCTCGGCGGCATCTGAATCTGCCTTGGCCGCCATGCTGAACCACGCATACGCCTCCACTCTATCCTGCTCCACGCCCTGGCCATTGGCGTAGCAGCAGCCCAGATTTAATTGCGCCTCGGCGTGGCCCTGCTCGGCGGCCTTGAGATACCACTTCACCGCCTCCTCGGCATCCTGCTCCACGCCCCGGCCATTGTCGTAACAGTAGCCCAGATTGGATTGGGCGGGGGCGTAATTCTGTTCGGCGGCCCTGCGAAACCACTTCACCGCCTCCGCTTTATCCTTCCTCACACCCTGGCCATTGGCGTAGCAGTAACCCAGATTGAATTCAGCCGGGGCGTAATTCTGCTCGGCGGCCTTGCGATACCATTTCACCGCCTCGGCATAATCCTTCTTCACGCCCCGGCCATCATCGTAACAAAAGCCCAGGCTGAATTGGGCCTCGGCATCTCCCTTCTCGGCTTTGGTTTCATATTCCTGGAATTTGCCGGAAACGGCGGTGCCTTTCGGGGCGGCGGCGCGGGTCGAAAACAGGCCGCTGATGTACTTCAAGACGGCGCTTGGAAATCTTTTCATCGAGTTGAACCCTACGCTTTGGCCATAACGACCTGCAAGCCGAATCCGGCTGCCGCGCTATCAATTCGCGCTTGCCAACGCGCGGCGGGATTGTCACGCTGTTAATCCCACGGATGCGCGGTTAGCTCAGTGGTAGAGCACTACATTGACACTGTAGGGGTCACAGGTTCGAACCCTGTATCGCGCACCATTTAGCACGAGCAATACCGTCCCGTACGACGGCCGTCGTCCAGACGGATTTGCATCAGGCGCAATTCCGTGCGCAGCTTCCAGCCAGTGTGCGCCCAAAACTTCATGCCGGCCGCATTGCTGGCGAAGATGAAGATGTTGCATTTAGAAATGCCGGCCTTGCGGAGTTTCGCCAGACAGGCATTCACCAGTTGCCGGCCGATGCCACGCTTCCGGTAGCGTTTTGACACCGCCAGATGATGCAGGTAACCGCGCCGACCGTCGTGGCCGCACAGCACGGCGCCAATGATTCGGCCATTCTGCTCTGCAACGAAACTGGAACGCGGGTTGTGTCGCAGAAACGCGGCGATGGCGCGGCGCGTGTCGGATTCGTTCAGCCCCACACCTTCCGTGCGCCGCCACAAGGCGATGACCGCATCGTAATCTTCAATCCGGAAAGCGCGGACGATTGTTCCATCATCGTTCGGGCAGCGGGAAAGTTTCTCCTTGGTGGCGGCACATTTTTCAATTTTCGGTGGGGCGAGCGTCCGCGTCCCGCATTGCGGGATCAGTAGCTTCGCCCCACCAAACTGTACTGCCAACTTCTTTTTCACTCCACCATCACGCTTTTGTCCGGATTTCATGATTAGGGCTAGGCAACGGCGGTTACGTGATATTGGTTTTGGGCGCCGGCAAGTTTCAATTTCAGGACGTCGCCCTGTTTCCGGCCCAGGAGCTGTTCGCCCAGCGGGGATTGCGGTGTAATCACCAGCACTTCCCGTTTGTCATGCAGCACCTCCGTGCCGCCCGCCCGGGGGCCGATGAAGTAAGCCGTTTTTTCCGCGTCCAATTCCAGTTCCACGAAGGCCCCGACATCAATGGGTTCGCCCGCCCCGAACTGGCGCGCGTCCAGCTTTTCGAATGCGGCAATGGCGGCCTGTATTTCCGCTGCCTGCCGGGATTGTCCCCGCGCGAGATAAGAGGCTTCGAGTCCGCGGGTGTCGTATTTGTTCTCGGCCTTGCTCTGCTCGTGGGTGGCTTCCGCGCGGGAGGCCTGGGCCGCCCGGAAATAGACCTCCAGTTCATCCGTCAACCGGGCAACGATCTTCTTGATGAGCGCGCGTTTGTTCATGCCAGTGCCATGTGAAAAGCGTGATTATATTCCACCAGCGAGTTCCTGGCCAGATTTCGCGGTTGAAACTTCAGGTGAAACTTTTGTCCGGGCCACTTTCGATTTGCATTTCCATTATCCACCAATGAAAAATGAACCCCGCCGTCAGTCCGAAACGGCAAGTGCGGTGGGTTTTTTTAATGAATGTTAATAACTAATAGTTGACATAATGCTTTTAATGTTCATACTCGCGCCGTTAGCGGGTTGACATGGCCTTTCGGGGCAAAGGCATAACCACACAGCAAATCAGGAGTTGGCATTATGACTAAAACAACAGAAGCAGAACGCAAACTGAAGCAACAATCCTCGCATATCCTGTTCACCGTCGGAGTGATTTTATTCTCCGCTTTCGGGGCAATGATTCCCAGCCATTGTTTTGGTCTGGCGATTTCTCCCGGCGCGGATTCCACTGCGGGCCTAGGCAACACGGCCAATGCCATTGTTCGGATTGCCGACCCCGGTGGCAGCGGGAGCGGAACCATTATTCAGATGATGCCTTTTAACGGAGGAGTGGATCTGGATATTCTCACGGCGGACCATGTGATTCGAGATGCCGGGGGCGGGGGAAGCACCATTTACGCTCCCAGCCAGATCAGCATCGCATTTGGCAACCTTGGCGGGGGCGGCGCTTCCTTCGCGGTGGAAGACGAGGCAACCCTTTTTGATCTGCCCTCCGACGGCAGCAGCGCGGTGGATTTGGCGATTCTTGATGTCTTTATTCCCGGCAGCCAATTGAACACGCTTCCCGCGGGCCTGGCGGCAGCGGCCCTTCCCAATGCCGCGCCCGGAGCCAATACGGCGATTACCCAGGCCGGTTATGGCCATCAGGCCAGCGTCGTTAATCTCGGTGGGACGCTGTCCTATGTCTATTCGCCCCTTTACGGCTACGGGGCAGCCTATGGAACCCTGAAAGCAGGTCCCAACAGCATCAATGGCGCGGGAGTTACCACCATTACCGGGGCGGTTTCCGATTACGCCGGTCAGAACTATGTCTATGAAGGATTTCAAAACGGCCCGGCGATCAATGGCGTGAGCCCCAACTACAACGGCAGCACCTCTTTCATTTTCGCCGGCGACTCCGGCGGCCCCAGTCTCTCCGGCAACACGATCCTTGGCGTACATTCCAGCTCAACCACTGGCACACTCACAGGCAACCTCGGGAATGATAAGAACAGTGAAGTCGCCGACGCAACCGACCGATGGCAGGATGTCAGCGTTAACGATTATCTGACCTGGATCAACATGGAGCTCGCCACGCTCTCGGTTCCCGAACCTTCTATCAGTTCACTTGCCCTGTTCGGAGGTATGATCGTAGTGGCCACCCGCCGGTACTGGCGGAGGGCACGCTCTCCCAGGAACCAGATGGATGGGGCGACGGGTAAATGAGTAATGTTCGATTGCGGGACATTGCCCGGTCGAAAATCCAAAAAGTTTGTGCCGACGCGATTCTGGTGGATGTGAAAGGCCTTCTCGTACCCGACGATGACGTGGTTTGCGGCAGCCAAGACGCCAGCCCATGTCTTGGTAGAGTTAGCCGGGAGGGGCCGATTTCAACGAAGGGCAAGAAAATGCTTCGAGTCGCTCAAGTTGGAGAAACGTCAAAGGCAAAAATACGACATTTGTCGTATGGAATGCCACAACCCTATCTGATATGGTTTTGTCGAATGTTCCCAATAAAACCTCGTGATGCGCTGGCCGCCCCCGGCGAAGGCCAACCAGAACGGGTTGCCGGTCTTGAAAGTGCAGATTTGCCTTTGGGCAATCAGACCGGAAGAAATTCAAAATGCGTTTGGTTCCAATAGCAAACCAAGCCAGAACAAATTTGGCGGAAAAACATAGTATTGTCCATTCCCCAAAGCAAAGAAAACGAGCAATGTTACAGAATATCAACCCAATTAATATGAGTCGGTCAAAGCCTGTTCCCGTCGCGCGCTCCGAAAGCGATCAGTTGACCCAGGTTTATTCCAAATCTTCCAAACCTGAGGGCAAACCGGGCTTCACGCTAATTGAGCTTTTGGTGGTCATTGCCATTATTGCCATCCTGGCGGCAATGCTCTTGCCGGCATTGGCCAGCGCCAAGTTCCGCGCCCAGATTACCAATTGCAATTCAAACCTCAGACAGTGGAATCTGGTGGTCAACCTGTACGCTGGGGATAACAAAGACAAGCTGCCAACGGGCGATCCTAGCGGTGGCGGTTCGTTTGCGTGGGACCTGGGCACGAACATGTGCAACCAACTCATTCCATATAATTTGAACGTGCCGATGTGGTTTGACCCCGTTCGTCCGGCTGCATTTGCCGCGGCGCAAACCTGGGCGGCGGCAAATCTCGTTGCACTTACCGGTCACGACTCGATCCGGGATGTTACCGATTTAAGATTGTACTTGAGCTGGAATTTCAAACAAGAGCTTGTTGGTAACTACGATTACTGGGTGCCGCGTGCCCAGGCTGGCGCGGCCTTCCCGATAGATTATTCCAAGAAAGCGCAATTTACCTGGCCGACATGGCTCAAGAACCAGCCCTCGCTCCCGACTTGCGCCATTTTTGGCTGGCCCCTCAGGAGTTCGGACAAATCGGCGTCGTTGGTGCCGTACATCAGTTGCACTGCCGGTTCGGGACAGGCCGGTGGCCTGCATTCGCCCCAGCCTGCATCGAATGATCCTCATAATATTTCCCCCACCTGCGGCCACTTCAACAACGGCACGCTGGTGAATCTTAATTTAGGGTTTGTCGATGGGCATGTGATAAGCCACAGCCTCACCCAGATGCGGTGCGTGTATCACTCGGCCACTGAATATTGGTTCTATTGACTTGATTTTTCAACTTGACCCCGAATTTAAACTGTTTCGCGCAAAACTCAAAAACATACAAAACATGAAAAACCCAACTCGTAAACCACCCTTCGCTGTCATATTGACAGTTCTGTTGGCGGCGCTGGCCGCTTTCGTAACCACCAGCCAGGCCCAGGTCACTGTGCAGCAGTTGACCAACGGCTTGGTTGACTATTATCCGCTGATCTCAACCAATCTGGACGGTGTAACTACGCCAGACTATATCAGTCGGCGTGATATGACGTTGTTCAGGATGTCCGGCAGTAACGTGGTGGCCGGGAGCCATCCTGGCATGGAAGCTGGCGTTCCGGGGGCAGGCAACGTCTTTAATCTGCTCCAGTCCGGAGGCGCGACGTTTATCTACTACCAAACGACCGGACAGAATCCTTTGGACGGCTCGGGCGATTTTCTGCCCTTCATCAACCCGCGCGGCGCGACGATGAA
>Ga0265338_10005465_pt1 | contig 16587 bp, 36 predicted proteins | sample 42126metaG_FD_193579 | JGI IMG/M metagenome (GOLD analysis project Ga0265338, IMG submission 193579) | Rhizosphere microbial communities from Carex aquatilis grown in University of Washington, Seatle, WA, United States - 4-21-26 metaG | ecosystem: Host-associated > Plants > Roots > Rhizosphere... | reverse complement strand
CTTCTAAGACGGGCGTCGGTGACTTCTGGGACAACAGGTTCGACTCAGGTAAGGTCATTGCGTAATGTCGGGCAAGATTGACCCGCTAACCGGGGAATTCAAAGCCGGGGACTCGGATGATGCCGACCAGATGACAGACAAGGAAGCACTCGGTGCTAGGCACAAGCGCAACGTCGGTTACACGACGGCGGGTGCTGACGAGCACGACGCCAACCTTCTAGCTAAGGGCGGGCACCCTAAGCACTACGGCGGGCAAGCACGCCCGGGTGGCAGCGCATCAAGGATCGGTCACTTCAACCACAGCATTGTCACATCCGGCGTCGTCGGAGGAATCGTAGGTTAACATGTTCGCACTACTAGCAGCCATCTGCGCCATCATCGCTGAATTTGAGCATGCTGGCTGGTTTTCCACCAGCAACCACTGGGTTGACGTAACGGGGCTGACTATCCTCGCCATCTTCTTCCTCGCCATCCACTTCATCCCGAGCACGCCTTACTACCCTTGGCGTCGTTAGGAGTCCTGATGGCTAACTGGTGGATCTCCAATTTCCCCGGTGGTACTGGTCAGCCCGACGCTCCTGCCTACGGAGGCGGCGGTGCTGATATCCTGACCGCCCGCGACCCGCTCGACGCTAAGAGAATGGCTGCCGGTTTCGCACCGGGAGCCTCATATCCTGACGGTTACCTTGGTACTATTACCAACCGCAGGGAAGACCGCGACCTAGCCGTCCTTCAGTCCCGGCTAACCCCGAACTCATACCAGCGGGGTGTTCACCGTGGTGAAAAGGCACCTAAGGGTGCCTATTACTGGGAGCCGGGCTTCAACCCGCAGTCAGGTCTGGAAAGGCAGATGCAGAGTCAGCTTGAAGATTCCGAAGGTGCGACCGTATTCGTATCGGCAAGGCACACGGTATCGGGAGACCCTGTTGAGATGCTTGCCCATGATGGCAAGGTGGCGAGCATGACGAGCAGGCAGAAGGACCAGGCGATGATCAAGGCTGGCGGTGACCCGGCTAAGAACCCGGTGACTGTCGTTGACCCGAGCCGGGCTGCTAAGATGCGTCCGATGCTACCCAGGTGGTCAGGTGCTTAATGGATGGCAACGATGGTGACGCACGCGGCAGGGAGCCACGGCATGTCGTCAACCCCGAGCAGTTCCGTGACTTCATAGGTCCGCTTGGATCTTACGGAGACCCAGCTATGCCTAGTACGGGCTTGGCTACTACAGGCGTTATGGCGGGAATATAAATGGCGTGGCGTTTGGCTGATTCCACTTATGATTACACCCAGCCGGGGCAGGCTTGGTCTAGTCAGTACATCCGCAACAGCTCATACAGGGTGACGCCCGACCAGGAGCAGAGGATTTTGTCCGCTCTCGTCGTGGATGACCCCACCACCCCGATGTCTGCCTTCAGGCAGACAGTGGCGTCCGTACCGGAAGTTCACCGCAACAGCTTGACACAGCCGACGATTGATGATGTACTAATGGGGACAGCGGGGCAGGCTCCGCAACAGACATTCAGCGACTTCTCGGGCACGCCTGCGGGCATGGAAGGGAGCGCGAGAAACCACATAGGAGGAATATGAAGCTAGCAGTACCGAGGAACGCGAACTACGCGGCGACAGTCGTTGAAGTTAAGACGATAGTCCCGCTTGCCGGGTGTGACAACATCGTCGGCACGCCTCTGCTCGGTTACCAGGCGATCGTTAGCAACAATACGGCTCCGGGAGAGCTTGGCGTCGTCTTCACGGCAGAGACCCAGCTTTCGGGCGAGTTCAGTCATGTCAACAACTTGTACCGTCATACCGAGCTTAACTCCGACAAGACGGCAACGGGCTACCTCGAAGACAACGGCAGGGTAAAGGCTGTAAAGCTGCGCGGTCACCGTTCGGACGCGTTGTTCATGTATCTCGACAGCCTCGCCTATACGGGAGCCGATTTGTCACAGCTACAGCCGGGCGACACGTTCGACTACTTGAACGGTCATGAAGTGTGCCGCAAGTACGAGGTCAAGGTCAAAGGTCATGCCATTGGCAATGCCCCGAAGCTGACGAGCCGCGTTGACGACAAGATGTTCCCGAAGCACTTCGACACTGACAACTTCTTCAAGAACATCGAGTCGGTTCACCCTTTTACCCGTGCGAGCTTCACACAGAAACTACACGGCACGAGCCTCCGTCTCGGGTACATTCCTGTCGCCCGCAAGCTCTCATGGCTTGAGAGGCTGGCTCAGCGCTTTGGCGTGCGTGTTGACGCGACTGAGTATGCGATGGTGTACGGCAGCAGGAACCAGGTGAAGGACGCGAACGACCCGAGCCAGAATCATTTTTACGATTCTGACTTGTGGACGATGACGGGCAAGAAGTTCGATGGCGCGTTGCCGAAGGACTACCTTGTCTTCGCCGAAATCATCGGATGGACTCCCGATGGTGCCCCGATTCAGAAGGGGTTCACGTACGGTCTGCCTCATGGCACGAGCGACGTTTACGTTTACCGGGTGGCTCACATCAACCCCAGTGGTTATGTAGTCGACCTTTCGTGGACACAACTCAAGGAGTTCTGCCAGCTTTACGGTTTCAAGCACGTTCCCGAGTTGTGGTCGGGCTGTCTCGCCCAGTTCACTCCGGAAGAGATCGCGGAATACTTCCTCGACAAGAAGTTCCACTTGAAGTACCCTCAGGCTGTACCTCTTGCGGGGGAAAGCCCTTGTGACGAGGGTATCTGCATCCGAATCGAAGGACTGACGCCGAAGGTTCTCAAGGCGAAGTCGCCCAAGTTCCTTCAGCACGAGACGAAGATGCTCGACAAGGAAGTTCTCGACATCGAGGCAAACGACGCGTGAGGGAACGTTGTGAGCTAGTCAGGCATAACGGTCAGTACACAAGGCTGACCGTCATGCCTATCAGGATGACGGTCAAGGTGGCGAATCGTCACTGGGACCGTTCGGGCGAACTCTACTGGCTCAGTGTCCTCGTGTCCGAGCAAGTTGATACCGACATAGCCCTGCGCGGGTGCTGGGACGTTGAGAATCAGCGAATCAGCATGTACACGGGCAAGAAAGTGCTTTACGGCACGTACCAGTTCGCATAAACCTAGCCTGGTCTTCTCGTCTCAGCTATACTAAGTGGGACGAGAGGATCAGAAATGGCTTATGCAAAAGCACGTTCAGCCAACCGCGAGCTTAACCTTGGCATGACTGAGGGCGGGTTCAAGCAGGTTAACAAGGACCGGGGCGGCGTTGTCGAGCCATTGACGGCTGACATTCGCCTTGACCTCGACCATAAGTACTATGCCCTCAGTGAGGCACCTTCCTTCAGGACACCCGACGGACCCAGCATGGTCAGTCCTTATCATGTAGCTACTGTATGCCCTTGCTGCGGAGGCAGCCACTAATGGCAACAATCTGGATGTTTGACGATGTACTTGTTTCCGATTTGCCGCCAGCGGATGCTTACGCGGGTTATACTGACGGTATTTTTGCGAACCTCGCCCAGTTGCGGGCAAGGTTTCCTCTAGCTCATATCCTGACTATCGCCGTATCCGCCAGTGATGTAGCCGACTGCCTTGACGTCGAACCGGGTGACGCGGGCAATTCCCAGGCGGCGGCATGGTTTAAGATGGTTCTCGCCGCTGGCGTGACCAAGCCTTGCTTCTATACGAGCGCCAGCAACGTTGACGCATTGGTAGCGGAATTGGCCAAGGCTGGAATCGGGAGAAACGCTTATAAACTGTGGTCAGCCCACTATGGTGCCGGGAATCACATTTGCGGTCCAACGACTTGCCGTGAGTGCAAGTTCGCTTGTGACGCTACCCAGTTCCTGCAAGGGCAGAACGGCAGCCCGGATGAGTCGGTCTGCCTGGATTCATTCTTCACTCCCGTCATCCCCGTGCACGCGAACCCCACCTTGACTATCGGTGACAAGGACAGCGGCGGTATTGGTCCAGTCCACACATTGCAAGAACGCCTGAATGCCTGGCATGTGAATCCTCCATTGAAGGTTGACGGGGATTTCGGTCCATCGACACTTACGGCGGTACACGCATTCCAGACAGAGCATAAGATGACATCTGACGGTATTGCCGGTCCTAGCACGTGGGCTGCCCTCAACAAGACTCCTCCCGTCATTTCTTTCGCGGCACCGGGCAGTCTCGGCGTAGTTAAGCAGTTCAAGGCTACGTGGACTCCTCCGACCGACTTGAATGGCAAGGCTCCTACCGGATACTCAGTCCTCCTCCTAGAAGGAACGGCTAAGACTGGCGTTACCAGGACGGTCACAGTTCCGGAAGCTGTCTTCGAGGTTAAGCCGGGCACGTACACGGTAGAAGTCACCGCAAATGGTGGACCCGGTACGCCCGCGTCTGCTAAGCTTACGTTTAACGCCTAAACTTGGAGCTTACATGGTTGCCCTTCCCCCACAGCGGGAGGATGAAAGGGTCGTTGATGATACGGACCCGCGTATCCGGCTTTTGATCTGCAATGACTGCGGTACGATCGAGCCATTGCCACCCTTCGATGGTCCCGTCCAGTATGACGACACACTGAATTACCGTCTAGCCGGGCACAAAACGGCTGATGGTACACCCCACAGGGGTGCGATGGCAACAGTGTCGTCAGTATCGTGGGATGATCCGGAGAAGCGGAAGAAGATCCTCGAAGAGCTTAACAAGGCGAAGAACGGAGGCGAGGTCGGTCTTGGCTCCGACTTGTACAACCTTCGCTCCACCTTTTCCGAGGATGCTTACTCGTGCTGGAATAAAGAGCACAACAGGACGATGAACTGCGAAGACTACAAGAGTGACAAGAAGAGGCTCGTTCCTGACACCAGGGGGGACAGGAAGGAACTCGGGCTGGAAACGAAGAGTTCTGCCCGCGCCAATACATGGCTTTGCGTCTTCTGCCCTTATCACTCCGTCGTGATGGAACGGGCGCGTAAGGCTGAGGGGTACTACTGATGAGAATCCGCAGTCCTTTTATCAAGCGGAGCACTCATGAAAATGAGATGCGTCAAACCGTCACTGACTACAACGACATGCTCGTGCGGATGGAAAAAGCATACGACAAAGCTTTGCAGGATGAGTACATGCGAGCCCTCCGAGAGGGAAAGCAGCAGCTTCACCGCATGGCTGTCGATATGACGTACGACGTTTTCATGGGGAAGACGATCCAGTGGCGGGCATTCCTGCAAGAGCTGGAAACCTTCTTCAAGCCGAAGCCGACTGATATCACGGAAGTTGTGTGGCACTGATGTTCGGGCTAATGCGTATCTCCAATCATGAGAAAGTCATTAACGAACTGATCAGCAAGCACGACGCGATCGTTGACGGGCTTGCTGATTCTTTGTTTAAGAGTGCTGATGACACCGTTAAGCGCAATATCCGTGAATCGCTAGCCAAGAACGGGCACGTTCCGCACTACCATAGCTTGTACCGGGTACAACGACCTAACAAGAACTCCACATGGAGGTACGGTGCACGGTGACAAGGTAAACCCATGGTGGGGTCATATAATGTGGTACCACATTCTGAAACAGGAGAAGTGTCCTAGATGAGTCAGTTGATTGTCCCCGGTGGTCGTCCCGCTCCGAAGAAGGAAGAGCCGACTGGTCCGGTCGTGTTGTCTTGGGCGGTAATTGTCACGGTGTCCGACATGGGCATCGTATCCGTCAATCATTATGACTCTGACTTCGAGCCGGTTCACTGCCAGAGGAAGGCAACTCCTGAAGATGTTATCGGAGCTTGCGCCTACATCGAGCACATGGGACCAGCGGGCGTTGACAGCCTGACCGACTTTTCCGACTCTGAAGAAATCTTCAAGACGGCTTTCGTTCTCCGCAGCGCGCCGAACGGGCACCCGATTATCCATGACGATTTGTTCGCGCCTCTCGTTGTGACATACCCTCCTACGGGAGCGCAGGTCTTCATGGCGGCTGCGACCATCAAGGTCAGGGTCGGAGCGACGATGACGGCTGAACTGACCGCACCGGGTGCGGGTCAGACTGCGGCTCAAACGACAATCGACATCTTGCAGCAATTTGAAGCCCGGAGGGCGCTCGGTGGCTAGCAGTTACTTTTCGGCTCCGTCTGACCGCCTAGATCCAGTTCTATTCGACGGTGATCATTTGAAGGATGACGTGCGAACGGGCTTGCTCAACACGCTTTACTCGGCTTTGGAGAATATCGTAGGTCTCAGGGAACCGTGGAACTGGGCTTACGCATGGCTCGCAGGATCAGCCGTTTCATATCAGTGGCAGGCTGACCGGGGCAACGGTGACCTCGACGTGCTATTTGGTGTCGATATTCCGCAGTTCCTCACTGATAACCCGAGTTTCCCCCGTTTGGGCATTCCCGCTACCGCCGACTACATAGACGGTTTGCTTAAAGACCAGTTTTGGCCAAAGACAGCGCATTACCCTATCGGCAGGAAAAAGTTCGAGGCGACGTTCTTCTGGAACGCGGGCACCGGAATTGACATATCGGTGATTCACCCATATGCTGCTTACAGCCTCACCAGGGATGAGTGGGATGTCAGACCGCCCGATCTTCCGTCCGACCCCCATGTTTTGTACCCGAAGGAATGGTATGACATTTCGGATGCTGACTACAGGCAGGCTGTCGCTCTCGAACAACTCGACGCGAAGGGTCCATCTGGCAAGGTATCTGCATACGGCGGCGCAAGGACAATGTGGGCTTCGATCCACGGCGGAAGGCATGCCGCCTTTTCTGACACCGGAATGGGTTACAGCGATATCCACAATTTCAGATGGCAGCGGGCAAAAGAGACTGGTACCGTGGAGATACTTCGTCACCTTGTATCTAGTGCTGATGAGCATGACGCCACCGAGCAGGATCGCCTATATGGAACTGCTCTGGAAGATCCGGGAAAGATTATCACAAGAGCCATCATGAGTTACGCGTCACCGAGGTACTGGCGTGCCTAAAACGGTTGTCATTCCTGTCGAAGGCGTATTGCGTAATCCCGTTGGAGGTCAGTTGAATCATGACGGGTATGCCTTTTACCGGGGTTTGTGCCAGTTCTTCAATGTCGTCTTGGCTACATTTGATACCCAGGATAAGTTCAAGGCATGGGCTGCCATGGAGAACATCACCGGGCATTCAAATGTCTTGTATCCCGATTTCCGCATGAACGTAACTGAATCTTACTGGGTCAACGTATCGACGTACTTGCGCCGTCACGGGTATGACATCGCGTTCATCGTAGTGACCGACCCGGCTGCGGCTATCGACTTGCTAAACCGGGGAGAAGCGACTATGCTGTGGACAAGCCCGGAGTACGCACTCAACGAGTGGCTCCCATTGACTACCACGGGCGGTCCCAAATGGGAAGCGCTAGTCGAACGGGTACTGACAGATAAGGCAGCACGGGCGAAAGATACAAGGACAGAGATAAAAATATGAAGATCTACTACGGTGGTGGCGAGCAGGCATCGTGGCGTAACTTCCTGTATGACAATAACGTCATGACCGTCAGCCTGTCATGGTATGGTCTTCGCCGTCGCCGTCAGAACCTCCGTGATTACCGCATTAGTGATGAATTCCCCGAAGGGATGAAGGTCTTCCTTGATTCGGGCACGTTCTCGATTAACAAGCAGGCGGAGGTAACACAGGATGAAGCTTACGAGCTTGCCCAGGACTATATGGACTTCGTTGAAAACAATATTTCGTCGATCGAGTTCGCGTCCGAGTTTGACGCCCTTGCCCTTGGGCGACCACTTGTTTCTGATCTTCGACGACAATTCTGGGAAAACCTACCTGGCGACAAATGGATGGCTGTATGGCACTCTGAGTGGGGATCAGGGAATCTCAGAGAGCTTTCGGGACGCTATGAGCGTGTCGGAATACTCCAGTCTGACGGCTCAAATCAAGATGTATCCGCTCTTCTTCGAACCCTTGCCGGTGGTACAAATTTCCACGGCATAGCGATGACGAAGAAGGAATTGATGAAGGATCTGCCGCTTGATAGCGTCGGATCGACATCATGGCTGTCACCCACCCAGTACGGTGACACGTTCATCTGGGACGGGCAAGAGCTTAACCGCTACCCGAAGAAGTACAAGCACCGTCGCATGGAGCACAGGACGATGCTAGAGGCTAACGGGTTTGACACGTCCCTGATCGAGGGCGATAATAACCATGAGCTTCTGAGGTTGTCGTTGTGGTCGTGGGAGCACTTCGCCGAGTCGATCCATCGCAGGGAAGTAACTACCAACGTCCTAGCGCCATTTTCGCCAACGGATGAAACACCCGTGCACCGAGTTGATCCCCCGCCCGTTCAGGAGAGAACAAGGGAGTTGGTACCCCGGCGTGAAAGACAGCTACTGCCGATCATGCAGACGCAGCAGCACATCGTCGCTCAGCCTGACGGTACCGAGATCGAGCAGACGATCCTTCGCCCGCCAACGGGCAACTTCATCCGGTGCGATACATGCCACATCAGGGACTTGTGCACAGAGTTCCAAGCTGGATCGGAGTGCGCCTTCGAGATTCCTGTCGAGATCAGGACGAGCACGCAGCTAGAAGCGTTGCAGGCGACGCTGATCGAGATGCAAACCCGCAGGGTATTGCGCATGACGATGATCGAAGAGGCTCAGGGCGGATATTCGGAGCAGAAGACGAGCGAGGAATATGACCGTTTGCAGCGCATGATTGACAAGAAGATCAACAACGCGAAGGAAAGAAGCCCGCTGATCCAGATGGCTGTCAACGCATCGGGAACGGGCGGACCTGGCTTCATCTCCAGAATGTGGGGAGAGGCTACGGCAGAGCGAGTGACCGAGCTACCCGCCGCGATTGATCCTAACGCAGTGGTTGACGCAGAGATCATCGAAGGATAGACTAGTAACTGATGAAGGCGACACAGACACGTATTCCCGTGCTTGACCCAGATTATTACCTCGACCCGTTCGATGTTGAGGAAGCACAGGACTGTGGTGCTTGCGATGGCACCGGGTACGACGAAGATGACGCACCTTGCATCGCCTGCGGCGGCGAAGGATATTTCTAGGAGGAAAGATGTGGCACTGGTGGCTACGGAATGTGTGGGCTAGCCCGGAACCGGGCAGCATTTGCCATTCAAGGGGACGGGCGATATCCTGCCCGACAGGAATAGAGCATTACGCTGTGATGGTAGTCCTGATCGTTGTAGGCGTAGTCGTTCTCGCCTTCATATTGTCGGTGATCATCGCGGCAATCAGAGGGGAACTTTGATGTTTTTCTACAACTGCTATCCGAAGAGCATGTATGACACGGCGGCGGCGTGTACACGGACACTGAATTACGAGTACATCGTATACGGCTTGATATTGATCATCATCGCATGCGCTGCCGCGATCGGCGTAATACTCGTCATGCAATACAGAAACCACAGGAGGTCAAGTGAAATCTTCATTGCCGAAGAGTTCCTGCCCGCTGGGCTATACGACGGCGGACCTGGAGAGCTTCATCACGGACATGGCGAAATTCTACAAGTGGATGACCGGGCAGACATGCGCAATTTGTGACGGCAAGACGTATGACCACGGTAAGCGGCAGTACTACTCAACTGAATGCGCCATCATGTTTCCTGGCATGCCTGTCACTCGTGATGAAGTACTGGGCGGGCACGGAATCGTTACATATACGTGGGACGTTGAAAGGTATGTCGAGGGCAGACCGATCATTGATTGGTGACATACTTGTCGTATGAAAACCTGTGCTAGCTGCAAGCTAGCGTTGGATCTTGACGATTTCACTACTGACAACCAGAAGCCTGACGGTCATAGGTACACGTGCAGGCGATGTGATGCTGATCGAAAGCTTCAGATTAAATACGGAATCACTCTGGACGAGTATGAAGCTCGTCTTGTCAGTCAGAACTACGGATGTGCCATTTGCGGAGTATCCGAGCACGGTGGCACAAAGTACATGACTCGCTGGGCAGTCGACCATGATCACGTCACAGGGCGTGTTAGAGGTCTTCTATGTCACTCGTGTAATCTTGGACTAGGAAAGTTTAAAGACTCAGCTCAAGTTCTACGCAGGGCTGCCGAATACGTCGAAGAAGGCATATGATGTGGCATTCTGTACTTACATGGATAGACCACACATACATCGCTCTCTGGAGCAATATCTGGGCTCCGTCGATATGGACGCTGTTTGGTGTCGGGCTGGCACACTGGCATTCAATGCACAAGCAGAAGAAGACCAGGGAAGCCCACGCGGACCGCTTTGATGACTTGACCCGCCAGGTTACCGACTTGTTTGACAACCTCGTCAGGAGAGACGATGATCGTAGCGCCGACGATAGACCAGTACGGGTGGACGTCGTACTCTCCGGTTCCGACGAGCAAGCCGGGCAGGATCGGGCTGACCCAGATCCACGGTGACCTTGGCAAGGGCATTCGCTTCGGTCAGTGGCTCAACGGCTCGGGTTTCGAGGATTACGAGCATGCCCTCATGGATTTGGGTGACGGCACGTTGATACAGGCTGAGCCGGGCAAAGAGGGAGCGCAGATACGACCGCTTGACATGTACACACCGGAAGAGGTTTACTGGTGTGACAACATCTACCAGACGGTGGATGCCACGACTGCGCTCGGCATCGCTAACTATGCGAGGCAGATGCAGGGCATCCCGTACAGCTTCCTCGACTATGACGCTTTGTTCTGTCACAGGCTGCACATACCTGTGCCGGGCTTGCGCAGCTATATCGCGAGCACGCACCACATGATCTGCTCACAGCTTGTCGATCGTGCTTACAACCTCGGAGGCGTTGAACTGTTCCAGAACAGGTGGGACGGCTACGTTACACCCGGAGACCTGTACAAGCTTGACAAGAGGCAGTCAGTGTTAGTAGACTCTGTGGCATGCGGGCTATGCGGCTCGTACACATACTGCCTGACATGCCGAAAGGAAAGAATTGAATAGTACTGACATAGCGCTCGCCGCATTGGCGGGCGCTTTTGCTTTCCATCTGTGGTCTGAGATCAAGGCGATCAAGACAGCCACGGGGATAAGCACCCACGTTGTGTCGCTTGACAGCATCCTCGGTCTCGGGGATAATGAAGGTGACGACAAGCCGGAAGCCCATGCGTTCGGATTCAACCCGAGGAGCAAGAAACTAGGCAGGAGGAAGCATGGCAATACCAGTAGTTATCTCAGGGCTAGCAGTCATCAGCGAGATAGCTAACCTGATTGGCTGGCTTTCCTGCCGTCTCGCTGATAATGATTACAAGTTCAGCCCGTGGATCTTCGCGGGTCCGTATATCTACCGGGACAAGGTTATCGGGAGGTAAAATGACTGAAACAGACAAGATCAAGGCTGAGCAGCGGATTGCCCGTCAGATGATCATGTCGATGACCGCCACGGGCATTCCTGTCATCGCCATCAGCTACTTCGTCACCGCATGGTGGATGCTCTTCATCTACCTAGCCGTAATCAGCGTCAACATGCTCATCGCGTTTGTGCGAATGATGCTGCTTCATGGCGAGTTTGACTTTGACGCCATTATGGAAGACTTCTGATGGAAGTCGGCTTCTACCTCCCCGATGTCATTATGTTCCTCGTCGGGCTTGGCTTGATGTTCACTTCTTTCATCGTCTTCGTCAGTGGATTCGGGGTAGGCATACCAGGCAAGAGGCAGGAGATAGCGTTCGGTATTTCCCCGTATGTGCTCTACATCGGGGCAATCCTCACTATCGCAGGCGTCATCATTCAGGCAGGTCACTGGTTCCATCTTTAGGAGGAAACATGCGTCCAGAACTGGTTCTCCCGAGAAGGTTCGCCGTCAAGGTGTTGCAGGGGCACGGCTTGACACTTGCGACTGCACAGCGTAGGCTGACAGAGGCAAGGCAGACCGGGCACACGCTGATCCCGAAGGGGAACGGCTACCCTGTCTTCGTCCTGTATGAGAACAGAAGGTATGTGATCAGATGAAGCTGGCGAAGAATATTCTCCTCGGCGTGGTGCTGATCGCGGGCATGGTGACACTGTTCGCATTCATCATCATCATGGACAACCAGCCGGTTGACCTTTACACCCGTACGGGACCAGTCCCAAGTCCTACGGTGTCCTACAGGTTGCCTTACGCGATCCAAAGCCCGCACAATGAGAGCGCGGGCGACCACGTATTTACGTCTTCACCGCTGGTGGACCGACCATGACAACGTGGCTCATCAGCACCAACGTCGGGTCGGATGACGAGTCGGCTTGGGAGGCGGATGATGACGGCGTTGAAGAATTCGCCCTCAGTATCATCCGTGAAGCAGATATGTACCCGGACGGCACGGTCTTCCAATTGAGGAAGGCTAACTACCTGCGGGTGCCGGGACGACCGAAGCTCACCCTGTTGCAGGGCGGGCTTTCTGCTTGACAACATGAGCGCAGTCTTGTAGATTGTGCTCGTCCCGCTTGCATGGTGCTCAACAGGACCGAAATCCTGGGGAGGTGGTCCGATTCCACCGGGCGGGGCGCAATACAAAGACCGGGCAAATAGTCCCGGCGATAACAATGGAGGGCATTGCATGGGTATTATCATCTTCATCATCTTCTTGTCCCTGGTCACCCTGGTCGGTCTCGGTTTCGCCGTGTTCGCACGCGAAAGCTCGACTAAGGGTATCGGTGCGGTTGTCGCCGCCCTTGTCGGGCTTTCCGTCTTCCTGATCTTCCTTTTCGGCGGCGAGCAGTCGGTCCCGGTCAAGAGCATCGGGATTCCGCAGGCGTTCGGCACGATCTCCGGTGGCGTTATGTCGCCAGGGCTTCACTGGACGTTCCAGCCGTGGATGTCGGTGACCAATGTCGATGAGACGGTGCAGACGACGACATTCGAGGGCAATAACGCTCTCGCCGTGCGTATCGGCGGTCAGCAGAGCGCCGTTGCCGATGCCACGATCCAGTGGCAGATCAACCCGGATGCGGCGTCTTCGCTGTACCAGGACTACGCGAACCAGGGCGACCTGATGACGACCATCACTGATGCCGTCGTAGTTCGTGAGTTCAAGCAGGTTGTCAACGAGGTTCTCGGGGACTACAACCCGATTACCGACGTTCAGAACGTGTCGGGCGTCAACAGCGCGACGAGCCAGTTCACGAGTTTCGGTCCTACGATCCTCGCTGACATGCAGAAGGATCTGGCTGGTCGCATCACCGTCAAGTCGGTCTTCCTTCCGAAGATCACGTATGACCAGGCGGTTGAGAGTGCTCTCCAGTCTATCCAGACGGCGAACGCGAACTTCGCAATCGCAACCGAGAACGTCAAGACGGCGGGGCAGCAGGCTAACCAGTACCAGAAGCTCGGTAACCCGACTCTGAGCCAGCTTGTCGCTCAGTGCCTCGTGGAAGCACAGAAGAATCCCAACCTTCAGTGCATCCCCGGTGCCACTACGAACTTGATGTTGTCGGGCAGCAGCAAGTAGCTTGACGCTTCGCTTTCGGGCTGGTACATTGAGACCAGCCCGGAGGGGCAACGTCAAGGAGGAAACAGAGCCTCACGAGAAGCCTAGGCTACGAATCGTGAGAGACGTGGGTGCGAATCCCACCCCTAAACCCAAGGTTCAACATCAGGAGGAATGATGGACGAGATCGTCTATGGTTACAAGTTGTTCCGAAAGGACACGTATCGGGGTGACCTTCACCCGTTGTTCATCAACAGAAGTCAGGTAATCACGCCCGGTGTGTGGTACACCGCTGAAGATCATCCGACTACCGGGTATGCACATCGCCCTGGATGGCATGCGACGACGAAGCCAGAGGCTCCGCATCTCAAAGAGATACTCAAGTCAGGTGAGCGCCGGGTGTGGGTTCAGGTTGCGCTTCGCGGTGTTACCCGGTATGCTCGACCTGAGTCGCAGGGTGGCACTTGGCTGCTCGCGAAGGAACTTATGGTCATGGAGGCATGATGGACTTCAACGCGTACTACCTTCGCCAAGACTTCGCTGATCCAGGTCTGAAGCCTGATCTCGGAAAAGACTTCAAGGCGAAATTCGATCCTGACAATGCCGAGATCGTGTACGTCGCAACCCGAGACAAGAAGCACCTTGTCAGCGTCAATGACGCCGGATGGGTCCAGGTATGGGACAGATTTCCAGACGGGAGACCAGCGGGCATGATCGGGTCAATACACGTCAACCGCTTTGCCGACTTGGAGGAATCATGACAGCGACACTCATTGGTTCTCGGGCGATCAAGCACTGGTTTCCCGATTTCCGTGACCCGCAGGATACTGACTGGCAGGCGGCGGAAGCTGGGGAGCTTACGGGCTACGCTCATGAGCACTGGGATGTCTTTATCGATGCCCGGCTAGCTGAATGGTCATGGGGTCCTATAGCGACCCCCGACGAGCTTTACACGATGAAGATCAGCCATGGTTACTGGGATATCAACGGATCATGGGACAAGCACGCCGCCGACATCGTTTTCCTCCAGCGTAAGGGGTGCAAGTTCATACCCGAGCTTCACGACATCCTGCTGGAGATCTGGAAAGAGCGGTACCCGAAGAACTCGATCAGCCTCAAGAAGGGAGCTGACGAGTTCTTCACTGATCACGTCCATTACATCTACGTTCACGACACGGTGCATCAGTCTGTCGCTTACCGTGACCGCCCGTGGTATGAAGACATCCTCAAGGATGGCGAAGACGTAATGGTTGACAACGCTAAGTTCTGGGCACTAAGCTTGGAGCAGCAGCTTCAGCTATGCCGGGAAGAGGCTTACGTCATTGCCCTTGAAAGGATCTTGATCCCTCGCGGGTACAAGGGCAGCCCGGTGTCGGCGTACAGGTGGGCGCTGCGCAGGATGGCTGTCAGTTTGTTCAAGAATCAGTGGGCGACATTCTTGCTGCTTCAGCTTGACGAACTGGGTCGTCCGGACTGCAATTATGTTCAACGACACCTTGATAATCGTGCTATGCTAGTGCCCTATGGAGAAGACAACCAGAAGAGCTAAGCAGCCGGGCAGGGGCAAGGCTCAGTGGTATCAGGACAACAAGGAGCCTTGCCCCGACTGCGGGAATAGCAAGGGTCGGTACGCTGAGAGGTGTAACCCGTGTGCTGCCAAGAAGCGCAGGAAGTATACGCGGCGGTATGACAGCCACGGGTACATCATCCTCAGCGGATACCAGGATCATCCGAATGCGACTTCTGCGGGGATCAAGGAACACATTCTTGTTATGAGTGACTTCCTTGGTCGCCCGCTGTTGTCACACGAAAATGTTCATCATAAGAACGGTCAGCGTGACGACAACCGGATCGAAAATCTTGAGCTATGGTCTACTTCACAACCGCCTGGTCAGCGTGTAGAAGACAAGGTGAGATGGGCGCGAGAGATACTTGACCTTTACGGCACCCTGATGTAGACTTCGTGAAGAGGCACAGGGCTAATTCACACATGTTGCGGCTAGTGCCGCCGAAGGAGGATGCGTGATTTACACACCACAGCAGATCGAGGAAGCCGTCGGAGAGACTGACGGCGGATGGGGCGAGATCAAGTACGAAGACAAGGGCACGCTCGTCATCGACGGCGTGACCGTCCCGTTCGTCACCGCTGATGAATTCGGCGGTGAAGGTCATGGTGACGAGGCTTGGGTCGTCATCAAGGTCGGGAACCAGCTCTTCCGCAAGGAAGGGTACTACGCCAGCCATTACGGTTACGACTGGGATGGCGATGTCCAAGAGGTCAAGCCGGTTGAGAAGACCATTACCGTTTACGAATCCGTTTAGGAGAAACATGTCAGTTACGCTCAACGAGGCACGCGACGCTCTTCAGTACGTTGACTGGTCGTCACTTCACCGTGTTGCCGAGGGCACGAAGTTTGCTGTCGTCATTGACGGTGAGCCGGTGACCGCTACCGTCGTTCAAGCTGTCAAGCAGAACGACGAGTCTCATGACCGTGACATCTTCGTCACGGTCGAGATCTCGGGGCAGTACTTCCAGAAGCAGGGGTACGCCTCTGTCGGGTCGCATTGTTACGGTGACTATGAAGACTCGTGGTATGACCTCCGTGAGGTCCGTGCCCGCGAGAAGATCGTCACGGTGTACGAGCCCGTTTAGGCCAATGGCTTGACGTTGCCCGGCTGTTCATGTAGTGTGGAGACATGCTAAGGATGAACAGCCGGGCTTCGTGTGCCCGTTGTCCTCATACCGAGGGCGAGCACGCTCACTATTCAAGCAGCACTCGTTGCTGCATCATCGAATGCAAATGCACGTATTATCAACGCCAGCGGAGGGTAACATGGCTGTACTCATTGTGGCGGCGTATGTCGCCGTCACCGCGATAGGTCTTCGACTGTACGTTCGGTTCACTTAAATGACCCGTTACCGCTAGCCTGACACGTCGGATAAAGATCCGGAAGAGTCATGGCTAGAATACTGGGACCGCAAGGCTGACGAGAGACACGGCAAGGGTTGCAATTGCCTCCACCATCGGCTAAGATCCCTTGGTATAGGGGACGACATACAGGAGGTTGAAAGATGGGTTACGTAGCATTTATCGCCGCTGTAGTAGCGTGCTTGTGGGGCGGTGTCATTCTGTTCGTTCTGCTGCCAATGCACCCGTATAACGACAACACGGGCTTGTGCGTGTCTACGTCAGACC